>Ga0307492_10000744_pt1 | contig 13573 bp, 10 predicted proteins | sample SI3LmetaG_FD_202365 | JGI IMG/M metagenome (GOLD analysis project Ga0307492, IMG submission 202365) | Sea-ice brine microbial communities from Beaufort Sea near Barrow, Alaska, United States - SI3L | ecosystem: Environmental > Aquatic > Marine > Coastal | place: USA: Alaska | collected 2017-05-06 | reverse complement strand
GTATTGGTTTTTACTTGTTGTGAAATCCAACCTTCAGGTGATAGTATTTTTTAAAACAACCCAAAAGTACTAGCCCATGATAAATAAAATAACCATTGTCGGGGCGGGTGTGATTGGCGCAGCGGCTGCGTTAACATTGCGACAACAAGGTCATGAGGTATTGTTACTCGATCGAGAGGGGCCATGCGCCGGCGCCTCATTTGGTAATGCTGGTGCAATAGTCAATGGTTCTTGTGTACCTACTGCCACACAAGGCATTTTCTTCGATGCCATCAAAATGCTCAGTCAATCTAATTCTCCTTTATCCATTCCCTCTTCTTATTTACCAAAAATTTTGCCTTGGCTTATGCGTTTTATGTGGCAAAGTCGCGCTTCTGCAGTCAACTACAATGCACTAAATTTGCACGCATTATCACAACATGCTGTACCAAGTTGGCGCAAATTAACTCAGGGTACGAGCCTTAGTCAATTCTTCAATGGGAAGGGCTGGCTCAAAGTATATCAATCAGATCAGGCATTTAATGGGACTCTGCGCTCAAGACAACTCTTGGATCAGATGGGAACCAAATACCAATGCTTAAATGCTGCGGAAATTCATGATCTTGAACCCCATTTGGCCCAATCGTTTAAGCATGGGTTTTTCCAAGAAGATAGCTTAAATGTGAATGATCCAAAGCTATTGGTGCAAGGCATGGTTGATTTGCTGGTAAAGCGTGGGGGGCATTATCAACAACTTGATGTTGATTCAATCCAGGAGCGTAATGGCGTTATTCATCTTAAAGGTAAAAGTGGTGAATTACTCAGTCACAAAGTGGTGATTGCAACAGGTGCCTGGTCCCGTTGTCTGGCGAAACAATTGGGGGATGATATTCCCTTAGAGTCTGAACGCGGCTATCACTTGATGTTACCTGAATCAAGCCAATTACTGATTAGTAGGCCGATCGTCAATGGTGAAAGTAACTTTGTATTATCACCTATGAACAAGGGGATACGCATGACAAGTCAGGTGGAACTTGCAGGTTTGCATGCACCGCCGAACTTCAACAGAATTCGTCAACTCTTACCTCTGGCGAAACACATGTTACCTCAGCTTGAAACCCAAGAAGAATCAGTCTGGTTAGGTCATCGTCCGTCACTGCCTGACTCTTTACCTGTTCTGGGATATTCCAGCAAGAGCAAAAATGTTGTTTATGCCTTTGGTCATCAACACTTAGGTATGACATTAGCGGCAATTAGTGGTGATATTATTGCCGATTTACTCAGTAATAAAGTCCCCATTGTGCCAATTTCTCCTTATCGAGCAAACAGGTTTGGCATATTATGAATGATTATGGATTTTTATCCGTTGTACCTCCGTTATTAACTATTTTTGTCGCGCTTTACAGTAAGAATGTATTACTCGCCTTGGTCTGTGGAATTTTGAGCGGTTCATTGATTATTGCTGACTTCAATCCTTTCTATGCCCTGATAGATACTGTGGAAAACCACGTACTAAAAGAAGTCTCTAGTGGCGCTCAGGTACAGGTTATTCTGATCATGTTTATCATAGGCGGGTTCGTAAAATTACTTGAGGTGTCTGGTGGTGCAAGCGCTTTTGCCAGCAAATTAACGTCACTTGTGACAAGTCGTGCCAAGGCACAACTTTTAGTCTGGTTTTCAGGTCTAGCCATATTTTTTACTGATTCAGGTAATAGTCTCATTGTGGGTCCACTATATCGTCCGGTATTTGACAGATTCAAGCTCTGTCGAGAAAAGCTGGCCTATATTATCGATACCACCTCCTCTCCCATCAGTATTTTGATCCCTTTTATTGGTTGGGGGGCTTATATTACTGCCCTAATTGAAAAGTCTTATACCGAAATTGGACTAGATGAAAATGCTTTCTCGGTGTTGATAAAGGTTATCCCTTATCAGTTTTACGCTTTTCTTGCCCTCGCGACTGTGCCTATTCTGATTATATTAGGCAAGGATTACGGGCCAATGTTAAGTTCACAACAAGCAGTGGAAAGAAATAGTGCAGCTAATAGTGCAGCTAGCAGTGCAGCTAACAGTGCAGGTAATAATGCCACTAATACAGAGTCATCTAGCAGCGACGGGTTAATAAAGGAGCCTTTTGTTAACAACACTACTGCTGTGAGTGGCCCACAAGATAAAGTTGGTTTATTCCTGTATCCCTTAGGTGTCATGTTGCTATTGGTTGGGGGACTGATTACTTGGCATGCAACACATGGAGGATTGTCGAGTGTGCATATCAGATCCACCTTGGCGATAGCTTATTTAACTGCGTCATTAACTTGCATGGAAATGATGCGTCGCCACCAGTCAAAATCATATAATGAGTCTCTGGGCGTCTTTATTAAAGGCGCGGAATCCTTAGTGTATATTTCCATTGTTCTGGTACTCGCTTGGTCATTAAGTTCTGTCACCAAAGATCTACACACGGCGAATTACCTTGCGTCTATTTTTGTTGGTCGTATCGAACCTATGTATTTTCCGATGATAGTGTTTGCCTTAGGTGCGGTTATTTCACTATCAACCGGGTCATCATACGGCACATTTGCGATACTGATGTCTATCGCTATTCCTGTTGGGTATGAGTTAGGGGCGTCGATGTACTTATGTATTGCGGCTGTACTCAGTGGAGGATTATTTGGTGATCATGTTTCACCCATCTCTGATACTACAGTTCTCGCGTCTGCTGGGGCTGAATGTGAGCATTTAAGCCATGTCACCACTCAAGGTGCCTATGCAGTTGTCACAGGGCTAGTCGCGTTGTTGGCCTATGGTTTTGCTGGCGCTTATGAATCTGTTTACGTGCTGCCTGTGGCAATTTGTTTACTGTTTGTAGCTCTGTACATTTTGATGAAACTGTTTGGTAAACGTTTATGAAAGCTTATGAAAGATCAGCGCCCCAATGAATGTCACATTTTATCACTACAGTGAAATATTTTGAATTCTACTCAACTATACAATGATCCGAGTTCGACTCGTTATCGTTCAAAGGGCATTAAATGTCTAAAAAAATAACTCGAAGACAAGCAATAAAAATAGTCTCAGGTGCAGTATTACTGCCTTTGACGGGCTGTTCAACCCAGTTTGAACAAGGCAATAAAGTTGTGTTTGCACACGGTGTTGCTAGTGGTGATCCAGATCAAAGCAGTGTGGTGATCTGGACCCGAATTAGTGGCTTAACAAAGCCCATTATGGTGGATTGGTTTGTGGCTACCGATGCTACTTTTAAACATGTGGTCAGTAACGGCATCTTTAATACAGATAGTAGTCGAGACTATACCGTTAAAATAATCGCGAATGATCTTGAACCTGGACAGACATACTTCTATAAATTTGCAGTCGCAGATACGATTTCGCCTACAGGGCAAACCCAAACCCTTCCAGTTGGACATATTGAACAATTAGTACTGGCAGTCACCACCTGCTCTAATTATCCCTTTGGATATTTTAATGCTTATGATGCCATTGCAAAAGACGCGTCCGTCGATTTGGTGGTGCATCTTGGTGACTACATTTATGAATATGGTGTTGAGGGGTTTGGCGGCGAAATAGGACAACGTATCGGACGAAATCACCAGCCGGCCCATGAAATACTGTCTCTTGATGATTATAGAAAACGTCACGCCCAGTACAAAACCGATAAGGGGTCACTAGCCATACATGCTAGGCATCCATTGGTGGTTATTTGGGATGATCACGAAACTGCCAATAATCCTTGGATGGGCGGTGCCAAAAATCATCAAGCTAACGAAGGCAGTTGGGAAGCCAGACGCCTTGCGTCTTTACAAGCCTATTACGAATGGTTGCCAGTGCGTGACCCCATTAAAGCGAGTGAACGGGCAAACTATTGGCGACATTATAAATTCGGCGACCTTGCCAGCCTTATTACCCTTGAAAGTCGACATACTGGCCGCAGTAAGCAAATTAGTTACAGTGAAAGTTTGCCAGATATTCAAAGTGTCAAGCAAGCTCAAGAGTTTGCGGGAAATGTGATTAACGCACCTGATCGCGAGATGTTATCCAAAGAAATGCAACACTTCTTAAAAGAAGAACTTAATGAATCCGTAAGCGCGGGACGTCGCTGGCGCATCATTGGTAATCAATCTGTGATGGCTAAATCAATCGCACCGGATTTAGATGACCCCATACTTAATAATTTAAAAAACGAACTCAGTTTAGAAAAACAACAAAAGCTGGCTGAACGTACTCATCTTGGGAAATATTCATTACCCTCAGACCTTGATACTTGGTCGGGTTATCCTGCTGCTCGTGAACGATTTTATCACATTGCTAAAGACGCCAATGTGCAAGATTTACTGGTCATATCCGGTGATAGCCATAGTTTTTGGCAGAATCAGTTGTTTGATGACAACGGGCAATCTATGGGGGTGGAACTTGGCGCTACAGGCGTGACTTCTCCTCGTTCGATTATGGAAAGTCTAGGTGGGGATATCATGTTGCGCTTTGACGAACTTAATACGGCTAATAACCAAGAAATCATTTGGAGTGATGGCCGGCACCTTGGTTTTATTCGTTTAGAAGTCAATCACAAGGGCACACATGCGGATTATATCACTGTTTCAAATGTAGAATCACTTACGTATAACACTCAGGTATTGCGTTCTGTCGATATCATTAATAGAGATGGCTTACTTCAGTATGAATAATAAAAAAGCACCTAAGAACGACAACACTTGTGGTTGGAGCGAAACGATTGCCAGCAGAGCTTCCAATGCTGCAGTAGTTGGTGATATTAAGGCTGACTGGTTAGTTGTTGGCGCTGGATATACAGGATTGTCTGCGGCGAGATCACTGGCTTTGTTGCATCCCAATAAACACATTGTGCTGATTGATGGTCAAAAAGCAGGTGAAGGAGCCAGTGCCAGAAATTCTGGGTACTTGGTTGATTCTACCTTAAACGATGGCCATCTGTCGGATACTGGATTATCTGCATACCAACAAAAATACCAATTGAATTTAGCCGGATTAGCCGCGACTAAGCTGTTGGTGGAGCAACATAAAATACAATGCGATTGGAGCGAGATAGGAAAAATACACGCTACAGCGACCGTTCAAAATGAACAAAAATTACAACAGTTTTCCGAAACACTCGGACAGTTAAATCTCGACCATAACGTACTTTCTGGGGCCCAATTAAAGCAAAGGTTAGGAACCAGTTATTATCGGCTAGCCATAGAAACAAAAGGGGCTGTTATGTTACAGCCCGCTAGTTTGGCAAGGGGGCTTATTGATATTCTGCCTGAAAATGTGAGTTTATTTGAACACTCCCCTATGCTTGAATGGCAGGCAACGAGCATTAACAGCAACAAAACATATAGAGTCAAATGCCCTAACGGCACTATCAACGCCAAGGGTTTAATCTTTGCCGTAAACGGCTTTATGCCTGCAATTGGTTTGCAAAAAAATAGGGTGTTCCCCTTAACATTAACCGCGAGTTTAACGCGGTCCTTAAGCGACCAAGAATATGAATCTATTGGCAGTCCATCACAATGGGGAGTGCTGTCGGCTCAGGCCATGGGAGCGACTGTGCGATTAACTCAAGATAAACGCCTTATGATCAGAAATACGGCGGAAGTTTGGGGTCCTATGTCTATGTCGGCTGCGGATTTGAAACAACGAAAAGTCACTCATATTGAAGGATTATGTAAAAGATTTCCGCAGCTTCCTGCCGATTTAATTGAATATACTTGGTCGGGGATTACCTGTATCAGTAAAAATAACGCCAATGTGTTTACCCAAGTTGATAAAAATGCATTTGCTGCAGGTTGTTACAACGGGGGCGGCATAGGGCTAAGTATTTTATATGGTCAACAAATTGCGTCTTATGCTTCAGGTAGTACTAACAGCACCATCAATATGATTCAAAATCGTCCCAAGCCAGAAAGACTGCCACCACAACCATTTTTAAACTGGGGCATCGCATTAAAGTTAAAAATGGACAGGTATTTCGCCATAGCAGAGCGATGAACAATATTTTATACGGATTGGTATTAGTTCAAATTGTCGCATAACTTTGGAAACACTAATAAAAAGCGAATACAATAAACAATTTTATGGGCTTTTTGTTTGCAAATGTTGTCTTGCAGTCCTACTCCGGCGCCTTTTCTACCGGACTACCCAAACATTGATTTATTGATAACCAATGGAAGCGTATTGGATGGCTTAGGCAATAAGGCAGTTGCTGCGAATGTGGTTGTCGTGAATGATAAAATTGTTTTTATTGGCAAAACAGCATTTAATTAAAGTGAATTAAACAAACGGGTGAAACACATCATCGATGCAAAACAACGCATTGTAGCCCCTGGATTTATCGACTTACACGCCCATGGCTCCCCCCTTAAAACACCTGCGTTTGAAAATTTTTTAGCTATGGGAGTGACTACAATCACATTGGGTCAAGACGGTGATAGCCCAGAAGTATTCGACTTAAAAGGTTGGTTAAATAAAATTAGAGAACAGGGCACTGCCGTCAATATTGCTATGTTTGTTGGTCACCCTAGATAACAGTATTTTGCCGGATAAGGTTATGGTAAATATGGTGTAGTCTGTTTAATTCCTCACGTTCAATATGAGGATTTTGTAGCAGCGTTTGAATGCTTTGGTCTAGTGCATGTAAGGTGTCGCGTATATGTGAGTTAGGCACTAGGCTTTGTATCCAAGTGATTGCAGCAATCCTTTGGCCTTCTGTGACGGGGGTTACCCTATGCAAGCTACTTGATTGATATAACACTGCTACAAAAGCACCGTTGATGACCTGAGCGCAAAAACTAAAGTGGGTTTTTAACATCGATATCGAAACCTGTGAGCCATCCGGTGGTATGGAGGCTATTTTTGACGCCCCAGTGCGCACGAACATAAGGTGCATAATTTGGGGCTTTATTATGGGTAATACTGCTTATGAAGTACCACATTTCTTGTGACCATGTTTCAGCAATAAAACGCCTTGATGTGACACGAATAATGCTCCCAAAATGCAGGTTTGAATTGTTGAACATTGTCATTTTATTGAAGAAATCTAGTTTTTGAAAATACTGCATTTCTAATGATTATGGGTATGCATGTATATTTTTGTGATGTGAAATTGTCTTATATGATGCATATTCATGTCATATTAGTGTGTTATGGTGTTCTGATTAAGTGATCAATTGCATATTAATATAAAAAATAATCACAGGTTTTATGGAATGCCGTTGATATTATTATCTCTTCTAATGCTACTAGCTTACTGACAATAAGATTCTACCGGAGCTTTAGAAACGGAAACTACAAAGCTCTCATGTAAGGACGTAGTTGTCCTGTAGCGAAATGAAGTATGTCAATAAAGTGTTTTTCACTTTTTCCATGCTGATGTAATTATTGGAATATTTGATTTTATGAATAAAATAATGCTATCCGTCATGATTTCTTCTGGCGTTGCCTTTACGACTACAATACAGGCTAATACTCTTGAAGAGTTGATCACGAGTATGTATGGCGGGGATGGCATACAATTAATTACTTCTAGTGCTGGCTTCAGTCATGCGCCACACTTTCAGGATGATGCTTTACAAGAACTTAATCAACTAACGCAAGGTGCGCTTGAATCCAAATTACCCACACCAAGTACTTCTAGTGGAGTCGTTTATCAGTATGACGCTATTCTGAATGATTTTGTGCAATCAAGAGAATCTTTAGGCCCTGTTTTTGTTGAGCAAGCTAATACCTTAGGCAGGGGAAATGTAATGTTTGGTTTCTCCTTCAGCAACGCCAATTGGACTAGTTATAAAAATCAGGACTTACGTAATATTAACTTGATACTCGATCATGAAGATATTGCAGGTCCTGGCAGTGATATTTGTATCGGGGGACCAGCGGACGCATGTTATCTTTTTGAGGAGGATGACATTCATTTAATGTTAGATATTAATTTTAGTACGAAAGGTTTGTTTTTTTTCAGTAGTTATGGCTTAACAGATGATTGGGATATTGGTGTGATGATACCAATATTGAGAAACACACTAGCAGTAAGTGGTACCGCTATGATTCATTATGATGAAAGTAGTCAGTACTTTGCTGGAACGTTACACCAATTTGATGAGGTGGGCTTTAATGGAGATAAGTCAACTGATTTTATTCAGGGTTCTAAAACCGATATTGGTGATATTCAAATATTTAGTAAATATAATCTGCTTTCGGAGCAATATCATCAGCTAGCATTGTCATTCAGTGCTCGATTAGCTACAGGCGATAAAGCTAACTTAATGGGGTTTGATAATTATGGTTTTAAGGCCAATATTTTATCATCACATTCCTTTTCTCTTAGAGAAACCCCCTTAAAATTGCATCTTAATTTTGGTTATGAAATTAATGCCGGTATCCTCGGTCAAGACGAAATTGATTACTCTTTGGCACTTGAGCAGCCGATTAAATGGGGAGAATCATTTCTGGCGATGAGCTATGAGATTCTTGGTGAAAAAGATCTCAATGAGAATAAGTATACTACGCTTGACGCTGCCATCAGTGTTAAATGGTCGCAAAATGATTTAGGCGTTTTTTCATTTTCAGGCCGTGTTCCCCTCAATAAGGAAGGACTAAGAGCTGATTTTATCTACGCTATTGGATATGAAGTATATTTTTAAAATCTACTGTTTTTTATTATTGGCTTTATTAGCTCCTCAAGCTTTGGGCAAACGTATTGTTGTTATTAAAACCAGCGATATTCCTACAATCGATTACATTGTTGAGGGTTTTTTTGCTGCTTGTTCAGATAATATAATAATTGATGTGGTTAATATGGCTGGAAGCAACCGCCACAATGGCGAAATCATAGCGATGATCAAAGAGAAAAATTCAGTACAACCTGTTGATTACATTTTTACCATAGGTACCCCCGCTACTCAATTTGCACATGACTCTTTTGACGATATACCGATCTTCTTTTCGATGATCAATAATCCGCTTCAACAAAGCTTCGGTAATAAGATTAGTGGCATTGCGCTTGATGTTTCTCTGAGTGAGCAAATCCGTTTATTAAGAACTATCCTGCCAAACATTAATCGCTTAGGTGTTGTTTACGATCCTAAACATAATGAAAAGTTGGTCGTACAAATGAAAACTGCAGCCAAATTGGTTGGGGTGAACTTACAAAGCTATCAGGTCTTATCTCCAAAAAAAGTGCCTGATGCTATTCGACAAGCCGTTAACGACGTTGAAGCCTTGATAATTATTTCTGACCGAACCGTTATTAATCGACAATCACTAAAATATATTGTTACAACTACTTTAGCACATCAACTACCGACAATAGCGTTTACTGAAGGATTAGTAAAAGCAGGATTCTTATTTGGCTTAAAGCCTGACCTATACGATATTGGTCAAGAAGCGGCCGGATATATATGTGGTAGCGATATCTTACCCATACGTTCTGGGGATATATATTCTCCACGATCTTTGAACCTTTACGTCAATTTAAAAACGGCCCGTAGAGTGGGCGTAGTTGTTCCTGAGCAAGAGCTTAAGAATGCTGAATCCATATTAAAATGAACATGAACAAGGAAGTGAAATTCCACAAACTACAAAGTATTAAAATAAAGTTTCCACTTTATATCAGTGCTCTGTGTATTGTGGTGAGTTTTATATTGGCAATTATTTTCACCCAAAAAAGTCTAGCCGATCTTAAAACTGAATATGAGAAACGCAGCACCTCAATTGCCTTGAATATAAGTAGTGAGATGAAATATGGCTTACTAACTGAAGATTTTGACGTCATTGAAAAAATTATTACACCGCAATTTAAGCAACCCGATATTCTTTATATTGCAGTAGTTAATAGTGAGGGAAAAAAATTAGTTGAAAGATTCAAACAACCCCTGTCCAAAGAAATTGATCATGAACTTAATGCATGGGCATTAAGTACGGAAAAACCCGCTATTTATTATGCACAGGATAGTTTTAAAGACCAATCGCTAATAGTGACACAAAAGTTTATTGAAGCTGCAGCACCGGTTTATGTTCAGACTAAATTACTTTCTTTTGATGAAGAAGAGTTATTGCCTAATGACGACTTAAGTGGTGAAAAATTAGGTGTTATACGTGTTGGTTTATCCTTAGCGAGCCTAGCTTCAGAACGTATAATTATGGTCAAGTTTGCAATCATTATCATCATAGTGGTTATGTTGCTATCAAGTGTTATTGCCTATTTTATGGCCAGAATCATCATTAAACCTGTTCTTGATATATCAAAAATGGCCAGTAGAGTCACGAATGGTGATCTCGACGGAATGCAGATTAATGCAGCACAAAATAAAATGTCTTTTAGTGATTCACCACAAACCTTAGAGATCTACAGAGGGGATGAGATCGGCTATCTAACGTCAAATTTCATTCGAATGTCTAAGCGTATTAAAGAGCACCATAGTGAGTTAGAGGCTAAGGTCATTCAGCGGACAGATGAATTATTAATGGTGAATAAAACGTTAATGCTTTACCGCCATAGCATTGAAAGCACTTCAGATTGCATTTTGATTACTGACAATGTTGGTCATATCATTATAATCAATCCTGCATTTACCGGGTTAAGTGATTATTCCATTGCTGAACTTGAAGGCCAAACGATTGATTTTATTGTTGCACCACAAGAATTAAAGGTGTTTAAAGAAGAGGTTTCTTTGGCATTAGCATCTCATGGTGAGTGGAGTGGTCAAACTTTTTTCTATAAAAAAGGCGGGACAACATACCCAGTTGAATTAAGTATTACTGCCATTCAAGACGAGCAACAAAATACTATCGCTAATGTGCTAATTTCTCGTGACATAACATTACGGACTAAGTATGAAAGTGAGCTAAAACAACTCGCAGACCATGATCCCTTAACCGGTCTGTTTAATCGTCGTCGTTTTCAGGAAGAATTAGAATTAGCTTTGCTGCGCAGTCATCGTCAACAAACTAAAGTTGCCCTCGTATGGATAGATCTTGATCAATTTAAGGAAGTGAACGATAGCCTCGGCCATCTTGCAGGTGACGCCTTGTTATGCAATGTTGCTGAAGCATTATTAGAGGCCTCTAGAGGTGATGAAATTGTCGCTCGTATGGGAGGCGATGAGTTTGCTATGATCATGTCAATAACATCGGAAGAACAGGCTTTTCAGGGTGCAGAACGGATTATTAACCAAGTTCGACAGTCGTCTATTATCATTAATAATGCCCCTATTCGGGTAACCTCCAGTATTGGAGTGGCTATTTATCCAGATCATGCCAACGACAGTGCAAACTTATTGGCCCATGCAGATATTGCTTTATATAAATCTAAATCCGCGGGGCGTAATAAATTCAGTCTCTATCAGCCATTAGATGAAGAGAACACTTATGCGACTGAGCATATCCATTGGAAGCAAAAAATTTGGGATGCCTTAGAAAATAATAAATTACTCTTTTATGCTCAAGCTATTATCGATACTAAAACAGGTCATGTTTGTCATTATGAATTATTATTACGGATTCAAGGTGACAATGGTGAAATCATTCTACCGGGAGAATTTATTCGCCAAGCAGAACGTATTGGTGTTATCACAGAGATTGACCGTTGGGTTGTTATTAATGCAATTAAACTGTTAGCAACAGTAAAAGAAAAGGGCTATTCAATCTCTTGTGCCATTAACTTATCAGCACAAACATTAAATGAGCATAGCTTTACACAACTGATCCAGGAGCAATTGAACACCATGAATGTTGAATCTCATTTGTTGATGCTGGAGATAACAGAAAGTGCCGCAATATCCGATATCAATAATGCACAACGTTTCATCAAAACCTTAAGTGAAATAGGTTGCCAGTTTGCACTTGACGATTTTGGTGCGGGTTTCTCCTCATTCTCATATTTGAAAAACTTGCAGGTGAACTACCTTAAACTTGACGGCAGCTTTATTCATAATTTACCGAACGAACCTCGTGATCTCTGTCTTGTTGAAGGCATGATAAAAGTCGCTAAAGGTTTAGGAATGAGAACCATTGCTGAGTGGGTAGAAAATCAAAAAACCTTGGATATTTTGACTGATTTAGGTGTGGATCAGGTGCAAGGTTTTCATTGTGGTAAACCGATATCTATACAAAGCTTATTTGAGGGATTATCTCTTGCAGAGGAAACTCTTGATGGCTAACTTTTTTCTAATTAATTGAGAAAAGTCCACGATATTGGATTACTTGGAAAGGTATTCAGCCAGTTGTGACCAGTTGTCTCCTTATAACAAACTTACAAAGACACATATGTTCGCTCCTATGATGTCCACGATAAACTTTCTTAATCTTCTTTTACCGCTAGTCTGTTGTGCTGAATAATAAAAAAGGGGGCAGATCCGAAGTAAAGGTTAGACTTAAGAAACGCTCTTAAACCATTCATTCATATGCCTAGAAAGCCAAGAGTTTCAATTGTTGGAGTGCCAGAATATGTCATTCAACGTGGTCATAACCGACAAGTTGTTTTTTCAGCTATTAAAAAACAACTATCGATTTTTTCAAGGGGCTTAGTGCGCGAAGATATTGCCAGGCAAGTGCTACTTGAATTAGCCTCAATTGGTAGGGAAATGGGAGAGGCTAATACTGACAAAACCTCTGAACATGATAATGAGATTAAGCCTTACATGGATAAGTTTTTAAAGGCGAGGATGTAGCTTCCCAGATAAATCTTTTTTCAGTGAGAGTTAGATAGTTTTGCAGACAATTGTTGCATTTCAATCAAATGTTTAACGTCATTGGGTCAAACTTACCATGGGTGGTTTGTTAAAATAAAAATACGTAATTTATCAATAATTTATTTATCATGGCTGACTGTGCTATTGATTGTTCCTTAAAATAGAGTGTAAAAAAACCTGACAGTCTGCTTGTTATTAACCTTAACCCGTAACTGGTAAATTATTGAAAACACATGAAAAGTTCGAAATACGCTTGTTATAGGCCGATATGATTAACCAATAGGCTTGTTACAACGTTTTATATCTCTTAAAGGGCGAGGTGAAATCACATTTAACCTGAAATTGACGTTATAGAGCCAATTTATCTTATCTTAATAGAGGGCGTTTCTAATGCTACAACACCGTTTTTTTGTCAGGTTCATTTACACTTTTTTATAATTTATTTTTAGATAAGAAATAAGTCATTGTTTTTAATAGGGTTAAATTTTCGGAGTGATTATTGCATGTACCACTTTAGTGCAATACCAAGAAGTCGCGCCTAGCCTGATTTACAATTTTAGGGGATGGAAAATAAAAAAAGCTTAAAAAATAAAAATTAAGGAAATAAACGATGACCATATCGTTAGCAGAAAATTTTCACCCCAAAAACATTCCCCATTTCAAAAAACGCCCCCTAGCCCAATTGATAACTCTGACTCTGTCGCTGGCTGGCTATGGCATGATCAGTAATAGTGCCCATGCACAAGCTGCACCGTTAGGCTGCAATGTTAACCAAAACGTCAATGTAACTTCGTCAACTGTAAATGCTGGGGCATGCACAATTGAACTCCCAGACGGGCGCGTAAGGATTTCCAACTCAAGCCTAAGCAATACCA
>Ga0307492_10000743_pt1 | contig 13582 bp, 10 predicted proteins | sample SI3LmetaG_FD_202365 | JGI IMG/M metagenome (GOLD analysis project Ga0307492, IMG submission 202365) | Sea-ice brine microbial communities from Beaufort Sea near Barrow, Alaska, United States - SI3L | ecosystem: Environmental > Aquatic > Marine > Coastal | place: USA: Alaska | collected 2017-05-06 | reverse complement strand
ACCTAATGCATCATCAATATATTGTGCAAGTTGAATATCTTTACAAAATCCAGCGACAAGGCCGAGGTGATCGAGGGATTTGGAGGAGGGGTAAGTCATTATTTATAGCTCTCAAAAGAGAGTGATAAATCAAAACTGGGGATCGGCGTCAAGGTGTTTTTAACAAAACCACATCAAGTGGTCAATTAATAACCAAATTCAATTCTAAATTTAGGTGCGGAATGACAGATACTATGAATTATTTGACTACGGCCTCACTAGCATAGGTTGCAAAGTAGTAAGAAACATCTAGGCGATTTGTTAATGAAAGTCATGACCTAATGATTGGCTTAGAGTGAGTTTATGCATACCTAGAAATATGGATTATGCCTTTTCTGCAAAAACTAACTTATCACTCAATACGAAGTTGGAAATTATCCCTATTATCGTTCCACACATAAAAGCAAATAATTCAAAAACAATAGTGTTAGGTAGCACAAAAAGCATACCCAAAAACACGACTAAATTTGGTAACAATGAGATTAGGCCAGCTAGTAGCGCCAAGGCATACTGTTTGTAAAACTGTTGGTGAATACGGTTGGCGAAGGTTATAAAACGATTACAAGTACATGTAACAAGCACTGCTATTGTAAAAGCTAACACCCTTGCGCTCAAGGGTGAGAGTTGTAGTTCCCCTGTCAATATTAAATATACTGATGCATCAACAAGAAACGCAAAGCCGCCAACGATTAAAAATTTTATCTTAGCGTTCATTTGCACAGTAGCAATATTCTCCGCTTATTAGAGGTAATGTCTTCACACTCATCAAAAACCTCTTTAGACACGAAGTTTTTACGGTTCACAACAAGGTAAAAAGGATAGTCGGCAGCACTTAACTCGTCGATTAAGTCAATTTTCATGGCTTTTCCTGAAGAATAAAATCGACCTGAAAAACTTCTTTTATGTAAATAATACAAATCAAACTCACGGTCAATATTGGACAGCAATGTTTTATCACCTTTTTCATTTGATAGTTTAGGCAATTCAATTGTCAGGTATATCAGCATTAGGATGGGTGTTAGCAAACTTGTCATAACTACGCTGAATTTTATCTGTTGCAGCATTATAGCTACAAGCAAGGCCAAGGCAGGTATGCCTGGCAACACATAAATTGGAAGAATATTGCCAGACATAGTGAATAGCAACATAGGGCTAATAAGCCAACAAATAAGGTAACTAGGTAGATAAAAATTAAACTTATGTTGGCTAAGAGCGGCTCTATATTTTTTCATCACCAGTAATCCGGCAAAGTATAGCGACCAAGGGAAGGCAACAATAATCCAGTAAGCCCATATTATCCCTCTTGGCTCACTGTGTGCCGTGCCGTACAAATCTCCTTCCCAACCGCTTTGAACAAATCGTAAAAAATGTTCACCAACAATAAAATAATTAAGGAAACCGGGGGTGGCACTTTCTGCAAGCAAGTACCATGGAAGTGAAATTGCCAATGTAAGAGCGAGTCCTTTGAACAATGGGATTTTCCGGTAAAGCGCTTTTACTCCATTAACTAGTCCATAGTTAACTAGCAACCATGGCACAATTGCTAACCCAATTAACACCAGAATAATCGGACCTTTTGCTAGCAAGCCAACACCGATACCTATAAATCCTAAGTAGGCAAAACTATTTGAGTTATCCCGCCATGCTAGTGCAAACCCAACCATTGCCATAGTCATGCCTAACAGCAGAAAAGCGTCGGTCATGATCATGCCGCTAGCAACAAAAAAACCTAGTGTTGAGGCTAAAACCAAAATCACAAGAGAAGCAGATATATTGAATCGTTTGGCAAACACACTAACGACAAACAGTGTGATTAAACTCACTAATAAATGAGGTAATCTTAGTGAAAATTCCGAGACCCCTAAAACGCCACCAAACGCAGCACTTGCCCATGTATGCAAAGGCGGCTTTCCCCAGAATGGTACATTGTAGTCAAATTGTGGCGTTACCCAATTTTGGGTTTCCAACATAATACGCGCAATTTCGCCGTACCTTGCCTCAGTAGTATCGATGAGTGGATAAAACGTAAGGGAAACTAAGCGGAACAACAAAATACCTGAAATCAAAAACCAAATTGGGTGAATTCTATTTAACATTTACAATGGCTACTTTGGAGGATTGAATAGACTGAATTGAAGCCACGGTTTCTTTGCTCTGAAAAACTTCTTCTTGCACCACGTACCGAGGTCGGTTTTTGACCTCAGTGTAGATCCGCCCAATATAAGCGCCCATTATTCCCACAGTTAATAATTGAAAACCGCCTAGAGCTAGAATAGTGACAATGAGCGTAGGGTACCCAGCAACTTGGTCTCCCCAAATGACTGTTTTAGCCACAACGAAAAAACCATACAGAAATGCGCTACTGGCAATAATGGCCCCTGCCCAAGTTGCTATTTGTAATGGTTTGGTACTAAAAGAGGTTATGCCATCAATGGCAAGCTTCACCAACTTAAGGAAAGGCCATTTGGATTGGCCGCTAACCCTTGCGTCGCGATCGAAAAATAGTGTTTGCGTGCTAAAACCAGGCCAAGAGAGAATGCCTTTCATGTAAAGGTTTTTTTCTGGCATAGCGTTAATGACATCAATAACGCTTCGACTAATTAGTCTAAAATCTCCAACATTTTCTGGGATAGGGGTATCCGAAAAGTAATTTAAAATTCGATAAAAAACTTTGGCGTTTAATTTTTTAAACCATGATTCGCCGTTTCGCTTCGCACGGCACATGTTGACGACCTCAGAACCCTTTTGCCAAACGGTTAACATGTCAGGAATAAGTTCTGGAGGATCTTGTAAATCCGCATCCAAAATAATCACAGCATCACCGGTTATAGCTCTAAGTCCAGCACATAAAGCGGCTTCTTTACCGAAGTTACGGCTGAGTTTAATCAGTTTTTTTGCATCACCAATCAGCGGGCCTATATTTATCTTGTGGCAAGTATCATCCCGACTGCCATCATCCACAAATACCACTTCTGTTTTGCAGGAAAGTGTATTAAATACCAATTGTAACCGAGACATAAACTCATCAATCACGCAACTTTCATTATATACCGGCACTATGACCGAAAGCGTTTTGTCTCTTAGGCCAATGGAGTTTTTGAATGAGAGCATGAGTACCTGCGTTGATTGAATATTTAAGCCTCTGTATCTTCTAGTAATAATCTTAAGGTTCGCTGAAAGGTTATTGAAATTTGGCTGAAATTTTAATCAACATAACTTCAGTTATACCTGCCCAATACTTAAGACATTCTTCAAGTTAACTTAAGGTTGAACGCCTATAATTCCGCCTCTTTATTCTCAATTGATTTGTTTATGCTAGAACATTTTCGTCTTGGCAAACTATTACCCTTTCGTCCATTGTCTATCTCTGTTTATAAGTTAAATGGGCTGTTAGCTCTATGGTTTCTAATTGCTTATAACCTGCCTTTTCTGAAAGAGTTGTGGATAGCCATTGGAGATAAAAATAGCATATCGATAATGTTGCTTTTAGCGGTATCGACATGCTTGTTGTTACTTAACTGTTTACTCATTTTGTGTATCAACATCAAAAGTATATTTAGACCCTCCCTTACATTGCTGTTTCTGATTTCAAGTATTTTGCTTTATAGCAATAGCACCGGTAAACAATACAATCCCTTTGCATTTGAATTGAGTCAGTGGTTTGCAGGCACTGGTCGCTTTCTAACCTTTGGTTTCGCATGTACTTTCATTTTCCTATTTTTGTTACCTGTCACTGTTTTATGGAAAATAGACATTCGTTGGGCCAGTGCGAAATCACATATTTTGAAAACGGTGGGAGCTACTTTATTAGTCTGCTCGTTAATAGTGACAATTTACCAATTAACAGAACATCGTATTAGGCCGTTTTACCAAGCAACACGAAGCGCACTAGTGAATGTTATCCCCGCGCACTTTATCGACAGTTCATTCAAGTACCTTCAGCATCAATACTTTGAACCGGTACACACATTTTCAATCTTGGATAACGCGCCGAGTTTCATAGGAAAAAGGCAGAATACAACTGTGGTGTTAATGGTAGGCGAGTCGATTCGAGCAGATGTTTTTAATGCCAATAATTTACTTTCCCTTGAGCAACGTGAGGGGCAAAAAAGCTCGTTGGCGGCATGCGATACCTATTCGGAATCATCAACACAATGCATCTTCTCTTTTTTACCTTTAGCAGGGTTTAATGACCAATTAGCAAGTCACCAACAGAATGTAATAGATTTGCTGGCATTGTCGGGCGTTAACATCTATTGGCTTTCAAACCATAGAAGTTGTGGGGACTTATGCGCAAGAGCCAACGTCTATGAGCGTCGACTAGAATGTGAACATAAGCCTTGTTTCGATCACGAGTTAATAGACATTTTACTAAACGACATTTTAAACGATGCAGTTAATCCAGATGCTCCAAATTTAATTGTTATCCAGACGCAGAATATCGGCTCTCCTCTCTATTCACGGTTTTACCCCCGTGAATATGCGACTAACCTGCCTGAATGCGACACGCTACTAGTGACTAACTGCGACAATTCTGAGTTGCTTAACAGTTATCAGAACGCGATGAATTATATAGAGTTCGTTCTCATGCGAGCAAATTTCCGCCTGAATGAGTTTCACAGCCAACATCCCAGTAATAAAACCGCCCTTATTTTTACCGCGAAATTTGGAGAATCATTAGGGGAAAAGGGATTGTATTTCCACGGTTCTCCTAAATCAGTAGCACCAAAGGAACAGTTATTAGTTCCGTTATTTATTGTGGACGATAACTTGCCAATCGATTGTTTGCCTAAACTAGGTGGTAAGTTGAGTCATGATGTTCTCTCACATACCTTGTTAGGCTATTTTCATATTCGTACAAAAGTCTATTCACCTCGATACGATATAGGCGCTCTGTGTGAGCAACAACCAATAGAAAAAGCGGCCCCGATTGCAAGCCTTAGTCAATAACTTAAGTGGAAGCTCGTATGAAGTTAATTGTAGCCAAGCGCAAAACGTTACTTGTTTTTATTACTTTGATTGCCATCTTTGGGAACGGCGCAATAGCGGACACCCAACAATTGGCATTTTCAGACCCCAAACGGGAGAGAAAACCATTATCTGTTAACAAAAACAAATGTAGGTTAAATGACTACTCCATAAGATTTGACGTAATGCATGACCGTATTAAAGTCGGATTTGCTATGAGGAAACTGCTATTAACAGAAGACGTTACTACTTTGTATTCTAATGTCGAAGCTTCACTCGCCTTTTTTACGTTTTCTCAAACAGAGCAAAGCAAGTTATTAAATTACCCTACACATGGATTTGCATCGGCACACTATGTGAAAACCAAAAAGAAACCTTTGCACAAAACAAACACGTTTGAATATTCGGTTACACAGAAAGAGCCGTTTAGTAAGGCTATGTCAGAGGTCATCTATGATCCGCTATCAGTCTACGATAGTTTAAGAGAGCTTGTATGTTCAGGTCTAAAAGAAGATGTATCACTCAATGTTCAGACAGGGAAAGAGGTGGAGCTATATCAATTTACATATAAAGGGATACACAAGTTAAACTTGTCAATCGGAGATGTTGAGGCTGTATTAATGGTAAGAACACGAAACACCAGCACAAGAGAAACGTCAGTATGGTTTGATATTAATAACCATTATATTCCCGTAAAAATTCAGCAAGAGAAAGGTGGCGAAACACAAGCGACTATAGTTGCGATGGCCTTAGACCTAAATCAATAACCGAGTAAAGAGCCGAGCGTAATATAAGGTTGTGAGCCTGATATGCTCTATATTGATATAAAGTGTAAACTCGACTGTTAAACTTGGTGAATATTCAGTATTTCTTAGGCATATCTTAAGTTTGGAAGGGCATAATATAAAAAATCACAAAATCAGAACCTTATGAAAATACTACTCGTTGAAGATTCCATATCCCTTAGAAGAAGTCTTACTATAGGTTTACAAAACTTAGGCTTTACTGTTGACGATACTGAGGATGGCTCTGAAGGCCTGAGTATGGCATTGTCAGGTGATTATGACGTTATTGTGTTAGATATTATGCTCCCTAGCATTGATGGGCTTACAATATTAAAGACAATTAGAAGTAGTAAAAAAGATACGCGCGTATTGTTGTTATCAGCCAAAAGCCAACCTGAAGATAAGGTGAAAGGTTTGCTTTCTGGTGCTGACGATTATTTAACAAAACCATTTTCTTTTGACGAGTTACACGCAAGATTATTGTCTCTATTGCGCAGAGGCACTTTGCGCAAAGACATAGACAAAATTGAACTTGCGGGGCTGACCCTCGATATGCAATTAAAAACGCTCAGGGTCGGCATTAAATTTATCGACTTAACACCCAACGAATACAAAATAGTAGAGTGCATGTTTACTAATCAGAATACAGTAGTCACGCCTGAAAAATTAAGCGAACACATCTCTGGACAATATGACGCAATTTCTAAAAACTCTATTGAAGCCCACTTATCATCAGCGAGAAAAAAGACCAGACTTGCTGGTAGTGAGTTGCCTATTCAAACAAAACGCGGTTTCGGTTACATGGTAAACCAATGACCACTTCTATTCACAAGAAGCTTGTCACATCACTCTCTCTCTCTATCACCGCGGTGACCATCATTATCTTGTTGATAACGGATGTAGCAATAGATACATGGGTGCACAGTGAATTTGAAAAGGCGATGTATAACAAAGCGAATATGCTCACTACATTAGTTGATGAGGATGCTGAAAGTGTAGAGTTTGATTTTGCAGGCGAGTTTATGCCTGAGTTTGAAGGTGAAAGTGAAAGTAAAGTTGACCCTGAGTATTACCAGTTATGGCGCAGTGGTGAGGTGTTTGAACGCTCAGACACTCTTGAGCTTTTTGCAGTTAAATCATTTGAATATCAATCACTGACTGTTGGCACCAAATTAGTTAGAGAAATAACGCTACCTGATGGCCGCAGCGGCCAAATCCTATATTACAGTTTTTTACCTCAAGTAGATTCCGATGACAGAGTGGACTTTGAAGCATTCATGAACAACACCGGTGGAGAGCAACAACCTATGTTGCTCGCCTACGCTGTATCAGCAGAGAAGTTAAATTTCTTAATGTATTTAATCGATATTAGCTTCTTAGTCGCTGCTATTTCCGTCGCACTAATTGTTCGATATTTGGTAAAACGCACGGTTTCCTCTGGATTAACGCCACTGAAGGAGTTTTCACAAAGCCTCGTAAACATAAGTCTTGCAGATAAAACGGCGGAAGTTGTGCTGAAAAATAAAGTGTTAGAGCTGCTTCCAATCCAAGACAGTATCAACACTTTTATTTCTGAGAACCGAAAGCTTTATCTTAAAGAGCAAAGAATGACGTCGGATATCGCGCATGAACTAAAAACACCGATTGCAGAATTAATCAACCTAGCTGAAGTGACCCTTAAGTTTCCAGATGACCCCACACTAAGTAAAACCTTTACGCCTGACGTGCTCGAAATTAGTAAAAGGCTTGAAACAGTGGTGTCGAATATCATGCTTTTTCATCGTTATAATAACGAGAACTTTGAAAAGCACGATATATTTGATGTTACACAGGTGATTGTTAGACTGTCTGAAAAGCTTCCTACAGTAGAAGTAGAAAGTCAGCCGGATATGTTGATCACAAGTAACCTGTTTGCATTTGAGACCATCGCATCCAACTTGCTGAAGAACGCTGTGACATACAGCCCTAAAAGCTCAAAAATAAACATCGATATCTTGCGTCTTCCAAATGGCGACCTTCAACTTTCTGTTAGCAATATTAGTTCAACACCTTTAGAACGCGATGATTTGCAGCACATGTTTGATCCTCTTTGGCAAAAAGATTGCTCACGAACCAGCACAGAAAATTTTGGGCTAGGGTTATCAATTGTAAATACCTTTATAAAGGCACTCGGTGGCAGTATCAGTGTTGACATTGAAGATAATACAATTCACTTTCGAGTCACTCTAAACTAATTGACGATGCACTATTTATTCTAATTTATTAAACAATAACACATGCTTATCAACCTTAAGCTCGAAGTTTATTGGCAAACCTATAGCCAATATTAAGTGAACAATCAGCGCACAGTAAGCTGTTCTTAAGACTAATTTAATACCATATGGTCACTCAATAAGGTGTCCGTATGAATCCTAACATTTTCCATATTATGTCCTTAGCTGCTTGTTTTTGCATCGTCGAATCCGTGCATTCGAAAAGTGAGCAAATTGAGGACGCTAAATGCGACCAAACACCCAACCTAAATCTTAAAACTAATGACGTCTTTGACTTAAACGATCCCGATTCCATATTTCTTCACTACTGGGCAAACTTATTACACATAAAAACAAAAGACATAACGCTAATTAATGAAAGTGCATTTTTTATCGACAAGTGTGACGTCACGCAAGCTGATGTTGATGAGTTGGAACGCCACCTAAGAAAGCAAAAATATATCCGTGAAGCAAGAGTCACGGTAAATGATGAGAATAAAGTTGATGTTGAGGCCTGGGACAACTGGTCACTTATGCCAACAGTCGACTTTGGAAGAAAGGGCGGCATTAATAAATACGCCATTGGTATCAAAGACCGAAATTTACTGGGTTTAGGTATTGATGCAGAGCTTGAATACTTTAGTAATAACCAGCGAACCGGCTATAAGTTTGACACTCACTTCCCACTTTTTTTAAGTAAAAACATTAATGCTAGCATTCGGCTAACAAGTAGTGATGACGGCAGCTCACAAGCCATTTTCCTTAACAAGGATTTTGTAAGTTTTGATACTGAGCAGGCCTACAAGGTCGGCATCAATAATTTCAATCAGATTGATACTCAATTCCAAAATGGCGTTACGGTTGCTGAATATAATCACGACCAGTCCTATGCCATTGCACATTGGCAGTGGCTACTCAGCGACTCCAACAGCCAAACATTAAGGTACGGTATTGGCTATATAAGAGATAAACACCAATTTTCTGACTTAGTTATTCCTACGCTCCCTACTTCGGGCTTTCTGCCTGAAAACAGAGATTACCAATATCCTTTCTTAAGCCTCGAGTATTTACAAAAGGACTATAGAAAGTTAACCAATTTAAACCTTATCAACCAGATTGAAGACTTTAACATTGGTTGGCACGTTTCTGGGCTAGTCGGTCGGGACTTTTCAAATACACCTCAATCGCCTGATGCAATTTGGGAGTTTACGTTTTCTAAAGGGCTGCAAACATCAGAAAACGGCTATCTGTTTTTTGATGGCCATTTTGAGGGGGAACTTAATTCAACTTCCGGAGCGCAGGACAGAACGCAGCTATCGTTTTCAACTGAGTATTTTCATAAATTTAATCACAACTGGGGCGCTTATTTTAAAAATGCTAACACCATCAGCAAGAACCCATTCTTAGATGCCCCTATAGCGCTCGGGGATGACTCAGGTGTTAGAGGATACCCCTTAAACTATCAGCATGGAGAGAGCACGACCCAGTTCACTTTAGAGGCTAGATACTACCCTCACATCAATGTGTACAAACTATTTGAGATAGGGGGAGCAGCATTTATAGACGCAGGTAAAGCCTTCGGAGATAGCCCCATTGGCAACGTAAATACCTCAACTCTCACATCTGTGGGCTTAGGCGCAAGGTTTTACTCTACGCACTCCAGTGAAGCTCAGGTTATTCATATTGATATAGTCAAACCGCTCTCCACTGATATCAATGTCAACGGTGTTGAGTTCCGAATCACCACCAAACATTCTTTTTAAGCAATCATTCAATGACACTCATTCAGACAATCAGTAACAATAAATTCACTGCGAATCAGTTAATCCTATTAACATCAGCCTACATTACTCTCGTGTTTAATCTGCCTTTTTTCACTAAAGTGTGGGATGTAGTGACCGCCAGCGATGACTTCAACGTGTGGTTTTTATTATCTGTACCGATTGTCTTATTTTTGCTGACGGTCCTTTTTAATAGCCTTTTTGCTTATAAACCGTTACTCAAACCCATGCTAATTACTTCGGTCTGCGTATCTTCATTGTTGTTTTATGCCACTTTCCACTACGGCATTATTTTCGATTACGGAATGATTCAAAATTCGATTGAGACGGATCAGGCTGAAGCTATGTCCTATTTTAATATCTACGCAGTCTTGTTCTTTGTATTCTTGGGTATTATCCCATCGGTTCTTATTTACCGTGCGAAAATGATTGTGCACTCATGTGCAAAAGGAGCCATTGCGTGGTCAAAAATGGTAGTTATCGCTTTAATTATACTTTCAGTTTTAGTGGGGCTTTTTTATGTTAACTATGCTTCGGTAGGCAGAAATAATAGAGAGTTAACGTCTTATCTAACTCCATTCACACTCTATGTATCATCTTACAAGTACTTTAAACGGTCTTTAAACAACACACCTAGACAATTTCTAATACTTGATGCAGAGCCTTCATTGTCGAAAGTTCGAGGTAAAAAGAGTGTCAATGTTTTGGTGCTTGGTGAAACCGCACGGGCGAAAAACTTCTCGCTAAATGGTTATGAAAAGCTCACCAATAAACATACTGCAAGCACCGGTGTTGTGTCATTTACCAATGTTATATCATGCGGAACTGCAACAGCCATATCGGTGCCTTGTATGTTTTCTCGTTTAGACAAACAAAATTACGACAAATATGTAGCAAACTCCCAGCAAAACGTGCTTGATTTGATTCAATTAGCGGGGACTAAGGTTACGTGGATTGATAATAACAATGGTGGCTGCAAGGATGTATGCACAAGAGTTGAAACCATTGTTATTGACGCAAATTCGCCAAACCTACTCTGCGATGGTGAGTACTGTTTGGACGAAATCTTACTTGAATATCTGGATAAACAGCTTGCAATAGAATCAGATGACAACGTACTCATTGTTCTACACATGATGGGTTCACATGGCCCTACATACTATCGACGCTATCCATCAGAGCACCGCTTCTTTCTTCCTGATTGCCAGCGCAGTGACATCCAACACTGCACAAGCGAAGAGCTTGTAAACACTTACGACAATACAATTCTCTATACAGACTTTGTATTAGCAGAAATCACTAAGAGATTACAAAGGTTGTCTGATGATAATGACGTTAACACCTTAATGCTTTACATATCAGACCACGGTGAATCCTTGGGTGAAAATGGCATATATTTGCATGGATTACCCTACGCATTTGCACCTAAAGAACAAACTCACATCCCATTGCTACTTTGGCAAGATGTCCACACCAACAGCATCAACAAAGACTGCCTAGATTCTGTGTCTTCCCAACCTATATCCCATGACAGCTTTTTTGATCTCATGCTGGGAATGCAATCCGTTAAATCAATTGTTTATGAGCCTGACTTAGATATTCTCGAGCAGTGCCGAACAATACCACAACAAGATAGTAGAGAAATGTATGCAAAATGAAATTCCAACCAACGCTATATTTGACAATAATGCTAAACCCAAAGGGATTACTCGCCTCTATTTAGCGCTGAAAAATTCTACTAGGGCTTTTAGTTGGCTCCTAAAAAATGAATCGGCTTTCAGACAAGAAGGCGTCGCTTTACTTTTAGTTATACCACTTACATTCTTTATTGGGGTTACACCAGTTGAACAGATAATTTTAATCGCCACAGTGTTGTTTGTGATGCTGATTGAAATAATTAACACTGCGATAGAAGTAGTGGTAGATCGCATAGGACTGGAAATTCATCCGTTGTCTGGACTAGCAAAAGACTTAGGATCTGCCGCGGTTTCGATAAGCCTGATACTCGCTGCATTAACGTGGTTCGGTATTTGTTTCTGGTAAGTGCAGGGCCAGTTTGAGATCAACCGTTCAGCTACTTCAGCTTTTCCTCAGTGATAATTCAGCATTTCTTAAGATAAGACTGTTAATCTGTCCTCCTTTGCCCTGATATTCAGCACCGAGGAATAGATGTATTTGGCTTTGATTTTTGAGGCTTCACTTAAGTTTTTATCCTTTAACAAAACGCCGCTAATTGTATTAGTAACTTTTGTATCATTACATGCAAATAGATCAAATGCTGCAAACACACAAAGCTTAAATGATCACTCGCGTCATGAAGAAGCACCTCTTTTTCATGAGGTCAAACCGCGCACTCTGAAAACAAGCAGTGACGAAGTTACATATACCTATACAACCGATAAAACCGCTATCCATTTTAGGATCACCGTTTCAAAACCTGAGGGTTACGTTTATCGTGCGCAAGAAAACGACAACGTTTTTGATAATGAGCATGTACGCCTGTATCTGGTATCCGGAAACAATAATAGAAACGTATACGTATTTGGTATCAACCACCAAAATTCTTACTTTGACGGCATCTACAATGAAAGTGTTGGACTCACTCTGGATTGGAATGGGCAATGGGATTACGACGTTGAAGTCAACTCTTCGAACTGGGTTGTCTCAGGAAGTATCCCCTGGCAAAACATACCTTTTCAAAGTGATAGCAATAAACAAAATATCAAACTCATAGTAAGTAAACACGGTAACAATGATCAACGCATTTTATCAAGCGAACCCACATATATCGATTACACAGGTTTTTTTCAGCACCTAAAAAACATCGAAATAGAAACAAATCAAACCTCGAATGTTGAGCTATTCCCTTACTACTCTTTAAATCATTCGCTGCTTGATGACGGTACTAAACACAATATTGGTGGCGAAGTATTTTGGCAAAGAAGCCAGAATGAACACATAGACATCACCATTAACCCAGATTTCGGACAAGTTGAGTCTAACGATCTCATCGTGAACTTTTCGGCTATCGAAGCCTTTTTTAGCGAACAACGACCATTTTTTACTCGCAATCAAAGTATATTTGACGTCACCGGACCAGAAACCCTAACTCTCCTTCACACACCAAGAATAGGTGGCAGCTCATTTTATGAAGACGTAGACGCTAGAGATATCATCGGTGCAGGTAGATACAATTATTCCATCGGAAACAATTCATATTCATTACTGCTAGCCACAGAGGGCGACACAACGGACACACAAGGACGAGACTTTTTAGTCACTAGGGCAAAAGTTAACACAGAAAATGGGATATTTGGGGTAAGCGCAAACTTTGTGAACACTCCAAGCCTCGAGCGTAAATCTACCGTGGTCGGATTAGACTATTTTCAAACTGTATCCGACAATTTAGAAATTAGTACTACAGCTGTATTCTCGTCAATTAATGCCAGCAAAAAAACAGATGACTATGGAATTTGGCTACAGAGCAACTATCAAAAAAATGATATTCATTTACACGAGTTTACTCTATTCGCCTATGGTGAGAATCTAGAGTTGAACGATGCAGGTTTTGTTCAACGTGTAGATCGTAAACAAATTGAATACGAATATTCGATGCTGTTCCCCGAATTTAATTCAAACTTTATTGAACAACTTGTTTTAGGCTTTGAAGTAGAGGCAAAAACCAACTTTGATAATGAAAAACTACCTCTACAGCTAGGGGTTTCAACCGAGTTTTCGGCAGTCAATGATTCTTCAT
>Ga0307492_10000742_pt1 | contig 13603 bp, 13 predicted proteins | sample SI3LmetaG_FD_202365 | JGI IMG/M metagenome (GOLD analysis project Ga0307492, IMG submission 202365) | Sea-ice brine microbial communities from Beaufort Sea near Barrow, Alaska, United States - SI3L | ecosystem: Environmental > Aquatic > Marine > Coastal | place: USA: Alaska | collected 2017-05-06 | reverse complement strand
AGCGTCGTAAGATGAGTAAGTCGCTGGGGAACTCTCCAGATGCCTTAAAGTTGATTGATGATTATAGCGCAGATGGAGTTCGTGTAGGATTACTTCTCAGTGCACCTGCCGGAAACGATTTAATGTTTGATGAATCATTATGCCAACAAGGAAAGGGTTTCAGTAATAAAATATGGAATGCATTTAAACTCACACAATCTTGGGAGAAAGATACTACTATAGCGCAACCAGAAGCTTCAAGAATAGCTTTAGAGTGGTATGCATCAAAGTTACAGCAAACGCTTGTTGAAATAGAAGATCACTATGAGAAGTACCGTATTAGCGATGCGCTTATGGGCACTTATAAGCTTGTTTGGGATGATTTCTGTGGTTGGTTATTAGAAATAGTTAAACCAGCATATCAAGCGCCAATAGACATTAAAACATATGATGCAATTATTTCTATTTTTGAGGATAACTTAAGAATACTGCATCCATTTATGCCTTTCTTGACAGAAGAGCTATGGCATACCATTGCAGACAGGACGCCAGAAGATGCGCTTATTATTAATCATTGGCCTAAAACCAAAACAATAGACACTACATTGTTGAATGACTTTACATTTGCTTCAGAAGTGGTTTCTGGAGTGCGAACCATTCGTAAGGAGAAGAACATTGCTTTTAAAGATTCTATAGAACTAATGGTGCTTAACCAAGAGAATAGGACAGCGTCATTAGACAGTATAATTGTTAAACTAGGGAATATTTCAGAAATGAAAAATGTAGATACTGCGGTTGATGGAGCTTTAACTTTTAGAGTAAAATCAAATGAGTATTTTATCCCTATGGAAGGCGCGATTAATGTGGAGGAGGAGATTGCAAAGCTTGAAGAAGAACTCAAGTATACAAAAGGTTTCTTACGTTCTGTACAAGGCAAGCTTAAAAATGAAAAATTTGTAAGCGGGGCGCCAGAGCAAGTGGTAGCAAATGAAAAGAAGAAAGAGGCAGATGCGCTAGCTAAAATTGAAACGATAGAAGCTTCTTTACTTAGTTTGAAGTAATTAATAGCAAATAAATAGAAGGCTTTTATAGAAAATAAAAAAGAGGGCGATTGCTCTCTTTTTTATTTTCTATAAAGAAAGTAGCGATCTACGGTTTCTATATAAAGTTGCTTGGCTTCGTCTTCGGTTAAATTTCTGGTTTGGAAAAGTGCATTTGTCTTAAAAGCACTAATTAAAGGCTCACTTCCTTCTGAAGCATCTTGAGAATCTGTGGCTCGTTTGTAGTATGCGTAAAGGTTAAGTAGTACGTCTGCAGGAAATGGCTCTGTATGAACGTTGATGCTTTTTACAGCTTTTAAAAAGGCAATATCTAGCGAGGTATTTTCCATGTTATTTACTTGCTAATATAGTGATGCCTCCTGTTACTTTTTGGTTTAATGAAACATCTACTTTAGTGCCCAGAGGTAAAAATACATCTACTCGAGATCCAAACTTAATAAACCCACTATCACTAGCTTGCTCTACTGTTTCGCCTTCTTCTGCATAATTAACGATACGCCTTGCGAGTGCGCCTGCAATCTGTCTATGTAATATTTCGCCAAAAGAAGAAGATTTGACTACAACCGTGGTGCGCTCATTCTCTTCTGAAGATTTAGGGTGCCAGGCGACTAAAAATTTACCAGGATGATATTTGCTAAAGGTTACTTCACCACCAGCTGGATATCGTGTTACGTGTACATTAATTGGAGACATGAAAACAGATACTTGTAATCGTTTGTCTTTAAAGTATTCTTTTTCAAACACTTCTTCAATCACAACAACTTTCCCGTCAACAGGACTTAACAATACGTCTTCATTTATAGTGAAATGACGTTTTGGGTTCCTGAAAAATTGTAAAACCAGCACGAGTAATACCATACAGGTGACTATTATAGCTCCTTTATAATAAATATTAGTGATAAAAGAATCTGCTGCAATACTTGCAAGTACTGCAAAAGTGAGCATTCCAAAAATAATTTTATGACCTTCTCTATGAAACATTTGTTGCGATTTCTAAAAATGAATAAATAAATGGACTGGCATAAATAATACTATCAAGTCTATCATACATTCCGCCGTGTCCTGGCATTATTACACCGCTGTCTTTTACCCCAGCTTGTCTTTTAAATTTTGATTGAACAAGATCTCCAATCGTCCCAAATACGGAAGCGATGAGAGCCATTACAAGCCACATCCATAGGTCGTAAACTCCTATAAAGTGATGAATTATGAGACCGGCGATTAGCGCACCAGCAACACCTCCCAAAAATCCTTCTACGGTTTTTTTTGGTGATATACGTTCTAGTAGCTTAGTTCGACCAAATTTCTTACCCATAATATAAGCAAATGTATCATTAGCCCATATTAAAATAAATACACCAAGTAGCACCATCGGTTTGAAATCTAATTGTGCCATAGGTATGAGTGTGAGAAATACAAAACCACTCGTAAGATATAGAATGACAGTGATATACTTTTTTTTCCCGAACATAGGAATTTTATTTACCCAAAGAATATCTTTCAAAAGAAACAGGTTCACAAACACCGTAAGAATTAAAAGAAGTTGCACTGCACGATAGTCATAGACTTCATAGCTTAAAAAGTAGAGTGCAGCAGCGAAAAGAATATAGGCTAAAACGCTTTTTAAATGGACGAGCTTTAAAAATTCGTATAAAGTAACTATTCCAAGAGTCAAGAATAACCCAATAAACCATTCGCGCGAAGCAAACGTAGCTAGAATAACTATCGAGATATATATCAATCCCGATAAGGCTCGCACACAAAGTTCTTTCATAAATTATAGGTCTTCTAGTAGCAGCAAATATAGGTTTTTTGTGCTACTGCCGTAAGTCATAAAGTCCTTTTCCTTGTCCGATTCTGCTTCAAAATCTTTAATTGTGGTAATATTTGTTGGAATCCTACCTTTAGATTGGTTTTTTATGATCCGCATACCTTCGCTTATGTTTTCTGCAAACTGGCTAGTAGTTGCAAAAATGACAAGGTTGGCAGGTAATTCGTGCATTTTCTTTTCTTTAATCTGATTCGAAGAAAAAAGGATAGCGCCGTCATTAGCTACAAGGGATTCACATTTAGAAAGAAAAAATTTGCTAGAAGATTTTGTGTCGAAATTTAAATTGAAACCATCAAATCGAGCCGTTAAATCTGGGTCGATACAAAATACATCCTGCTCGTACCAATCGTTTTCTAACAAAATATTATCAAAAGCTTCCAGTATCTCCTGTGGCGTAATGCAGTATAAAAACTTACCGCCATTTTGCTTAAAATAATAAGTGAATTTTTCGTCTAAGGGAAGTTTCTCTTTAGGGACGTATTTACTTGCCCCGTCATTTTTCGATGACAGGTTAGATTTAGGATTTAAAAGTCTTTTAAAGAGACCCATTGATATTATTGAGGGGATTCATAGCTCTACACCAAAGGTATTAAATCTTAACCGAAGTTTTAAAGCTTATGTACAATCTTTAATACCTTTGACTAAAAGCCGTGTGTTTTCAGTGTTCTTTACTCCGGCATCACTTCCTTAATAAAAGGTCTTTTCCCGAAAATCACTTCTAGACTTTCCTTGAAAATCACTTCTTTTTCTAACAACTCTTCAGCAAGTAAAGAAAGTTTGTCTTTATTTTCTTCAAGTAGTTTTATTGCTCTTTGGTATTGCTCTTCAATGATGCTTGATATTTCTTTATCAATGAGTTCTGCGGTAGCTTCACTGTAGGGTTTAGAAAAACCATATTCAGATTGCCCAGAAGAATCATAATAGGTAACATTACCTACTTTTTCATTAAGACCATATATAGTAACCATAGCCCTCGCTTGCTTTGTTACTTTTTCTAAGTCACTTAAAGCGCCTGTTGAGATTTGATTGAAAATCACTTTTTCAGCAGCTCGACCACCCATGGTAGCACACATTTCATCCAGCATTTGTTCTGGTCGTACAATTAATCGCTCTTCTGGCAAGTACCAAGCAGCACCTAAGGACTGACCTCTAGGTACAATGGTTACTTTAACAAGTGGCGCAGCATGTTCCAACATCCAGCTTACCGTGGCGTGTCCTGCTTCGTGAAAAGCAATTGCTTTTTTCTCGCTAGGAGTAATAATCTTATTTTTCTTTTCAAGTCCTCCTACGATTCTATCTACAGCATCTAAGAAATCTTGTTTGCCAACCGCTTTTTTCTCCTTACGAGCGGCAATTAAGGCAGCTTCATTACATACGTTAGCTATATCTGCTCCAGAGAATCCTGGAGTTTGTTTTGATAAGAAATCTGTATCTAAATTTTCTTCCTTCTTAATAGGGCGTAAGTGAACTTCAAAAATTTGCTTACGTTCTCTTACGTCTGGTAGGTCTACATAAATCTGTCTATCAAATCGTCCAGCACGCATTAGCGCTTTATCAAGAACATCTGCACGGTTAGTAGCTGCAATTACAATGACATTTGTAGAAGTTCCAAAACCATCCATCTCTGTAAGAAGTTGGTTTAAAGTGTTTTCACGTTCATCATTAGAACCTGACATATTATTTTTTCCTCTAGCACGTCCTATCGCATCAATCTCATCTATAAATATTATGGAAGGAGATTTTTCTTTAGCTTGTTTAAAAAGATCACGTACTCTAGAAGCACCAACCCCTACAAACATCTCTACGAAGTCTGAACCCGACAATGAGAAAAAAGGCACTTTTGCTTCTCCGGCAACCGCTCTAGCAAGTAATGTTTTTCCTGTTCCAGGAGGTCCTACTAGTAAAGCTCCTTTTGGTATTTTACCACCTAAAGAGGTGTACTTGTCAGGATTCTTTAAAAAATCTACAATTTCTTGCACTTCTTCTTTAGCACCTTCTAAGCCTGCTACATCTTTAAAAGAAGTTTTTACGTCAACCTTCTCGTCAAATAACTTTGCCTTAGACTTACCTATATTAAAGATTTGTCCTCCAGCACCACCTCCAGCACCACCAGACATACGTCTCATAATGAAAATCCAAATTCCGATAATTACGGCAAAGAATATAATGGAAGGTAAAAATTCTGCAAGTAAATTAGTTTCAGACTCGTTACTTCTAGTCGTATTTAAATTATTTTCCTTTACAATCTGGTCAAAATCATTTTCAAAATTTTGAAGATCTCCTATCTCAAATTGATAATCAGGGTCATTCTTTCCAGGAGTTAAAATCCCGGATCCTTTTTTTGTATTGTGTACCGGCTTTTCTTTAGCCTCTTGGGTAAGAAATACTTCTGCCTTTCTGCGATTAACAAGTACCACTTTTTCAACATCACCATCACCTAAGTAAGACTCAAATTGTGATTGTGTGGTTTTCTGAGGTTGAGTGAGTGCATCACCACCTAGTATGTTAAAAGCAATTAAAGCCACGAGAACCGCTGCTGTAATCCAATAAGGACTAAATTTTGGTTTTTTAATTTCTGGCTTTTTATCTTTTTTAGGCTCTTTTTTTTCGTCTGCCATGAGGCTTAAGTGTTTTTAGTTTGTAGTGTTAAATTTTACCGATTTTGCATCTCCCCATAGTCCCTCAATGTCATAGTATTCGCGAATGTGCTTCTGAAAAACGTGTACAACAACGTGCACGTAGTCCATTAATACCCACTCAGAATTTTCACTACCTTCTATATGCCAAGCCTTCTCTTGAATTGCTTTGCTAACGGTTTTTTGTATAGAACCTACAATCGCATTAACGTGCGTGTTTGACGTCCCATTGCAAATTATAAAGTAATCTGTAACTGTGTTTTCTAATTCTCTCAGATCGAGTATTTCAATGTCTAAACCCTTTACATCTTCTATGCCTCTAATGGCCTCAGTAATAAGTTGATCTGTGTCTGCTTTCTTTTTAGTCATTAACAAAATTTAATTTATACAAAAGTATTACTTTTTTAATTCTTGAATGCCTTAGTTTTGATAATCCTAACACACTATTTTCATTGTGAACTTAATCAAACTTAGTGCCACTGACTCTACCAACTCTTATCTTGCCGCTTTGGCAAAAAATAGCGCGCTGAAAGATGAGACTATAGTAGTGACAGATCTCCAGAAAAAGGGAAGAGGGCAACGTGAATCAGTATGGCAATCTCAACCCACTCGAAGCTTAACGTTTAGCGTTTTTAAAAGGATTGGAGGTTTATCCGCGCAACAACAATTTACAATCTCAATGTTAGTCACTGTTGCTGTAGCAGATTATTTGCAGAAATTATCAGGTACTGCCATAACGGTTAAGTGGCCCAACGACATAATGGCAGCCGGTAAAAAATGTGGCGGAATATTAATCGAAAATCAAGTGAGAGGCTCCGCGATAAAATCTACAATCGTGGGATTAGGTCTCAATATAAACGAAGAGGTATTTACAAATTTACCTCAAGCAACTTCTTTACGCCTAGTGTCTGGAAAAACGTACGATCTAGACATCATTTTAAAAGGTGTTACTTCTGAAATTTTCTCGGCATTAAGCACCGTGAACCAAGAAGCGACCTCGTCAATACAAGGTCGGTTTGACCAATTGCTTTTTAAAAAGGGAATACAATCGAGATATCGATTTCCTAATGGAACAGAGTTTCTGGGTACTATTACCGGGGTAAACCCACTTGGGCAATTGTTAATGGATCTTCCTGATGGTGGTTCCTTAAAATTTTGGAACAAAGAAATAGAGATGCTTTATTAAAGCAACTCCATGTTTTCTGAGAGGGTGTTGATAAATTTTGAAACAGGTCCTTTAACCATCATCTTCATCATCATATTAAATTGTCCTGTAAATTCTAAATCAACTGTGCAGTTCTCGTCATCTACCGCTACAATATCAGCCGTAAGATTAAACGGTATTTTGTCACTAATAGCACCAAGAACTACCTTGTTTGGCGAGTCTACTTCTTTTACTTCAAGGGCAATCTCAGGCATCCCGCTAAGTGCAAAAAGAAAACCATTTTCTCTAATCATTTCAAACTTGCTAATGTTTTCTGGCATGATGTGCTCAAAGTTTTTGGCATCGGCCAAGTAGGCACACATGGCTGTTGCAGATTTATTTACGGATGCAGTGTCGCTATTTAATATCATAGACTATAGGGTTTTTAAGTTTGTTAATTATTGTTTCCATTCTGAAGGGTTTTCCCGCCATTGACCAAGAACGTCCATGTCATCTTTAGAAATATAATTTGTTTTTTCAGCCTGAATTAGTAGATGTGAATAATCACTCAATGTATTTAGTTGCACATCTGCTTTTTCAAAATTTTCTACTGCAAAATCAAAACCATACGTAAATATTGCGAGCATTCCTTTAATATGTACTCCGGCAGATTTTAATGCATCTACGGCTAATATACTGCTTTTTCCAGTGCTAATAAGGTCTTCTACGACAACTACATTTTGTCCTGCTTCTATTTTGCCTTCTATCTGGTTTTGTCTTCCGTGTTTTTTTGCTTCTGGTCGTACATAGCAAAAAGGTATGTTCATGTAGTCTGCAACTAGCATACCTATACCTATTGCTCCTGTCGCGACACCAGCAATAGCATCTGGTTTACCATATAATTCTTCAATTTGGTTTGCCATTTGCTCTCTCAAGTAGTTTCTAATAGTTGGGTATGAGAGGGTTATTCTATTGTCACAATAAATAGGAGATTTCCATCCTGATGCCCATGTAAATGGTGTTTGCGGTTGTAATTTAATTGCATTAATTTGCAACAGTAATTCGGCCGTTTTTTGAGCTGTTTCTTTGTTTAAAATCATTTTGCAAATGTATAAAGTTTTTGTCAATGACATCCCTATAATTCTCTCAACAGAAAAGAAAATAGGAAAGCAATACACAACCATTCCTCTAAAACAGGCAAAGTTTAAAAAATTGATTAGAAAAATCAATAATGGTGAGCTATTGTATGTCAACCTTTATCATAAGGATGAAGAGAAATTAGAGAAGTTCTTACGTAAAAAACTACCTGTTGTTGAAGCTGGTGGTGGCTTAGTGTATAATGCCAAGAAAGAAATTTTATTTATACGTAGAAATGGTAAATGGGATCTCCCTAAGGGAAAACTAGAAAAAGGAGAGAGTCCACAGGAAGGCGCTATTAGAGAGACAGAAGAGGAAACAGGGGTGCAAAACTTAGTGATAAGAAAATTTATTGCACAAACGTATCACGTATTTAAACGTAATGATAAGTTTAAACTTAAGATTACATACTGGTATGAAATGTATACAGACTATACGGGAGACTTGGTTCCAGAAGCCAAAGAAGGTATCAAGAAAGCAAGATGGAAAAATTTTGCCAAATCTCAAAAGGCCCTAAAAGAATCTTATGAGAATGTGAAACTACTATTCCCTAAAGAATATTTAACCACCCACCCTAATGATAGGATATCTTAAGTGTGCTTTCTCATAGCTAGGTGATTTTTTATGAAGCCAGTCAAGTTGTGTATACCAGCTCTTTGCGAATGCAGGCTCTGCTTTTTTCTTAGCTTCAAAAGCTTTCATTATATCAGGATTATTATCAAGGAGTTTTTTTGCTTGGTCTTCCCAGACATAAGGAGAGAACCCTTCTTTTTGCTGTAAAATGGTGTCAAAAAAGTTCCAGTTAAAAAAACTATCTGTGGCCGCTGGCTCTAGTGTTTCTAGTAAGTATCGCATTCCTTCTTGATTTGTATCTATAATTAAATCTCCTTTAGGCACAGCTACATTTTCTGTAGTTGCAGTGATAATGGTGTTGTAGTGTAGGTAGTGTCCCTCGTATGGGGATAGCCTAGTCTTATAATCTGCAATATGATACACAGTCGCATCTATTATTGTATCTTTTTTTACTGAAGTCATTCTTATTTTATTCTCCCGCAATCGGTCAATAACATTCCAATACCCTTTTGGTATGATATACATTTCAGGTATCGTGACTGAAGCGGTAGGAATAAAATAATTTTGATACGACACTTCTTCGGTAAAGGGTTTTTCCCTGTCAAACTTAAGACGTTTAGATCCTGTGACCTCACTGTCAATCATCTCGCCTTCATACCCTTTAAAAGTCAACGTTGATGCTTTTGTAGTGTCTACACTCCAAGATAGTGGGTACACATCGCCTTTTTTAAAGTGGTTAAAATTTTTGATTCTCTTAGCGATAATAACTTCGGCATCGGCATCAACAATGTTAATCATACTACTCATGAGTTCATATGTGCCCTCAACCCTTTTTTTGTAAGGTTTGAGCATATGAGTTTCTACCATCATTCCCAGGGTGTTATAGAGGCTTGTATAGCCGGTAGAATATCTAGGAGAGTCGTTAAACTGACTAAATCCTTTTTCTGGAGTACTGTTAAAGACATTTACATAAGGAGTGATATCCCATTTTTTTAGAGCAAGAGAATCTTCTAATTGAGGCATAAACGAAGTGTGTAGATATTCGCCTAGCGGCCCACCAAGTTTGTTGTGTTGCGTAAATAAGTGTGTCAAGGTGTATTGATAGTCTGCGCCATTGCTCACGTGGTTGTCGATGAACACGTCAGGTTTTATGGTTCTAAATAAGTCTGTAAAAGCAAGCGCATTCTTGGTGTCGGTTTTAATAAAGTCTCTGTTAAGGTCGTAGTTGCGGGCATTTCCTCTAAATCCATATTCCTCTGGGCCGTTTTGATTTGTTCTGGTTGTACTGTTCCTGTTGAGTGCTCCGCCTATGTTATATACAGGAATGACGGCTACAATAGTGTTTTTAGGACTTTTGATTTTCCCCTCTGCCAAATCTCTCATGAGCATCATAGATGCGTCTATTCCATCACTTTCGCCGGGGTGAATACCATTATTTATAAGCAGTAGTGCCTTGCTTCTTTCGTCTCCAAACTCTGATGTAAAAGTTCTATCTGGATTATAGGTTACTAGTTGTAGTCGCTCACCACTATCGGTTTTTTGCATAGAATATACAGAAATGGATGGATGCGCTTTTGCGAGTGCCTCATAAAAAGTAACAACTTCTCTATAGGTCGCTGTCTCTAGTCCTTCAGATTTTTCAAATCTAGTATCGAAATCAAAATGGTCATCTTGTTTCTCACTGCAGGAGATTTGAGTTATTGTAAATAATAGAAACGCGAGGCGGGTAGGTGAGAGTTTTTTCTGCACAGATTTATTGTTTTTATTGAGATATAGTGCAAAAATCGAAGTATTATTTAACATAACCATATTGTATTTGTATTCTCTTTTATTATATTTGTTACTTAATACTAAACTAAATAAAATTTATTATGAAAAAAATTACATTATTTTTTGCTGCTACGCTAATAGCTGCAGCCGGTTTTGCACAAACTAGAACAATGGACGAATTAATGGTAACCTTTGAGCAGGTTAAAAATAGTCCAAACGATTTTACAGAGTTTTTCACTGTGAATGAAATGGCTCAAATTAATACTTTCTTAAAAAACAGAGATGGTGTTGAACAAGTAGGTGCTGATTCTTCTCGTAGTGCAGTTAATGCTTTTGGATGGGAATCTCAAGGAAATGGTTTCGGAAGTTATGCTATCGCATCTCCTGATACGTGGACAATGGTATCTGCAGGAGCTCCTACAGCAGACGGTGACTTTGAAGGTGCCGGTGCTATTGACCCAGCAGACAATGCAAATGCTATTGCGGCTGATAACGTAGGAAACGTTTATTCTCTTGATGTAGCTACTGGTGTTTACGCAAATCTTGGATCTACAGGTTTAGGTGGTGGATTTACGGGTTTACATTATGGACCTCAAGGTGCATTATATGGTGCTGATTCTGAAAACTTATATTTAGTTGAAACTGATCCAGTATCTGCTACTTTAATTGGTAACTTTGGTGTAGCTGGAAGTGTTATGATTGCTTTAGCAATTAACGACGATGGTGTAGGATATACATATGACATCATTACTGACCTTGCTTACTCTATAGATTTAGCTACGGGTGTTGCAACAGAATTAGGTTCTATTGGATTTGATGCTTCTTTTGGTCAAGGTGCTTACTACGATCAATCTACAGATACTGTATTATTAGCAGCATTTAACGCTGGTGGTGGTAACTTATCTGAATTAAGATCTTTAGATACAACTACAGGTGCTACTACGCTTCTTGCTGAGATTCTGCCTGGTGCATTAACTCAAGTTGCTTGGTCTTCTACTGGAAATGATATTGTTTTAGGAACAGAGAATTCTGAATTATCTCAAGTTGCTATCTTCCCTAACCCTGCATCAGAAGTATTAAACATTAAAGTTCCTTCTACTATCGAGGTTACTAGTGTTACTTTATATGATGTTTTAGGAAAAGCAACGAACGTTTCTTTATCTAATGGTCAAATTAATGTTTCTGGACTTGCAAGAGGTATTTACATTCTTAATGTAAACACTACTGCTGGAGCTTTAACAGAAAAAGTTATTATCGAGTAATCATACTCCTTAATTAATTATTTAAAAGTCTTCTGCATTGCAGAAGACTTTTTTTTTGCTATCTATATAGGGAGGTGTTTAAGCGATAGATATAGAAACATCCTCTATTATGGTGAGTTTACCTAATATGGCTTAAGAGGCAAGGCGGGTCACAGAGGTGTGTTGTATTGGTCTATTGTAGTTTCATTTTCGACACGCTGCATCTCAGTCCTTATTGAGCATGCTCTTTAGTCCCTTGTTAAACGAGACGAACTCCTATTCATTTTTAAAATTTCCGCATAAAAAAAAGACCCGATATTGCTATCGAGTCTTTAGTGTTATTCATTAAAACAATCTAATGTTTTATCCATTCATTGAAATCAGGAACTCTTCGTTATTACGAGTTTGCTTGAAGCGCTCGTTAATAAACTCCATCGCCTCTACTGGGTTCATATCTGCAAGGTACTTGCGCATTACCCACATGCGTTTAATAGTGGTGTCGTCAAGTAATATGTCATCACGACGTGTGCTCGAAGAGGTAAGGTCAATAGCAGGGAAAATACGTCTGTTAGATATTTTTCTATCTAACTGTAGTTCCATATTACCAGTTCCTTTAAATTCTTCAAAGATAACTTCATCCATTTTAGATCCAGTCTCTGTAAGTGCCGTTGCAATGATACTTAAGGATCCGCCATTTTCGATATTTCTAGCAGCACCAAAGAAACGCTTTGGCTTGTTTAAGGCAGCGGCATCTACACCACCACTTAATATTTTTCCACTTGCAGGTTGTACTGTGTTATAAGCACGGGCTAAACGTGTAATCGAATCTAACAGAATTACAACATCGTGACCACACTCAACAAGACGCTTTGCCTTGTCTATTACAAGATTTGCAATACGTACGTGCTCTGATGGCTCTTTGTCAAAAGTAGAAGCGATCACTTCACCTTGCACATTACGCTGCATATCTGTAACCTCCTCCGGACGTTCGTCAATAAGAAGGATAATTTGATATACTTCTGGATGATTAGCCGCAATTGCGTTTGCGATGTCTTTAAGTAACATCGTTTTACCTGTCTTAGGCTGCGATACAATCATACCACGCTGTCCTTTACCTATAGGGGCAAAAAGGTCAATGATACGAGTAGAAATGGTGCTCTGCTTTTCGGCAAGTTTAAATTTTTCTGTAGGGAATAACGGCGTTAAGTGCTCAAAAGAAACACGGTCACGAACCACACTCGGTGATTGACCATTGATCATATTCACCTTAATAAGAGGGAAATACTTCTCACCTTCTTTTGGGGGTCTTACTTCTCCAAGTACGGTGTCGCCAGATTTTAAACCAAAAAGTCTAATCTGAGATTGTGATACATAAATATCATCTGGAGATGATAAATAATTATAATCACTAGAGCGTAAGAAACCATATCCATCTTGCATGATATCTAATACACCCTCACTTGAAATAATGCTGTCAAACTCATAATCTGGTTCTTTATAACGATTACGGGTATCTTTATTTCCGTTTTTACCAGCGTTGCGATTATTGTTTTTATTGCTATTGTCTCTGCTATTGTCTCTGCTATTGTCTCTGCTGTTGTTCTCTCTGCGGCTATTAGGCTTCGTATCGTTGCTCGATTTTTTGTCCTTGTCATCATTGTTTTTATTATGATGGCTACGCTTTTCATTTTGATTAGGACGGTTGTCCTTGCGTGTATCGTTTCTTTTAGGATCAACAGTTGTAGATTCTTCCTTTTTAGGGTTTTCTGCTTTTTTAATGCTTTCCTCTTTTTTAGGATGTTCTACTTTTTTTGAAGTGTCTTCTCTTTTAGAGTCTTCCTGTCTGCTTTTTACTGGAGCGGCTTTACGCGGTGCTCTCGGTTTAGGTGCAGCTCTAGGCGTTTCCTTTTCTGGAGCGGCATCATCAGTAGTAACTACCGCTTTCACTTTGTTTGGGTTTGCTGCTTGGTAATCTAATATTTGATATACCAAGTCTAATTTTTTCATGCTTTTGTACTTAGGTACTTTTAAAGCTGAAGCAAGTTCCTGTAATTCAGGTAACTTTTTTGCTTTTAATTCTGAAATGTCTAACATCTAAAATGTATAAGTTTGAATTGTAATTAGGGAAGATTCCGAAGATGGAATTTCTTTTGAAAATTTATCGAAGACTAAGTAACCTTATTTGAAGTGGTTACGTATAGATAATGCAATAATACAATATTAATTTAGAT
>Ga0307492_10000741_pt1 | contig 13609 bp, 13 predicted proteins | sample SI3LmetaG_FD_202365 | JGI IMG/M metagenome (GOLD analysis project Ga0307492, IMG submission 202365) | Sea-ice brine microbial communities from Beaufort Sea near Barrow, Alaska, United States - SI3L | ecosystem: Environmental > Aquatic > Marine > Coastal | place: USA: Alaska | collected 2017-05-06 | reverse complement strand
CTGCCACCCCTTCGCCACCAGCAATGATGGCCGCTACCAAGTTGCGCTAATCTGGAGATAGTTAGATTAAACATGGGAGATAAAGAATTAATTGGTCGGTGTGATAGGATTCGAACCTACGACCCCTTCACCCCCAGCGAAGTGCGCTACCAAGCTGCGCTACACACCGACCGAAGCTGGGCAGTTTACGTAATTTATTTTTGTTTGCAACGCTAAATCGAGCTAATTTGTTCTAGTTGCGCATTCCTTAGCCAAGATCCGCTTTTTAAGCGGAAATTTAGGGCTTTAAGTCTACTTTGGGCGAAACACCTGAAATTTTTGTAGTTCGCTCACAGAAAAATATTCGCTTGGTCCACCGCCTCGCATAACGGGCTCCATAGCAGCAGTATCGTAGACACCTTCTTTTAGTGCAATTTGAGATATATGCACACCCACTACTTCTCCTAAGACTAACCACGTTTGGCAATTTTCACCGCTGGCAGATTGTAGTTGAATCACTTGGGATGTTTTGCATTCCATCACCACAGGGCTTTGTGCTACGTGAGGCACATCAATGATTTTTGATTGGCCTTTAACAAGGTTAGCCAGCTCGAATTCATCAACGTCAGAGCCAACAGCTGCGCTAGTTTGATTCATTGATTCCGCGAGAGAGCGTGTCACCAGACTCCAACAAAACTCTCCCGTATCAGCAGCATTTTTCACACTGTCTTTGTAGCCAATACTCGAAAAGCCAATGATTGGAGGATGGTAATTAAAGGCATTAAAAAAACTATAGGGAGCTAAGTTCATCTGACCACTCAAACTTTTGCTGGATATCCAACCAATTGGCCGCGGGGCAATAATTGAGTTAAATGGGTCATGTTTTAGTTGATGACCGTCTTTGGGTTGATAAAAATGAGCATTATCTGGCACAAGTTCTCCTAGTGAGAGTTTAAAAGTGAGAGGTTTTTATTCGACACATGTCTTGCTGAAGCAAAATTAAGCAGCACGCCCAGTATTTTTTATGGGCGATATTATTAAGTGTAATATTTGTAACGCTAGCTCAGCTAAGATTTATCATCTGCGCTAATACGACTAGCGGTGGCACCTGATTGATCTTTATACTTGGCGTCGGCTCTTGAATTGTAGGGTTTTTCAGCAAAATCAGATAACAATTCAAAGCTGATCGCACCGATTTTCATGCCGGGCTTTAGGGCTAATGGTAACTTACCACTATTAAAGAATTCTAATACAATATTGCCTGACCAGCCGGGATCAATTCTATGAGCAGTAACATGCACCATTAGACCCAACCTAGCTAACGAGGAACGTCCGTCTAACCAACCAACAATATTAGCTGGCAGGGTGACAGACTCTTGGGTCACTGCAAGTGCCAGCTCACCAGGATGAAGAAAGAAGGACTTGTCATCGGCAATGACGATTTCATCACTCATCACATTGTTCAATGCTTCCTGTACTTGGGCTTTAGGGCCGCTTAAATCGATGTAAGGAGCATGATGGTCTTCAAACACTCGAAATTTATTACCCAGTCTAATATCAACGGTGACACCACTTATTTCTTCATAATCAGGCTGTGGGGATATTTTAATTTTGCCATCTAGCAAATGTTGGTAGATGTCTTTGTCACACAATCTCATAGAAATTAGCTCATTTATTACTGGGTTTTATTAAGGCCAAATGACCGTGTTTTTTTTGTGCCTTGAGCTTACGCTATTTGCACACTTTTTAAGTAACAATATTTTGCCGTTTGCCTGGCTAATTGTCGATAAACGTCACTTAATGCATGTTCTGGATTTGAGACTTGTAAGGGCTTACCGCTGTCAGCATGTTGGCGTATGTCAATATTGAGAGGTAATTTTCCAAGTAAAGGCAAATTGTACTTTTCAGATAACTTGTCACCCCCAAGTTCAGAAAATATCGCTTCTTTGTGGCCACATTGACTACACAGATGGTAACTCATATTTTCCACTAACCCCAAAACAGGAATATTGACCTTATTAAACATAGCAATGCCTTTAATAGCATCTGCTAGTGCCAAATCTTGTGGAGTAGTCACTACCACCGCACCACTCAATGGTACCTGCTGCGCCATGGTTAACTGAATATCACCGGTGCCAGGCGGCATATCCACAATCAGATAGTCGAGTTCAGGCCAAGCTGTTTCATTGATCAATTGATGTAGCGCCTTACTTGCCATTGGCCCGCGCCATACAGTGGCATCTTCAGCCGGTACAAAATACCCTATCGAACTGGCTACGACTCCGTGTGCAGATATGGGTTCGACCTTTTTGTTGTCTTTACTGCTAGGTTTCGCCGTTGGATTACCTAACATAATAGGTATTGAGGGTCCATAAATGTCCGCGTCTAAGATGCCCACCTTTGCGCCTTCTGCCATAAGTGCATAAGCTAAATTAACGCTAGTGGTTGACTTACCGACTCCCCCCTTACCAGAAGCCACGGCAATCACATTTTTGACGCTGGGTATTTTGGCTATTTTAGTTGGTGCCGATACGATCTGAGTATCGATGCTGATATCAAGCTTGGTATCTTCTGCTGAGATTATAATTTGTTTGATCAGTTCTTCATGTAGACTTTTGGACGCAAACGGTAAAGTTACTTTTACCGTTCCTTTTTTGACTTGAACCCAGCTTTCAACTGATGCAATAGGCAGCTCAAAAAAGCGGCTAATACATTCCACTATCTTCAGTTGCTCTATATTTTTATTGCTTTTACTACCAAATAACATGTCTCACCTTAACTTTGTATAACACAAACGGAAATTCGTAATGCAATGATGGCGTATTTTCGCTACTATTTGCGACCATTTTTTACAATTCAGCTAAACATAATTCACCATGCCAGAACAAATTCGCAAAATCCTTGTTACCAGTGCCCTTCCCTATGCCAATGGCTCTATTCATTTAGGCCATCTATTAGAGCATATTCAAACCGATATATGGACAAGATTTCAGCGAATGCGCGGCCATAGCTGTTACAGCGTATGTGCAGACGATGCCCATGGCACGCCTGTTATGCTTAAGGCACAACAGCTCGGCATTACACCCGAACAAATGGTGGCGCAAACCCGTGACGAACATCATCAAGACTTAATTGATTTTGGCGTAAATTATGACAATTATCATGTCACTCACTCAGATGAAAACAAAGAACTGTGCGAGTTGGTGTACAACCGTTTAGATGCCGCAGGTTATATCAGTAAGCGGGTTATTAGTCAGTTGTATGATCCTGAAAAAGAAATGTTCTTGCCAGATCGTTTTGTTCAAGGTACCTGTCCGAAGTGTGGCGCAGAAGATCAGAATGGCGACAGCTGTGATGTATGTAGTGCCACTTATGACCCTACTGAGTTAAAAAATCCTCGCTCAGTAGTATCAGGTGCAGAGCCAGTATTACGTGATTCTGAGCATTATTTTTTCGACTTGCCACAATTTCAAGACATGCTGCAAGACTGGTTACAAAGCGGCGCTGTGCAACCAGAGATTGCCAACAAGCTTCAAGAATGGTTTGAAGAAGGCATGCATCAATGGGATATCAGTCGTGATGCCCCTTACTTTGGTTTCGAAATTCCTAATGCACCAGGCAAGTTCTTTTATGTGTGGGTAGATGCCCCAGTTGGTTATATGGCCAGCTTTAAAAACCTCTGCGATCGAAGTGATATAAACTTTGATGAGTATTGGAATAAAGACTCAGATGCCGAGCTGTATCATTTTATTGGTAAAGACATTACCTATTTTCACTGTTTGTTCTGGCCTGCCATGCTTGAGGGCGCAGGCTTCAGAAAACCTACTGCTGTTAATGTACATGGTTTTGTGACTGTTAACGGTGCCAAAATGTCTAAGTCAAAAGGCACCTTCATTAAAGGGCGCACCTATTTAGACCATTTGAATCCTGAATATTTACGTTATTACTTCGCATCTAAACTCAGTGATGCGGTATCGGATATTGATCTTAACTTTGAAGACTTCGCACAAAAAGTCAATTCAGACTTAGTCGGTAAAGTGGTGAACATCGCCAGTCGTTGCGCTAGCTTTATCACCAAACGTTTTGACGGCAAGTTATCCAGTAACGTGCTGGAACCAGAACTAGTGGCAGAATTTCATCAAGCAGAAGCGAGTATCGCTCAGGCCTTTGAAAAACGTCAGTATCACAAAGCTATTCGTGAAATTATGGCATTGGCAGATAAAGCGAATCAGTTTATTGATACAAACGCACCATGGGTGACGATTAAAGACGAAACCAAACAGCAATTTACCCACGATGTATGTTCGCTAGGTATTAATCTGTTTCGGATTTTAGTGGTGTATTTAAAACCAGTGGTACCCATTTTGGCTAGCCAATCTGAAATATTTTTAAATGATGAACTAACCTGGGAAAGTGCACAAAGTGTGTTAACTGATCATCCTATCAATAAATTTAAAGCCTTAATGCAAAGGGTAGATATGGATAAAGTAAGCGCTATGATTGAAGACTCTAAAGAAAACTTAGAAGCCATTAATCAACAACAAGCGCAAAACGCTCCCCAAAGCCCATTAACAACAGATCCCATTGCAGAAACGATCAGCTTTGAAGACTTCGCAAAAATCGATTTGCGTATTGCCCGTATTGTTAAAGCAGAACATGTAGAGAAAGCGGATAAGTTATTGCGTTTGGAGTTGGACTTAGGCGGTGAAACTCGTCAAGTGTTTGCAGGGATTAAATCAGCATATAAGCCAGAAGACTTAGAAGGTAAGTTAACTGTGATGGTCGCCAATTTAGCCCCCCGTAAAATGCGCTTTGGCATGTCAGAAGGTATGGTACTGGCTGCTGGCCCGGGTGGGGAAGAGATTTGGATATTAGAACCACACGAAGGCGCACAACCGGGAATGAAAGTTAAATAAACGTATTTTTCTGTGGCTAGTAAATCTTTACTAGCCACACGCCCTAACTAAAAACTAAAAACTTCTACCACCGAGCTCACAGAGCGCTTTCGGCACAGAGTAAATACCTTCATTTTTTCCTCTGTGTCCTATTCTCCTGCGCCATGCCTATTCAAATTATTTTATTTGTTTGGTTTCCAAGGTGCTTCAACTTGCATAATCCCATTTCTGACACTTGCACCCACCGTGGAAAATTTAGTTTTGGCTTTCCACTTAAGTTTGATCATCGACAACGGTATTTCTCGTTTTCTGGCGACTATCACGTACATAGTCGTTAATAGAGGTAAATATCGATAACACCATTGGTTCCATTTTGAAGACGACCTAAGCTTTCGTTGCAAAAACAACTCGTTAAACAATAAATGTTTAACGTCCACTATTTCAAAACCTAATAGTTGCAACCAATCTTTTACCCTAGCGCAGCTAAAAAAACGAGCCTCGTGCAATATGCTGCCTTGGTTGATGGGTAAATATTTAAATAAGCCACATAAACTAAGGGGGTTAAAACCTGTAATGACTAGATAACCATTAGGCATAATGGTTCTGTCGACTTCTCTTAATATCTGATGCGGATCTTTTGCAAAGTCTAATTCGTGAGCCAAAAGGAATGCGTCTATGCTGTTTTCACACACGGGTAAATCATCAGGAGTGGCGACTAAGCTGGTATATGTTTGGGTATCGGATGTGATATTGATTTGATGTTTTATAGGGCAAGCTGCGAGTTCAATTTGGCTGCTTAAATGCCCTAAACGCACTAAGTGATAACCAAAGAATTTACGGCTCACTTCAGAAATTTCATTTTCAATCAAACATTTAAGCTCATTACCTAAGGGCAAATCTTGCCATAGCTGTGGTTTGGTTGGATGCTTTTTGATTAACGCTGCTCTCATCAATTTATGGTACTCTAAAAGTTGGATACTGTTAATACTATTGTTTATGAAAGGAAACAGAATATGTCTTCAAGCGTTTTCCCCATCAAGGCATTCAATGATAATTATATTTGGTGTTTGCGCAATCAGACCCACTGTGCAGTTGTTGATCCGGGTGATGCTGCGCCTGTTATAGCTTTTTGCCACGACAACAAACTCACCCTTTCGGCTATTATCATCACTCATCATCATTGGGATCATACCGGTGGCATTGACGCACTTTTAGACGCTTTTCCAAACATTCCTGTTTATGGCCCCCAAAATAAAGAGATTAAACAAATTACAGTTCGCCTATCACAGGGTGATGAATTAGAGCTGCCAAAACTAGGTGTTAAATTTTCAGTTTTAGAAGTGCCTGGTCACACTTTAGATCACATTGCTTATTATGGAGATATCGGTCTGTTTTGTGGAGACACATTATTCTCGGCGGGTTGTGGTCGATTATTCGAAGGGTCACCGCAACAAATGTTTACATCTTTAGCCAAGTTAACGGCTCTTCCTGCTGATACTGAGGTTTACTGTACTCACGAATACACAATGGCGAACATAGCATTTGCTGAGGCAGTTGAACCTAACAATCAAGCATTAATTGATTACAAACATTGGGCTAAGCAACAAAGAACAGTAAATGCTCCAACACTGCCATCGAATATTCACAGAGAATTGGCGGTGAATCCGTTTTTACGTTGTCATAGCGCTGAACTAATAACCAATGTAAGTAACAATATCGGCTCACCTTTAGTATCTGAAGAGGCCATTTTTGCTTCATTAAGAAGCTGGAAAGATAATTTTTAATCGGTAAAATAAGACAAATAAATTACTGTTAAAGTAACCTTGTCTTGTTATAACTATTCATAAGATATACAAATTTAAGCAGAAAATAATAAAAAGGAAAAACATTGCGTTTACACACTCTACTATCACTGGCCATAATCGGTACTTTATCTGCTTGTAATGCCACAACAAATAGCGAACAAGCAAATCAACTTGAACAAGAACACCAAATTGCGGAGCAAATATTAGTCTCGTGTGGGCAACCTGAAAATCAAGCAGAAGAGCATTTTGATTGTGAATCAGCCGCATCAGGCACAATACCTATTACTCATCCAGTTGAGACAGTCGAAGTGGCTGTTGAGGTACCGCAAGAAATAGCTCAGGCCGCCGCTGAAATAGAAATTAAAGACGTGTGGCAAAGAGTTCGCAGTCAGCTTAGATTTGAATTTGAAGATAATGATCGTATTGCAGCGCAGCGTAACTGGTATCTTAAACATCCCAATTATATGAAGCGTGTGGCCATAAGGGCCAAACCTTTCTTGCACTTAATAGTTGAAAAAATGGAACAGCAAAATATGCCCTTAGAGCTGGTGCTGCTTCCCATCGTAGAGAGTGCTTTTGACCCGTTTGCTTATTCTCATGGTCGTGCCGCTGGCATGTGGCAGTTTATCCCGTCTACTGGTAAACGGTTTGGTATGAAACAAACGTGGTGGTACGACGGTCGACGTGACGTAATGGCGTCTACTCAAGGCGCTATCGATTATTTGAATTACTTAGTTAATATGTTTGATGGTAACTGGTTACATGCATTAGCCGCATACAACAGCGGTGAAGGACGTGTACAACGATCTATCAAAAAAAATAAGAGAAAGGGTAAGCCAACGGATTTTTGGAACTTAGATTTACCTAGAGAAACTCGTGCGTACGTACCTAAACTTCTTGCGCTCGCCGATATTTTAGATAACAGCGATCAGTATAGTTTTGAATGGCCAGAGATTAACAACATTCCGTTGACTCAAGAAGTCACCATAGGCTCACAGATAGATTTAGCTTTAGCTGCAGAAATGGCAGGCCTCACAGTCAAAGAGTTACACGCTCTTAACCCCGGTTACAATCGCTGGGCTACGGATCCTAATGGACCATATAAATTATTATTACCCATAGATAAGGTCGAAAAATTCTCTACTGAACTAGCTAAAACAGATAGTTCACAGCGACTAAATTGGGTCAGGCATAACGTCAAAAGTGGTGATAGTCTATTAAAGTTAGCAAACAAATATCATACTAATACCGATATCATCAGCAAAGTGAACGAGTTAGAAAGTAATGTGATTATCGCGGGCAATTATCTGATCATTCCGGTTGCTCTAAAATCCTTAGATTCTTACTCATTATCTCAAGACCAGCGCTTGGTTAAAACCCAATCTAAAAAAAGTGGTGCATATAAACTTAATCACACAGTTAAAAGTGGCGATACGTTTTGGGATCTTAGCCGAGAATACAAAGTCAATTTACGGCAACTGGCGAAGTGGAATGGCATGGCACCAACAGATACGCTGCGCCCAGGTAAAAAATTAGTTGTGTGGGTTGATAACGTGAGCAAGGGACAACGCAAAGATGCTGTTATGCGCACGCTCACCTACACCGTGCGCAATGGTGATTCACTTGCACGTATAGCTGGAAAATTTAATGTCAAAGTAAGTGACATACAAAAATGGAATCAAGCCAAGCTTAAAAAATACCTTCAGCCCGGGCAAAGGTTGAAAATTTTTGTTGATGTAACTCGAACCTAATATGCAAAGACGGCTATTTTATTAATGCTTAACTTTAGTTATTCCAAACTTAAATCTAGCCATGAAGGGCCATGGATAATTCTTGATTTATTGATGCTTGCTTTACTCATCATCAACTTAATCTGGCTATTGTTTGATGGGTTATTTGCCACCCAAGCGTTTAAGTCTGTCTTAGCGTCTATATCGCCAGACTTAGTAACGGGTTATGCGCCAGTCCATGAAAACTTTGTACTCTATGACTTAGCTTTTGTGGTTGTTTTTCTGACTGAATTTTGTGTTCGTTGGATAACATCAGTCATGCGTAAAACCTATGTTCGCTGGTACTTTTTTCCCTTTATTCATTGGTACGATTTAATCGGTTGTATTCCTTTGGGTGGAGCAAGAATATTCCGATTTTTGCGAATATTCTCTATTTTTTACCGACTTCAAAAATATCAAATTATCGATTTACGCAATACCGCAGTGTATCGGTTTATTATTTTTTATTACGATGTGTTGGTTGAAGAACTCAGTGACCGGATTGTGGTGAAAGTATTATCTGATGCGCAAAAAGATATCGCTGCAGGTTCGCCCTTAATAGAAGATATCAGCAAACAAGTTCTAGCTAGTCGTTTACCTATTTTAACCCAATGGTTATCCTCAGTAATGGTGCATATTGGCGAATCCATCGAGCACAACGATCATGGTGAATCTGTTCGCAGTCACGTTCAAAAGAGTGTGGGTAAGGCGGTACGCGGTAATTCACAAGTGTCCACCTTGAAATTAGTTCCTATGCTGGGTAGCACGATAGAAAAAACCTTAGAGAAGTCGGTCACAGATATCGTCACACAATCGATTATTAATCTATTAAAAGATATCACTCCAGAAAAAATTGATGACTTTGTTGAGCATGGGATCGGCCGTTTCTCCAGCGAAGATCATATGCTCGACCAAGAGGTGTTATTGATTGTAAATGAATGTCTAGAGTTGGTTAAACAACATGTATCGCAGCAACGTTGGAAAGACTCCTTTGACATTAAAGATTCTCCACTGGAAACATCATTAGATGAAATCACTTGAGCTGAAAGTCCATCCACCCATTGTATTGTTTGTCAGTCTTATCCTCACCTATGGGTTAAGTCATTTCTTACCGCTATTACCAATGCCATCTATATTTTTTGGCCTGCATTGGTATATTGGTGCTTCAGGAATATTGGTGGCTTTTGCAGGCATCTGGGAGTTTCGAAAAGCCAAAACCACAATTGATCCTACCAAACCCGAAAAGGCCAGTTTCTTGGTATCAGGCGGGATCTATCGCGTCACCCGAAACCCCATGTATTTGGGCATGCAATTCATAATTATTGCAGCCATTTTTAAATTTGGTAACGTCTACAGTTTCATCGCCCTGCCCGCGTTTATCCTTTACATCACACAATTTCAAATTAAACCTGAAGAACGCATCATCGAAAGAATTTTTGGGGAAAAGTATGTTCTCTACAAGAAAAAGGTGAGGCGCTGGTTATAGACTGGCAATAACGCTAAACAACTCGCTAAGGTGATTGGTTGCTGTCTGTTATAGCGATTACTTGGTTATCTGCACGCCTATTGTTTTTTTGCTATTGAGGTTCGTACACTTTATTGCCTACTTTTTTCGGTCTACGATAATTTGAAGACGTAAAGATGCAAAACCACTCATTGAATAAGCCCCTAAGGGCCTTACTTTAAAATTTAACCGCGTCTCCACGTTGTGCCATTAGCCCCGTCTTCAAGCACCACATTTAATGCGTTTAGCGCATCTCGTGCGGCATCGGCCGCAGCCCAATCTTTGCTGGTCCGTGCATCATTACGAGCTTTGATCAATGCTTCAATATCAGAAACGTCATCCTGAGCACCACCTGCAGAGCCTTGTAAAAAGTCATTCGGTGCTTGTTGTAAGATGCCTAGGATATCTGCAAGTTTTATCATAACACCGGCTAAATCGGCAGCTTGCCGTTCATCAGATTTATTGATTTCTTTAGCCAGGTCGAACAATACTGCGAAAGCTTCAGGCGTATTAAAGTCATCATCCATAGCTTGATTAAAGCGCGTTTGATAATCACCCATCGAGACATCAACATCCATATTCGGCGTAACATCTCGCAAAGCGGTATACAAACGCTCTAGCGAAGCGCGAGCTTGTTGGATAAAACTATCTGAATAGCTTAACTGACTGCGGTACTGAGCTGACATTAAGAAATAACGAACAGTTTCGGCATCGTATACTTCTAAGACATCTCGCAAGGTAAAGAAGTTACCAAGTGATTTAGACATTTTTTCTTGGTTTACTTGCACCATTCCGGTGTGCATCCAATAATTCACATAAGGTGTATCAAACGCGCAGCAAGATTGAGCCACTTCGTTTTCATGATGAGGAAAGATCAAATCAGAACCACCACCATGAATATCAAAATGTTCACCTAAATGTTTGTGATTCATAGCGGAACATTCGATATGCCAACCCGGTCGACCGTTGCCCCAAGGAGACTCCCAGAAAGGCTCCCCCGGTTTAACTGATTTCCATAATACAAAATCTAGTGGATCGCGTTTTTCAGCAGCCACTTCGACACGTGCTCCAGAATTAAGCTGATCTAGGTCTTGTCGTCCTAGTTTTCCATAGTCAGCATAGGTACTGACTTCGAACAGAACATCGCCACTGTCCGCCTGATAGGCATACCCTTTATCAATAAGACGCTGAATTACGTTGATAATCTCAGGGATATGGGTGGTAACGCGCGGTTCAACATCAGGCTCAAGTAAACCGATAGCCGCAAAATCTTCATGCATACGCGCTATGGTTTTCTCAGTAAATTGTTCTGGGGTTAAACCTTGCTCATTCGCCCTTGAGATAATTTTATCGTCTACATCGGTAATGTTACGAACATACTTCACTGCAAGTCCACGAGAGCGCATATAGCGCACCATTAAATCGAAACTCAAATAAGTACGGGCGTGCCCAACGTGACATACGTCATATACTGTAATACCGCATACATACAACCCCACCTTACCTGCTTGCAATGGTTTAAATTGCTCTTTCTGACGGGTTAGAGTGTTGTATATATGTAACATTGAATCAAAATCCTCTGATGTATGAATAGTAACGAAAGTATTTAAAAACGGGATTCTATCACCGAGAAACCTATGCTGCATCTGCCAATCACTGTTAAGGCCTTAAAAAACATTCAGTTTTAGGCTAGAATACGTAAGTTATTTTTATATTGCTCAATTAAGGATCTATTTCATGGTTAAAATCCATACCAATTATGGCGTTATCACTCTAACTTTGTTTGCCGACAAAGCCCCAATTACAGTTGCCAACTTTTTGGACTATGTAAAAGAAGGTTTTTACGACAACACTATTTTTCATCGGGTGATTGACGGTTTTATGATCCAAGGCGGCGGATTTGAACCGGGCATGGATCAAAAAGAAAGCAAAGCGACAATCCAAAACGAAGCCAATAATGGTTTAGTCAACAACCTTGGCACAGTAGCCATGGCACGTACTAACGAACCTCATTCTGCTACCGCACAGTTTTTTATTAATGTGGGCGAGAATAGCTTTTTAAACTTCAGAAGTGAAAGCACTGATGGTTGGGGCTACTGCGTATTTGCAGAAGTATCTGATGGTATGGATGTAGTTGAAAAAATTAGAGCTGTAGCGACTGGTAATTCTGGTTATCATCAAGATGTACCTGTAGAAGATGTAGTTATTCAAAAGGCTGAAATAGTCGAATAACATACAAAAGGTTATCAGTGGGGTTAAAATCAATGATTTTACTCCACTGATCCCTAATTTATTATATAACAGATAAATCAATGACTCTGACCCAATCGATCTCGATCTCACCGACTCCTTTAACTTATTTTATTTCCGATCTACATTTATCTGCTGACAGAGATGACATTAATCAATGTTTTTTTGAGTTTCTGCGTGAACAAGCACCACAAGCTGACGCTTTGTATGTATTAGGGGATTTGTTTGAGGTATGGATTGGCGACGACGATCAAAACAGTTTTACGTTGAGTATTGCTAATGCATTCAGCACCTTACGACAATCTGGCGTGCCTATTTATTTTATTCATGGCAACCGAGACTTTTTAATCCGCCAGCGCTTTGCCAAACAAGCAGGTTTTAAAATATTGCCAGAACAAGTGGTAATCGATTTATACGGCGAGCCAACCCTCATAATGCATGGCGATGAGCTGTGTACTATGGACATTGAGTATCAAGCTTTTCGTAAAAAGGCTCGCAGTTGGTGGTGGCCAAGAATTATGTTGAGTTTACCTTTATCGACACGCCGCAAGCTCGCCAGCAAAGGTCGCGCTACCAGTAAACAGAAGCAATCTAAGCTGACCGCTGAAATCATGGATGTCACATCACAAGAAGTCATAAACTGCATGCAAAAATTTGCAGTTAAAAAGCTGATCCACGGACACACTCATAGACCTGCCATACACCGATTAGAAATTGACGGCCAGCCAGCTCAGCGAATAGTGTTAGGTGATTGGTATGATCAGGGCAGCGTTCTTAAAGTATCCAAAGATCATACAACTCTAAGCTCGCTTAATCTGCAGCCAGACTAACTTGATTTTTAACCGCTTTAAGATTAATAAGCTCATCACTATCGCAATTAATAAAGCTGATAGAATTAACACCTGCCACCAATAAATATGGATTTTATGTCAATCAAATAGCAGATATTTTCTGCGTTAACAGAAATCTAATCTTAGAATATAGTGTATTTAGAGTTTAAAATTGGAAAGTTTTGATTTACGAGGGTAATGTGATTTTTTGGGGGCCTAAAATAAATTGTCACCTAGCTATATAAGATAGCTAAGTGACTTAATACTTTTAAGGTTTTTTAAAAAAACTTAAAGTGGTACAACTTTATTTGCGCAAGGACCTTTCTGACCTTCGCCAACTTCAAACTCAACAGCTTGGCCGTCAGTCAAAGTTGCGTATCCGCCACCAGCTTGAATTTCTGAATGGTGAACGAATAAATCTTTACTGCCATCTTCAGGAGCAATAAAACCGAAACCTTTATCTGCATTGAACCACTTAACTGTACCTTTACTCATTTTGAACTCTCTTCATTATAATAGTGAAAAATTTAGTTCTACATGCGTTATCACTATCGCGCAAGTAGATATAGAATCTCGA
>Ga0307492_10000740_pt1 | contig 13616 bp, 13 predicted proteins | sample SI3LmetaG_FD_202365 | JGI IMG/M metagenome (GOLD analysis project Ga0307492, IMG submission 202365) | Sea-ice brine microbial communities from Beaufort Sea near Barrow, Alaska, United States - SI3L | ecosystem: Environmental > Aquatic > Marine > Coastal | place: USA: Alaska | collected 2017-05-06 | reverse complement strand
GACGGCACGCACCTTTAATGCCTTTGCGGTTATCCTTTCGAAAGTCAGCAATCGTTTTAAAGTCTGGCATTAATCGACTAAGCAACCACATCAATTCAATGTTGCGATGGCTTTCTTTTTCTAAACGTCGCGAAGTTTGAATACGGTTTAGATAACCATAGATATAGAGTTTTAACAGAATGGCTGGGTGGTAACCTGGACGCCCTTTGCCTGTTGCAATAACACGCTCAAATCCAAGTGTTTCAAGGTCTAAACCCTCAACAAATACATCCACGACTCTAACCGGATTATCTTCAGTAATAAAGTCATCAAGCGCTTCTGGAAACAAGGTGGTTTGTGTTCTTGATTGGCCTAAAATATGATGTGCCATCACGTTTTCTCTATGGTTTAGCTGACCCTATAATTATACTAAAAGTGATGGTTTAATAGGCGGAAACATTAAGATTGTTTGATCATAAAAACATAGAGCTTAGACCAAAAGGTGATCAATAGTTTTCACACAGTCTGTACCATCAGCAGTCATTGGTCAGATCAATTCGACGTTTAATTGGCGGTAAATTTATTCTGAAATCGATTCTTTAAAAAGTTTGCAAAAACTCTTAACCTTGCTGGCATCAAACGCGATGGTGCCAAGAGATGAATATCTACCGGTTGTAGTTGCCAACTCGGCAAGACCTGAACCAATCTCTTCTGAGTGACAAGCTCCATGGCAATTGTTTTGTCGATGATACCTATGCCAGCGCCGAGAAGCGTCAGTTGGCGCAACATCGACATATTGTTTGCCACAAAACGCCCACTCACTTTTACTAATGCGGCCTTGTCGGATTTTAATTTTTCCACCTGTTCAAAAATCCAAGTCGAACCGTTTTCATTTGCGTGCAAACGAATACACGAATGAAGTGCTAATTCTGCCGGTGATCTCAGTGGCGGACTCCTTTTGAGATATGCCGGAGCTGCATACAAAGCTAGAGGCAAAACTCCAATCCGTACTGAAATCAAGTTAGAGTCATCGAGACGACCTATTCTAATTGCTGCATCGAAGTGCTCTGTTGCTATGTCAACTTTCCGATTGCTGAGATCGAGTTCGAAATTAACTTCAGGATATTGTTCCGCAAACTCCATAAGAATCTCCCCCAAAAATGTTGCAGCAAAATCCGGCGTACATGAAAGCCGCAAAGTGCCGCGCGGTTTGGTGATTAACTCGGATAACTGTTCGTGGGCGAGTTGAGCTTCTTCGACAAGTTGGGCGCACCGTGCGTAATAGGCAGCACCTGCATCTGTCACATCTACACGCCGAGTGGTTCGATGCAGCAGTTGTGCGCCAATCTGCTTTTCCAAACCGGCAATCCGTCTTGAAACAGTGGAGGCGGGCATCTCCAGGTGCTTGGCAGCACGCGTAAAACTCTTCTCATTTACCACCGCTACAAACAGACCAATATCCCGCAGCAGTTCTGGATTCATACAGTAGCCCCTATATCTAATTATTGCATTATTGCATTAGTGTATTCTATTTAAGCTGTTTATCAATATATTTGCATCAATTATGATTCCCTCAAACCCAACTACCGATCGAACATATTTCAGGTATGGACAGTTGGTAAGGCGAAATTCATCTAGGAGAAAAAGACATGGACCGAAGAAAAATCCTTAAGGGAGCAGCCGGAGCGATGGTGCGCTAAAGCGCAGCCTTGAAAAGATTCGACAGATCGGATCAAATCTATCGTAATGGCAAGCCCATTGGCGGGGGGTTGTATGTATTTACTCATGCAGTATAAATATAGAAGTATTTTAAAATTAACTTAAGGAGAGAAAAATGAAATTTTTAGACAACTACTCGGAGTATACCTATGCAGTTTTTAGAATAGCTATAGGATTTATGTTCCTTTGTCACGGCACACAAAAGCTATTTAGCTTACCAATAGATTTCCCATATCCTTTAAACGCCATGAGTACCAGTGCAGGAGTTATTGAGTTGGCTGCAGGAGCCCTTATTATAGTTGGGTTTTATTCGCGGTATGCTGCATTTATCGCTAGCGGTACTATGGCCACGGCATATTGGATGGTACATGGATTAAACAACCCATTTCCTATTGCAAATGGCGGTGAAATATCTGCATTCTATTGCTTTGCCTTTCTTTATATCGCTTCAAAGGGCCCTGGTATTTGGAGTTTAAATAAAAAATAAGAAGATGCATCTACTAAAGAAAACACATAATAAATAGGGATAGGTCGAGAGCTTTTTCCGCGACTTAATCCTATTGTTGGACAAGCTCGGTGTTGAAGGTGTCTGCTTATATAGTGGATATATCGGTTGAGGGCTAAGGGCATATAGGGCGCAGTGATGCCGCTCTTTTTTGTCTATCACCTCTGAGGTTGTTTGCAGTCGTTTGGGTGTGGGCGCATCCTGTGCCTACGCGCACTCCATGGTTGTGTTAGTTAGCTTTAAGCCGACATTCCGCGGCATTTTAAGAATATATTCGCTGGTAATTAATACCTAAAATTTTAATTACAATGGCTTGCTTTTCCTGCCATTGCTCAATCGCTGCAAAGGCATCAGTGAGTCAGACACCTTGGTAGCCCTTACAAATGGAGGCAAATAATACAAACTATACTCAATCCTTTACTCCATCATACTGATACAATTAAGACATGTAGTTATCAGGCATAGGTAAAGTAGCCACGCCAGAATCAACTGCCGCTTGTGCTACAGCTTTAGCAACAGCAGCCAATAAACGAGAATCCATAGGTTTAGGTATTATATAATTCTTACCAAAATTTAATTCTTTTTCACCATATGCAGTCAACACTCCAACAGGAACTGACTCTTTCGCCAAAGTACGAATGGCATGAACAGCTGATACTTTCATTTCATCATTAATAATGCGAGCTCTAACATCTAGCGCACCACGGAAAATAAATGGGAAACATAAGACGTTATTTACTTGATTTGGATAATCGCTTCGACCCGTTGCCATTATAAGGTCACTTCGTACAGCTAAAGCATCTTCAGGTTTAATTTCAGGATCTGGATTAGAGCAGGCAAAGATAATAGGATTAGGAGCCATCAATTTAACTTGCGCTTGTGAGAGTAAATTCGGACCAGATAGCCCAACAAAAACATCTGCACCACTAATTGCATCGTCTAAAGTGCGCTTGTCCGTATTGTTTGCAAATAATTTTTTATATTCATTCAAATCATCACGTCGTGTATGCACGATACCTTTTGTATCCAGCATATATATATTTTCACGCTGTGCTCCACATTTAATTAATAATTCCATACAAGCAATGGCCGCAGCCCCAGCACCTAAACAAACAATACTTGCTTGCTTGATATCTTTACCTTGAATTTCTAGCGCATTCATCATCCCTGCTGTAGTCACGATGGCAGTGCCATGCTGATCGTCATGAAATATTGGTATTTTACAGCGCTCAATTAACGCTTTTTCAATAACAAAACACTCAGGTGCTTTAATATCTTCAAGGTTAATGCCGCCAAAGCTATCAGCAATATTAGCAACCGTATTGACAAATTCCTCAACCGTTTTATGCGTTACTTCGATATCGAAAGAATCAATGTTTGCAAAACGTTTGAATAAAAGGGATTTCCCTTCCATTACCGGCTTTGCTGCCATCGGCCCTATATTACCTAAGCCTAATACAGCGGTACCATTTGTGATAACAGCAACAGTATTACCTTTAGCCGTGTATTTATAAACATCATCAGGATTATTCGATATCTCACGGCATGGCTCTGCAACGCCTGGACTATACGCTAGTGATAAATCTTCAATGGTTTCAGCGGCCGTAGTTAATAAAACTCCAATTTTACCTGGTGTTGGTAATGCGTGGTAATCAAGTGCTTTTTGACGAAGATCAGACATTAATTTTCCTAATGCGTTAGTTGTAAATTTCTTGAATAAATATTTTATATAGCTATTTATTATTTTTGTGATGATGAGTGCATTACTAATTGGGACATCTAAAGCTGTTAACTATGTAAAAATCAGTAATGAAAGAAGACACTTCTGAACAGACACTAACTAATCTATACTGGGTATTGTTGGCTTGGTACGAATGGATGGCTGACTGCTAAAAAAGCAGTAGCCGTAATTATATTTTTATAATGCTTCACTTACCCAATCGTAAGTTTAAATCCGAACCATCCTGTGTGGTTTAAGACAAAAACATCAAGAGGTTAATATTTCTTTCATCGAGACACCTAAATTAGCAAGTTTAGCTTCATCAATAGTGATATTTTCGATAATTAATTTTTTCCCTATCATGAATTCTGCAGGGCTATTCACTGCATCAACCGCAATAACTTTCTTACCAAGTAAATAGAATACTGCAAAACGTCGACCATGCTTTATATCACCACGTACGACTAATGAATCGTAGCCCTGCGATAAACCGGCTATTTGTAATTTCATGTCATATTGATCAGACCAAAACCAAGGTAAAGTATTATAGGCTACAGATTTATCGCAAATGTAAGCAGCTGCAGTTTTAGCTTGGTCGGTAGCATTTTGTACTGACTCTAATCTTAAATATTTCTTATAAATCGGATTATAATGCCAAGCACAATCGCCACTTGCGACAATATCAGGGTCGCTTGTACATGCAAATTCATTGACTTCAATACCATTACCTACTGCTAAACCTGCTTTTTCTGCAATTTCTTGATTCGGCAATACGCCTACACCAACTATTATTAATTCAGCCGGGTAGCTATTACCGTTGGTGCAAACAACAGAATTTAGATTACCTTTAGCCTCAATTGATGAAACAATAACTTCAGTAACAACTTTAACCCCTTCTTCCGTATGAACTCGGGTATAAAATTCAGATAATTGTGGTGCCGTTACACGTTCTAACACTCTCGGCATCATTTCTAAAACGGTAACATCCATCCCCAATTTTCGTAATACCGCTGCGGTTTCTAAACCGATATAACCACCACCAATAATGACAGCTTTTTTATCTGGCTTTGCAAGAGTCTTAATATAATCAACATCTTTCGCTGTTTTTAAATATGAAATTCCTGCAAGGTCACTACCTGGTATCGTTAATTTTCGAACACGAGAACCTAGGGTGAGAGCTAATTTATCATAATTAAGTATATCGCCATTGTTGAGTGTTACGGTTTTATCAGCACGATTAATTGCAGCCAAACCAACGCCTAAATTAAATTCAATATTTTGCTTCTCATAAAAAGAAGCGGGTCGTAATAGAATATTACTTAACTCTTTTGTACCCGCTAAGTACGCTTTTGAAAGAGGAGGACGATGATAAGGTAAGGCTCCTTCGTCACCGACAACAATAATTCGGCCTTCCCAACATTCTTGACGTAAACTGACACTTAATTGTGCTGCACTATGGCCAGCACCAATGATAATACAGGTTTTGTCTAACATTGTTTTACTCCACAATAACTGGGTAGTGTTACCAGTTTGTACTTGATGACTAAGTTAGTTTTTGACGGCGGGTTTCAAGATCTAACCCCCCAACTATCGCCCATTCAGCATAATTCTCAGGCGTTGGTTCTAAATTCAGACGTGGCTTCCAATCGCAGGTTAAATAATCTTCATCTGAATAATATTCAACTTGGCCGCCACCTGGACATTGAAAATACCAGAAGAACGCCGATGAAATAGGGTGACGACCTGGGCCTACCAGTGTATCCCATTGGCAACCACTAAAATGTAAACCACCACCGACAACTTCATAAAGGTCTCTTAACATAAAGGATACGTGATTAATGCCCTTTTTTCGGTTTGGGACTTTTAATAAAAATAAGTTATGATGAGTTCCTTCTTCAACACACCGGCTAAAGAACCCGCGTCCAGGATAAGCATCGGTGATATTAAAACCTAACAAATCGATATAAAAACGTTCATGAGCTTCCAAGTCTTCAACAAAAAAAACTACGTGGGAAATATTTAAAGGTCTTGCTCTGTCATAAACTGGCGCAGGTAAATCGACTCGAAAAATTTGGTCATAGGTATTACTCGGTGTGCCCTTAACATCTGCTTTTTGGCATTGGGTAACTTGAAAACCGATAGAGAGACCATTTGGATCTGTACAGCGAGGAATACCATCATCTCCCCAAGTAATATCGACAGTTGAAGAAATTTTATCAATAAAAGTATTAAGTGCCTCTTGATTTGACACTCCCCAGATAACTTCGCGTACTGTAGGCCCCTCTTCAATCGCTTTCGGCAATTGAGGATCTGAAGTTCTTCGTAAAATTATTTGGGATTTCTCTAACGTTTCCAATACCTTAATATCAGCTTCATCTTTTATTAAATTTAAACCCCAATCAGAGAAAAATTTACACGATAGTGACATATCATCAACACCGTATGTTACTTTTTCAATTCCAGTTAAACCGTTCATAATGTAGTTCCCAAAAATTAATTTAAATGTGTTTCGCCATGCCACCTGAGACATCAATAGTGCTGCCCGTGGTATATGATGATGCTGGTGAAGCTAGGTATAATATTGCTTTCGCTGGCTCTTCAGGGTGACCAAACCTTGCTAGTGGAATATTTTTCTGTTTCGCTAATTGGTTAAGCCAAGCTTCGTAAGATTCAGTATTCGGTTCATTTGATGACTTGGCTTTATCATATCGTTTTTGCCATTGCCCTGATTCTATCGTACCTAACAAAATTGAGTTGACACGAATACCTTTTCTGGCAAATTCTTTAGCCATACTGTGTACTAAATTTAACAAACCAGCTCTTGCTGCAGAGGTGGCAACCATGTGAGGCTCAGGTTGTAATGCTAGTAAAGAATTAACACATACTATCGACGGATTATCAGAGCCTTCTAATAAAGGTAAAAATGCTTGAGTTGGATATATGACCCCAAAAAACTTCAAATTGAGTTCAGCAACCCATGCTTCATCTGTGGTGTTTGAAAACGTTGAAACACGTCCACCGCCCGCATTATTAATTAAAGCATTAATGTTTCCAAACCTTTCTTCGACGGCCTTTGCAAAAATGTCTAATTGATCTTTTTCTAGCACATCACAACAACGAGCTAAAATGTTACTTTTAGAGAATTTATTTTCCAAATAAGCACTTATTTCTGTTAGGGTTGATTGATTTCGAGCACAAAATGCAACATTAGCACCCTCTGTTAATAACAATTCAACCGCCGCTAAACCAATACCCGATGTGCCACCGGTAACAACTACGGTTTTATTTTTTAGACCTAAATCCACTCGTTAAACTCCTCTTTATTGCTCTATTTTATTTCTAATAAAACAGAGTAAAAAATGTTCGAAAATATCGGCTTGCTCAATATAAACGGCATGCCCCGCATTGGGTATTTCTTGAAATATTCCTGAGTGGCAGGTATGTGCAACTAATTTTGCACTTTCTACAGGGACAACTATGTCGTCTGCGCCGTATAAAACTAATACGGGTTCGGTATAGTTTTGTATATCATCAATTAAATCAGACGACGCTAACATAGCTGCGGCTGCTATATAGCCGCGTTCCCTTAACCGTCTTGTATTCCACTGTACTAAATCCACTGCTACTTGCTTAGCGTTTCCAGATAACAAACGTGATGGGCTTAAATGGGCCATTCCATCAACGCCTTTTTGTGTCATGTCAACTACACGATCATTGACTATTCCATCTCGAGTTTTTTTACTCTGCTTGCCGTAACCTAAAGCAGGATTAACAAAAGTAAGAGATTGTATTTTTTCAGGCCAATTTTTAGCAAAAGCAGCAGCGATAATGGCCCCTAACGAATGACCTACTAGCTGTATTTTTTCCAGTTGTAAATGGTTGATTAATATCAATAACCGTTTGGCATATGCTTGACTAGCTGAAGTAGAGTCAACAATTATATTTGAGTCACCATAACCAGGTGCATCCCAAGCAATCAAACGGTATCCTCCAAACTTACTTTCTAATTGTTGTAACCATGAAGCCGAGCTAGAACCAATACCATGAAGAAAAACAATCGTTTTATCGCTCTGGACACCATTTTCGCGATAAGAAACTGTTACATCCTTTTCAGTTGCTAACTGCAGTGGATATTGAGCCAACCTAATGGTTAATTCTTGCATTCTTTCAGCGGTATTATTTTTCATTTATCATAAGCTCACTTATTAAAAGTTAACATTCAACAATAAACCTAAACATTGCGCTTTATTTTGGATAATGGGTGATAGTCTGGATAAGTAGGTATTTGCGGTTTTCCTGAGCCTAACATAACAAACATTAGCGCTTCTTCCTGTCCAATATTATTTAAACCACGGTATATTCCAGCAGGAACAGAAACCAGATCTCGTTCATTTAAAATGGTGGTATATCGTTTATCACCATCTTCTAAAAATAGCTTTATTGTTCCTTTGTAACAAAAAAAGACTTCTTCAACATCATGATGGACATGCATTGGTCCTTCACATCCTGCAGGTAGGCACATAGTTGAAAAAGTAAAATTTTCAGCCGGCACTACATTCATGTCAGTACCAACACCCGCAGCACCAGTACCTAGATATCTCACTTGTGCACGACGGTAAACAGGATTGTAATCGGCTTGAAATTTTAAGGCATCCCAATCATATTTTCTACTTGCAAAACGAGCGACTCTCGATTCAATTTGTTCTCCAAATTCAGTATCGATATCGACATTTTTAAATAGTTTTTCGTTTGTTACATTATTATCAATCATTCTTTTATCCTTACAGTTTTAAAAATTAATTGCCTATACAAACCAATTAAATGCACTTGATACGAAGGTTGTGTTTAAAGCATCATGACTTTTTTAGTTCATCACAAAGCCGCCATTAATTGGTAATAACTGGCCGGTAATAAAACTTGCACTGTCAGAGAGTAAAAAAACTACCACGCCAACAACATCTTCTGGTAGTTGAGCGCGAGAAATCGCACGTCCATTTTGATATAGTTGATGACGCTCTTTTGGAACATGTTCTGTCGCATCAACAAGTGTTAGGCCCGGAGCAATGGCATTGACACAGACATTATCATTTCCTAATTCTCGTGCCATTGATTTTGTCATCGCAATAATGGCTCCTTTACTCGATACATAATGCATCAATTGGGGCGCTCCCCAAAGGGCAGTGTCGGATGCAACATTAACAACTTTCCCACAACTTGATTGACGTAAAAAAGGAGCCGCAGCACGCGTCATTAACCAGGTTCCTCGTACATTAACATTCATCACCCGGTCCCAAACGTCGATATCAATGTCTTCCATTGAAACACCACCTATTCCAGTCGCTATTGCGCCATTATTAACAAGTCCATCTAAGCCACCCAACATTTTCATCGATTGTGAGACACATGCTTCAATGCTTCGATGGTCACCTAAGTCAACTTGAATAAAATGGGCGTTATAACCTGATTTTTGCAAACTGTTCGCCACTGCAGATCCTTCAGTTTCTAAGATATCTGCAATAACGATATGTGCACCTTTCTCAACTAAATTGATAGCAAAAGCTTGCCCTAAACCACGCGCGGAACCGGTGATAATGATACGTTTGCCTTTAAGCATTACTTGCTCCATTTATCTAGAAATATACTTATTTAATGGACATTTTCTAAGCTACAAGTAACCATGTATTTCACCCGCACTTACCCGTATTTTATATTTAATGAGATCTCGTCCCGGTTGTCGCAAGCATTGACCGCTAGGAATATGAAACATTGCATTATGAAATGGACATTGCACTGTTTCATTAACTACCTTCCCTTGCGATAACAAGAAAAAGTTTTGTGCATGCGGACAAGCATCTTCTACGGCGTAATACCGGTTATCTAGATGATACAAACCAATATATTGATTATTTATCTGTAATGTGAGTTTTGTATGTTTAATCAGCTCACTTTCAGTTGCTAAAAATAACCAAGATGTCATTATTTGCTCTATTCAAACGACACTTTGAAAGAGAGATACGCTTGTCGCCCTAATGCGTTATGGGTTAACGGATCATAACCACTTCGCGAAATAACATCAGGTGCTTGCTCATCAAATAAGTTTTTAACACCTAGAGTCAAAGCAGCAGGAGTACTTTCGCCAAAAACAGCGCCTAGATCATAATTAAATTGCACATCAACTGTGATATGGCTATCAACACTATTTTCAGAGTTATCATCTTCATAATCACTGACATAACGTACGAATACATTGCTTGAATGCAACTCACCTTTCCATGAAACGCCTACAGCTCCACGCAGATCAGGCATAGGTACACCAAAATTGGTAAAATTTCGTTTGTTTTTGCCTTCAATATTACCCGCGATAGGGTCTTCAAGGTCGTAAGTTAAGATATAACTTGTATTAACTGTAAGGTTAACTTCACCTATCTCAGTATCAAAGCTTTTCACAATAGATAAATCAATTCCGTCAGTTTCCAAAACACCAGCATTTCTGAAGAATGTGGTCACCGTCGTTAATTGACCACTGTTAGGGTCTCGCCCAAGTTGAGGACCATTTGGATCATTAGCAACAAGTGCCGTAGTATTTTCTGGGGTAATAAATTTATCGTAATCAAAGCGCCAGTAATCTATACTTGCTGAGAAATCATTATCAGGTAAAAACCAAGTTAGACCAAGGTTATACGTGTCTGAGGTTTGCGCTTCTAATGGATTTTCTTGATCGCCTTCGGTTCTTGATGAAACTGTTGTTAAACCACCTGACACTGGATCAAAAACCCGCGCTGGTACGGTCAAACCACCAACGGTTTGAAACAAAGAAGGCGCCTTAAATGATTCACCATAAGTTCCACGAAAACTAAGTTGATCAAACAGCCAAATAAAACCAATTTTAGGATCTACTGTATCAAAATTACCTAAATCTTCATAACGTAGTGCCGCTTGAATATTTAACCCTTCAACCACAGGTATATCTAGTTCTACAAATGCTGCGTAAGTATCACCATCAGTGGAAAAATCTTGATTTCCTCGGAAAAAATACAGGTTATCATTTTCTGCGGGTTCGCTATAGTCATACTCAAGTTCATTCTTGCGATATTGAACACCTGCAGCAACTGCAACAGTACCCTCGGGTAGTTCGAATATTTCACCTGAAGTGTGAGCATCAAATGTGGTTAATGTCGAAGTTGCTTCAAAAGCATATAGTCCTTGGAAATCTGCAATAACACTAGGGTCATTAACAGCACCAAATAGTGGGTTATAAAACAAATCATTATTAGGTCCGCCACGGCCAAACAACGCGGCTGCAAAACGATCAACTAAGGTATCTGAAGAATTAGAGTACTCATAAACATTTTCACTATGCCCTAGTGCTGCTTGCCAACTCCAATTATCGTTAAAATATCCATTTAAACCCAAAACAGCACGCCAGGTTTCTGATTTTATATCTACTTCACTTGATGCTGATCCTGTGCCATCCGGACGTCCAAAAAACAGTGCCCCTTGAGTATTACCTACGGCCGCTGCTGATGGATTTGTTGGTGGTATAAAAGGTGGGAATAAAATGGGTTGTGAAGGAGAGCCTTTTGTAAGTATCTTATTGTCGCTATACCCTAGTTCAGCAAACAATGACGTGTCGTCAGACAGGTCGCTATTAAATTCAGCATATGCGTGACTTCTTTCTTCTTCGGCGACCATACTAAAAAAATCACCAAAGTCAAAACCACAAAATCCAATAGGTGTGACACCTGTGGTAGTCCCTGGATTTTCAGCTGATACTTGATCGCAGCTTGGATCTGCAACACGTTGAGGAGCTCCAGCAGGTTGAAAAACTAAAAAAGTACCTGGGTGGCCAAAGGTACTAGTGGCATCTCTAAGTTCAAATTCATCACTACGATCGGCAGCTGACAATGGAGATCTGTCGAAGTAACTGGCCGCAAAAATTAAGTTACTGTCATCAAATTCATGGCCATACAAGACACTGAATTGACCATCATGTTGGCTATCACTAGTGGTTGCTTTATAGTCTACTTTAAATTCTAGACCGACGAAATCGCTTTTTGTGTTGAAATTAGCTACACCTGCCACCGCATCAGAACCATATAACGATGAGGCGCCATCCTTTAAAATTTCGACTTGGCCAATTGCAATGGTTGGTACCAGTGAATTTAAATCAGTAAATTGATCACCATTTAATGTTGTAGCTGCTGTACTGACTTGGCGTCGACCATTTAATAAAGTTAGTGTTGAACTTACCCCTAAACCCCGCAAATTAATATTAGACGTACCCAGGGAAAAGGTTTGATTAAAGCCATCGTTATTATTTTGTGCCCCTGCATTAACGGATAATGAACTTACAATATCAACAGCGTTAAATGCGCCTATTTTTTCGATATCACCAGCATCAAGTATTTCAACGGGGGATGGCCTATCGGCTTGTTCCTGACGTCTTATATAACTCCCAATAACGGAAATTACTTCGACTTCTTTTTTAGCAACCTTTTCATCAGACTTCGGTGGTTCTGCTGCAAGTGCTGATGATACAGCTACTGCAGACGTTAGTAATGTCGCCGCTAATTTTGATGTTATATTTATTTTAGAATTATTCACTTTTATCTCCTCAAAACCATGTTTTAGAATGATATTATGAACTATAGGATAAACATTGTTTTACCTGTGATACAATATTGTTTAATTATAATTATAATTATCGTTTTTTAAATATTTTTCACTTCGCGTAGAACATCATTAAAATATTAACGACAACGGCCAAGGTTCAAAAATTCAGTTAAAATTGATGTCCATCTTAATATTTAATGAGGCTTACAAGACAGACTCTCTTTTTACGTACTAATTTTGTGCTACGTAGACAACAAGCCCATCTAACGCGTCAGTAACTTCTACTTGACAGGTTAAACGACTATTAGCTTTATTACCGTCCACGTTTTCAAGCATAAATTCTTCCATGTCATCTTTTTCCGGTATTTTATCAAGCCATTCTGGCGCAATAAAACTATGGCAAGTTGCACAGGCACATGCTCCTCCGCACTCAGCAACAATACCTTCAATTCCATTATTTACTGCCCCGTCCATGATTGATGAACCACTTTCTACTTCAACTTCATGCCGGTTACCATCTTCTGTAATATAAATTATGTTGGCCATAATATTCCTACTTAATCTTTAATTAAGGTACCGTGTTTAACTGATTACTCTAACTGTCTATGCAATACTATTTGTACGTTTTGTTTTTTTATGATCCATCAATGCCTTCACTTGCACTTTCGCCGCTTTAGCAATTTCAAAGCGAATGCGGGATACACCTAAATCATGTTGATAGAGAAACTCATTATCTCGAGCATCGGGATCTAGCGCTTCAAGTAGAACCCTGTCTTGCTCAAGTACATCCCAATGACGCCCTTCAGTTCTATTTTTATACATGAAGTGCCACAAATCTTTCATCCAACCTTCTACTTTTCTAACTCGCCAAAAATAAACCTGACAAGTATTTTCATCAATAGGTGTTGCAAAACCAATGATTGCGAAATTACCGCCTGGTCCAACCTTCTTTTGATAAGGTATTGCAAGTCTAAGCCAATGTGTTCCAGTATCGCCGAATTCTACCCAGTCAAAATTCATTCCCGTTTGACCTTCTTTTTCAAAAAGCCAACCGTTCTTAGTTTTCTCTAATCTCATTTT
>Ga0307492_10000739_pt1 | contig 13642 bp, 14 predicted proteins | sample SI3LmetaG_FD_202365 | JGI IMG/M metagenome (GOLD analysis project Ga0307492, IMG submission 202365) | Sea-ice brine microbial communities from Beaufort Sea near Barrow, Alaska, United States - SI3L | ecosystem: Environmental > Aquatic > Marine > Coastal | place: USA: Alaska | collected 2017-05-06 | reverse complement strand
CATCAATACGCATTGGCATGGCGGCTCTTGCCGTTATTGGGTCTATCATATTGCTAATGGTGACTTCACCGGCACTAACATTGTTGGCCGAAGGAGTAATCGCTACGGCACTACTGGCAGCAATCCCAGCGGGGTCTTTGAGCGTCACCTTCATATTAGCGGCACTGTTCTCTGTAGGTCTGATCAGATAAGAGTCATCATTGGCGGGCACACCGCTATCTTCAACAAACTCAAACCCATAAGCGGTAGCATATGTGCCTGCGCCAGGAGCACCTAGGTTGGTTGTTGAGCCGTTATTCATGTTAGTCATTAGGTAGTCTGTGCCGTTAAAACGCACTTCAAATTCATCGCTCGGCACTTTTGATACATCGGTAATATTAATGCGAGATTGTAAATTACCAGCATTATTCGATGGTGATAAAACTCTCGCTTGTTGGGTTGCTAATGCATTGATGTCAGTGAAAAAATCCGCACCTTGCTGAGCATTTAAATCTAAGCCATTGGCTTGCGCGTTATTTAATGTTTCTGACACCGCCATTGCTAAACGGTTAATGTCTGTACGCGCTTGCCCCAAGTGTTGATCTCTAAAGGTATATTTTGCTTCGAGTGAACCGCCCAAAACTGAACCATTTAATGCCACCGTTGAATGTGGACCCACTAATCGTAATTGAGTTTGAAGAGGATCCGGATCGCCCGCATCTACCCTAACGGTTAAAGGAGTAATACCGGCAACTAGCGTAGTGCCTCTACCAATCATTACCGTCATTACACCAGAAGAGTCTTCAATGGTACTGACTTTGGTAAATTCTCCGAGTTGGCTAATGAGCTGATCTCGTTTATCTAACAAATCATTAGGTTGACCTGATAACGATAAATTTTGATTACGTAAAACGGCTTCATTGATGTTGGCCAACTCAATTGATATGTCTGAAATTTTTGTCGCCATTTGTTCTATCTCACCGTTAAGTGATTTTTCTATGCTATCAAAGTTGTCGTTCAGCGAACGAAAATTATTGCTTAGCGTATTCGCTTGATTAAGGGTGATATTTCGCAGGGCTAAGTCGTTTGGGTTATCAGCCATACCATTAACTGCTTGGTAAAAAAGATCGACCGATGAGCCAATCGCCTCACCAGAAAATGCCATGATGTCATTCAATTGCGTTAAATCGGCATGAGTTGAGTCAGCATTTGATGAGTTAGAGTGATTTAATAACTGTTCTTTATAAGAGAATTGATCATAAATTCGGGTAATATCTTCAATATAGGTGCCTGTGCCTATAAAGTTAGTACCAGATGTAATCCCAGAAGCCGCATTTTGTTCAGCTCGCTGACGGTTATAACCTTCAGTATTAACATTGGCAATGTTATGACCTGTGGTGGCAAGTTGTTGCTGCGCTGATAATAACGCGCTAACACCGCTCTGGTATAAACTAATCGACATCTCTTATACTCCTAAAATCGTTAAATAACGGCTAGTAGCAACGTTTATTTATTGATTATTTAATAAGCCTGAGACTGTGCGAAGTGTTGCCATAATTTTAGTGGCATAGTTTGGATCGGTCGCATAGCCTGCTTTTTGTAAACCTTGCAGGAAATGTTCCACATTGCTTGAATTTTCTAGTGCAGGTTTATAACGCTCACCTGACGATAGGAAGTTGATATAGTCATTAACGCTTTCTGCTATTGTGTCATAACGCCTAAAGGGCGCTGATTTTTTGACTAAGGCCCCTTGTTCAAACTCTAAGGTGTCTTTGCTTATTTTTTCTCCTTGCCAACGGCTGTCAGCCTTAATATTAAAGAGATTATTCGAACTTTGACCTTGTTCAGATTTTATTATTTTTTGTCCCCAACCTGTTTCTAAAGCCGCTTGAGCAATAACCACTGCAAAGGGCACCCCCAATTTTTGTTCCACTACTTTTGCTGGTGCTGTTAAGGCGCTAACAAAATCTTTGGGTTGGCTAAAGTGTTGTTGGCTTAATTGACCCGTTGCTGCAATATTGACACTAGCTAACTGACGGTTATTTGACGCTAAATTATCACTAATCCCTTCGGGTTTAGTTACTGCGGGGTGAATCCCATGAACATGAGTTGCCTCTGGGAATGGTTTACTTTGACGGTCGGTATGTGCTGGTACGCCAGCTAAGGCATTAAATTCTGTCTCTTTGGCCAAGGCATAATTTTTAGCTAAGGTTTTTTGACTCGCTAGATTACCGTCATTTCTTAGCACACTGTTAGGAGTGAAGTTATCGTCGCCACCTAACTGACGAACAATAAGCTCTGAGAGGCCTAACGAGCCGTTAGATGAAAGCTCCATCGCCATTTGCTGATCATGCATTTCACGATACGACTTGCTTGTTTCAGAGTTAAAAGGGCTGTCAGACGCTAATACGTCTTGTGCCTTACGCATGCTTTTTAAGAGCATTTGCATAAATATGGCTTCAAATTGCTGGGCAGCTTCTTGTAATGCCGCTTTCTTTTCTTGGGCATTACCGGTTTTAGCATCCATTCGAATGGTGTTTAAGCCATTGAGTTCTAAAAAGTTTCGTGATTCTGCTAATCGATTATCCATAAGTGTTAGTATTGATCATTAAATAACGATCAATTGCCCCCTTAATGCACCCGCTTGATCTAACGCTTCTAAAATAGCCATCACATCACCAGGACCTGCTCCGACTTCATTAATCGCTCGTACTAGGGTATCTAAAGTCACCCCTGGGTCAAAAATAAACATACGGGAGTCACCTTCATTGACATTAACGTTTGATTGCGTTGTTGCCACCGTTTCACCCTCAGCAAACGCATTAGGCTGAGACACCGCTTGAATTTCATTTATCGTTACAGTAATACCTCCATGGGTAATTGCCGCCGGAAGTAAACGGACATTAGCACCAATGACTATGGTGCCGGTGCGTGAATTAACGATAATTTTTGCCGCCGGTGATGAAGGTTCAAATTCAATATTTTCTAACACTGATAAAAAACTGACTCGGTCAGCGACATCTCTTGGCGCGGTTACTTCGACCGAGGTTGCATCAATAGCTCTGGCTGAGCCTTCGATAAAATCATTAATTGCATCGGATAAATTTTGCGCGGTGGTAAAGTCAGAACGACGTAAATTAAAGGTGATATGGTCACCTGAAGAAAAAGGTGACTCGACTTCACGCTCAACAATAGCGCCATTTGAAATACGGCCAACGGTTGGTGTGTTAACCAATACTTTAGAGCCATCTAGCCCCTCAGCACCTAAACCACTGACAATTAAACTGCCCTGAGCAACCGCATAGGCATTACCATCAAGACCCATTAATATGGTTTGCATGAGTGTGCCACCACGTAAATTTTTTGCACTGCCCATTGATGAAACAGTAACATCTATAGTTTGGCCCGGTTTAGCAAAAGCAGGTAACTCGGCATGTACAGCAACGGCGGCAACATTTTTAATTTTTGGTTTTAAATTTTCAGCCATCGTTATGCCAAAATTGCTTAACATGGTTTTAAAACTTTGTTCTGTAAAGGGCGACTGTTCACCGGTTCCGGGTAAACCAACGACTAAACCATAACCGATCAATTGGTTATTGCGCACACCAGCAACGTCAGCTAAGTCTTTAATGCGCTGTGCCTGAGCCGACAATGTCACACACAGTATAAAAAGGGTAATTACTGCTTTCATGTCAATACCTATAAAGTTAACTATTTGATTACGTGTATAAAACTACAACGGCCACCAAGAACTATTAAAAAATTTGGTTAACCAGCCTTGTTCGTTAATATCAGCAAAAGTGCCTGTGCCGGAATACTGAATACGGGCATTAGCCACTTTATTTGAATAAATAGTGTTATTAGAGCCAATATCTTTAGAGCGGATCACACCGGTTAAGCGAATATATTCATTACCGTTATTTAACGTCATCCACTTTTCACCACGGATCATTAAATTACCATTAGGCAGCACTCTTAACACATGCACGGAGATATTACCGCTCAAGCTATTGCCCTGGTTACCTTTTGACTCTCCTTTAAAGTTTGATTGTTGAGCCAAGCCAAACTGAAGTGAATTACCATTTAGGGTAACCGGACTGCCATTTAAGCCGATAAGGGGATCGAGTGTGGCACTATTGCTTTTTTTCGTTTCCGTTTTAGCATTCTTATTAGCGCTGGTTTGTTCACTTAAAATAACTGAAATAATATCGCCAACGCGATGTGCCTTCGAGTCTGAATAAATGTTATTGATATAATTAGGTTTAAACAAAGACCCCGTTGCCACCATAGGCTCGTCTTCCATTTCAGGTAATATCGGCGCAAAGTCGGGATCATTGGGTAATACTTTGGTTGCTTCAATCGCTGCACAACCGGTCAATAACGATAAAAGAATGATCAATACAATTGACTGTTTCATGTCAAATTCCTCAAATATTAAAGCTGCTGATTGATGTAACTGAGCATTTCATCAACCGCTGAGATGACTTTTGAATTCATTTCATAGACGCGTTGAGATTCAATCAAGTTCACTAACTCTTCAGTGGTATTGACATTGGAGGTTTCTAACGCTCCTTGCACTAACATACCGTAGCCACCTAGGCCAGGAATCCCTTCTTGGGGATCGCCACTGACTGCGGTTTGAATATATAAATTTTGCCCTACCGGCTGTAGCCCTGTTGGATTGACAAAATTAATTAAATTAATTTGGCCAATAACGGCATTTTCAGCTTCACCCTGTATACGAACAGAGACTTCACCGTCTTGTGAAATAGTAATTTGGGTGGCATCTTGTGGGATAGCGATTTGTGGCTGCAGTAAATAACCAGCACCCGATGTCACTAAATTGCCTTCATCGTCCATACCAAACTGACCATTTCGACTGTAAGCCGAACTGCCATCAGGCATGGCTATTTCAAAAAAACCTTCGCCTTGTATTAACAAATCTAAGGAGTTATCCGTTGTTAATAAGTCACCTTGACTATGAATTTTTTGAGTGGCCACTACTTTTGTGCCTGCACCTAACATTAAACCTGATGGCAATGCGGTGTCTTGCGCTGAACGACCACCCGGTTGGTTAATGGTTTGGTAGAGTAAGTCTTCAAAAACTGCCCTACTTTTTTTAAAGCCAATAGTGCTAGCATTTGCCAAGTTATTTGAAATAACGGCAATATCTTTTGTTTGAGCATCTAAGCCCGTTTTACTTATCCATAATGCAGGATTCATATGTCACCTCAGGTTTCAATCTATTTTCTTAAATCGACTTAAAATTTATTAAGTCTTGTTAAATCTTGTTAAATCTCTATGGCTATCAGTTCAATTAACCCGTTGGGGCATTTTTAATAAGACCAGCCCTGATTAGAATGCACGGAGTAATGAAGCCGCACTCTTATCAATTTCTTCGGCTGTGGCCATCAACTTGAGTTGCATTTCAAATTGACGTTGCAAGGCAATCATGTCGGTCATTTCAGAAATAGCACTAACATTACTTGATTCAAGTGCGCCGTTTTGCATTTTCACATTAATATCAGCAATGGCATCAACCCCATTTTTTTGTCTAAATAAGCCATCATTACCCTTCTGCATTAATCGAACATCTGGATTAACAAACTTAATGCGAGCCACTTCAACTTGTTCAGTTATGGGAGCACCTTCAGGCTGAACCATAATGGTGCCATCATTGGCTATTTCAATATTTTGTACTGGGAGGGGTAAATATATGGGGCCTGCGTCACCAACAATTAATTCACCCTCATTAGTTTGTAAAGCCCCGTCTTCGGATATGCTTAAATGGCCACTGCGTGTATAAGCTTCTGAGCCATCGGCTGCTTGAACCGAAAAAAAGCCGTCACCGGTGATGGCAATATCTAAGTCACGTCCGGTGGTCAATAAAGCGCCACTGTCAAAATTTTGGCCAGAGCGTTCGGTCATCGAAAAAACCCGTGTTGGCATGCCTTCACCAAAGGCTTGTAGAGCTCGAGCCTGAGCTAAGTCAGCCTTGAAGCCCGTAGTTTTTGAGTTGGCTAAATTATTGGCCGTTACTGATAAGGCATGCATATTTTGTTTAGCACCACTCATCGCAATGTAAAGCATCTTATCCATAGTAATTTCCAAAAATTAAAATCGTTAATAAGATAAATGCAAATAAGATGCCAATAAATGGGCTTCGAGTTAAGAGTAGTGAATTGGTGATGGTATGGGCTATGGGCTATGGGCTATGGGCTATTATATGAAAAAATAAAAAGCGGCCAGTCAAATGATAAACATCACTTGACTGGCCGCTCAAAACATTAACGACTTGTTATCTGATCTGTAATATCGTTTGATTCAACTGATTATCGACCTCTAGCGCTCTTGAGTTGGCTTGAAAGTTTCGTTGCGCTGAAATTAAATTGATCAGCTCTGAGGTTAAATTCACATTCGCTTGCTCTAAGGCTGAAGAGTTGATCGTACCAAAAGTACCGGTTCCCCCCTCACCTGCTAGCGCTTCACCAGAGAGAATACTTTCTTTCCAGCCCGTATTTCCAACCTGACTTAAGCCTTGTTCGTTAGAAAAATTGACTAAAGCAATTCGGGAAAGAGGTTGTGAGGTACCATTACTGTAGGTGGCTCGCACTAAACCACCCGAGCCAATGTCAATGCCGGTAAGTCGACCAACCGCTAAACCATCTTGGCTTAATGCCGTGACTTCAAAGTTGGAGGCAAATTGGGTCGGTTCATTAGGATTAGGTGCATTAGGGTCTAAATTAAAGTCTATCGCTACCGTTTGATTGGTATCTGCACCATTAGGTAAATAATTGGTAAAATTTTCTGTGATCAATCCACCATCAGCTACAGATGGCTCTTGTGAAAGAAAATCACCCGAGGCATTAAACGTTAAGCGACCACCAGTAACACCTGTCGGGGATAAAGGACCAGAAGTCATGCCACCCAAACGATTAGACGCAGTAGCATCACCATTGGGATCTTGTAAATTAATAACTTCACCATCCACCGCAGAAAATACAATCCATTCATTAGGATTGGTTGCGGGATCATCTTTAATAAAGAAGTAAGTCATAATATGACTATCGCCGAGTGAATCAAAAATGGTAATTGATGTTGAGTTATTAAACGTTAATGGATCATCGGGGTCGAAGTTACCCGGGGTGTTCGTAATATAAGAATCTCCTGCAGGTAAGTTCATCCGGATATCAACTTCACTGGTTTCAGTGGGTGCACCTGATGCCGTTGGTATACGAATAGGCTCAGCCGTACTTAAACTCACCGATGCTGAGGTACCATCAGGATTGACAGGAAATCCTAATAAGTGACCACCTTGGGAGTTAACAACAAAGTTATCACTATTGAGTTTAAACTGCCCAGCCCGTGTATAAGAGCTTTCTAAACTATCTATTTCAGGCACAGTAGCAAAAAAACCATTACCTGTGATTGCTAAATCCAGGGCATTATTAGTAAATTGAATACTGCCTTGAGAAAATTGTTGCGCAACATCTGAGGTTAATACCCCGTCACCCACTTTAGTTGAGCCTGAAGCCAGCAATGACGCTGCATATACATCAACAAACTCTGCTCGCGATTCTTTAAAGCCGACGGTGTTAACGTTGGCAATATTATTTGACGTAACGTCAAGATCTTTTTGAGCAGCGTTTAAACCGCTCAATGCTATATTAAATGACATATTGACACCTCATTCTGAATTTTTTTAAATTAATTTATTTAATGACTTCATCATTATTTTATTTCTACTGGCGCTAACCCTGCGCAACTTCAACCACATCACTGAGTGCCATGTTACTGCCACCATTGAGGTTTAAAATAATACTGCCTCCGGCACCTGCAAGTGTGACACTTTCAACATTACGATAGGTCATAGCTTGTAACTCAGAGGCTTCACCGTCTACTAAACCAGCCACTCTAAATCTATAAGCGCCTTCAGGGGCTGATTTGCCGTCACTGGTTTGACCATCCCAATTGAACACAAAACCACCTGCAGGTACATTACCTACAGGCACTGTTTGGATAATTTCACCGGCGATATTCTCAACATAGATATTAACGTTACTCGCAGGGCTTTCTGTCACCACCTTACCCTTAGCAGTGTCACCTTCGCCCATGCCAAAAATATTGTCATTAACTAGTACACTACGGCCAACAAGTGATGAAGCTTGTAAGGCTTGACTTGATGTCATTGAATCCGCAAAACTGCCGAATTTTTTGTTTAACTCGGCAACACCATCGGTCGTTGAAAACGCGGTCATTTGTGAAATCATTTCATTGTTATCAACAGGCTTTGTCGGGTCTTGATTAGCAAGTTCTTGTGTAAGCAAAGCAAAAAAATCGGCTTGCGTTAACATGCCATTGCTTCCCTCGTTGGCAACCTTATAATCTTCGTTTTTCCAACGAATGCCATCTAAGGGATTAGTACCGTTTACTGTTTCCATTTTCCACTCCTAGAATGTGTCACATGCTTTGCTTATTTATCACAATTAAACGCTATTTATCAAAGATTTAAGTGATAAATAGTTACTTATCCCGTTATTTACCAAGTTGCAGAGTCTTATTAAGCATATTTTTTGCTGACTCGGCTAACTGCACATTCGTTTGATATGAACGTGACGCTGAAATCATATTGGTCATTTCTTCAATAACATTGACATTGGGTTTGTAAATATAACCCTCTTGATCAGCCATTGGGTGTTCAGGTGAGTATTCAATATTAAGTGGTTTATTACTTTCAACGATACCCAAGACGTCTACCCCAACTGCAGACTCATTTTGTCCGGCGGCAGCTTTTTGCATAGCAGCGGCAAAAACTGGATGTCTAGCACGATAGGTTTCATCTACACTACTGCTGATACTGTCAGCGTTAGCAATATTACTTGCCGTAGTATTTAAGCGCATTGATTGTGCGCTCATACCGGTTGCTGTTATGTCAAATACGTTAAATAGACTCATTATTGCCCCGTTCCAGTAATTGCTTTTCTCAAGGCTTTTATCTTGCCTGTAAGAAATTGTACGCTTGCTTGATACTCCATAGAATTATTTAGATACAAGTTTCGTTCCAACTGTACATCAACCGTATTACCATCGCCGGTATCTGCTTGATTGGGGACTCTAAAATCAACACTGTTATTTGATTCTATGCGCACATCGAAATGTTTTTCATGAGTACGTTTCATACCCGACTGTTGATGCTGAGAGGCTTGGGCTAAGGCTTTTTGAAAGTCCATCCCTCTAGCTTTGTAACCTGGTGTATCTGCATTAGCAATGTTACTTGCTATAATTTCGGCACGTTTTGAACGTACCTCTATGCCAGCAGGATGTAAACCAAATGCTTTGTCTAAACTAATAGCCATCGAAACACCTCATCTCACAGTATTATTGTATTAATAAATACTATTCAATAATTGTGCCAAAAGAAGTGTCAAATTTATGGAGCAGTGTGTTGGAGGGGATATAACCAAGTAATTAAAACGTTTTATTTAGAATAAAAAAGCGTAAATACCAATTAGTTTTTTTGATAAACAATACCAGGATTGCACCGTAGCATTGAAAAACTCTCATTTAATCCTGATAGAGATTCAGAAGCACCTAGAAACAAATAACCATCAGGGTTCAATACACCATGAATTTGAGCAATTATTTGTGCTTTTAATTCAGGAGCAAAATAAATTAACACATTACGACAAAAAACAATATCAAAGCGTCCCATCAAGCTATAGCTGTTAAGTAAATTGAGTGGCCGAAAACTCACCATATTTTTAACTTGGTCTTTAATTTTCAACAGGCCATTATCACCATTTTCAAAAAACTGTTTTTTACGCTCAGCGGATAAACCTCGAGCTATCGCTAGACTGTCATAATGACCATATTTGCAATGTTCTAACATAGTCGTTGAGATATCAGTGCCGATAACTTGTACACCCCCCGGAAAAGCGCCAGAATTTTTTTGTTGGAATTCTAGAATTGACATCGCTATAGAGTAAGGTTCTTGGCCTGAAGAACTTGCCGCAGACCAAATTTTAACGGGGGTTCTTCGACCAGTAAAGTCAGAGAGTAATTTGTTAGTTAATAAGTGAAAAGGATAGCCATCACGAAACCACAAGGTTTCATTAGTTGTCATGGCATCGATCACCGCGGCACGTAATTGGCGTTCAATGGGTAATAACGTTCGATTCACTAATTCGCCTAAAGAAGCGACATCAAATTTTGCCATTAAAGGGGCTAAACGACTTTTTACTAAATATTGCTTGTTTACACCTAAAACAATACCACATTGTTGCTCTAAAAAAGTGCTAAAGTGATGATAGCTTTTATCATCTAGTAGCTCACGCGCTGACACTATAATATACTCACTTTTATCTTGTTATTGTTATTATGCTGTCATTTGTAAACATATAACGACTTTACTTATCAACATCTATTTTTAACCATTTTTGAACTGCTATTGCTAATTCGTCTGGATGAAATTTTGGAATAAAGTCATTGGCGCCAACCTTCGCAACCATCGCTTTATTAAAAACACCACTTAATGAGGTATGTAAAATAATTGGCATATTGCGCATTCGATCATTTGCTTTAACTTCGGCTGTTAAAGTATAGCCATCCATTTCAGGCATTTCGATATCAGAGATTAACAACGCCACTTTTTCAGTTATGCACTTGTCACACGTTGCTTCAATGGCCAGTAATTGATTTAATGCATCTTTGCCATTTTTGGCTAACACCATATTAATCCCAAGTGGCGCTAACGCTCTTTTAACTTGATTACGAGCAACAGTAGAGTCATCAGCGATCATAACAAGTTTATCACCGAGTTCATCCCCCACAGTTTCATCAGCAACATTTTCACTCAAGTCAGTTGAAACAGGATTTATTTCATTGAGTATTTTTTCAACATCTAAAATTGCCACCATTTCGTTATCTATCTCAGTGACCGCGGTCAAATAACTAGACTTTCCGGCACCTTCTGGCGGCGGCATCACATTTTCCCAACTTAACGTCACAATACGTTCTACACCAGAGACTAAAAAACCTTGTATGCTACGGTTATATTCGGCAATAATAATGAAACTATCGGTGACATCAGTTATCGGCAAACCACCTGTGGCTTTACTCATGTCAATAACAGAAATAGTTTGCCCCCGAATATGAGCAATACCTTTAACGTGTGGGTCTTGTTTAGGTAAAGATGTGAGTCTTGGGCATTGTAAAACCTCTCTCACTTTAAACACGTTAATACCAAAACGTTGTCGTCCGTTCAATTTAAACAACAAGAGTTCTAATTGATTTTGACCGACCAACTGTGTACGCGCATTGACTGAGTCTAAGACACCTGCCATAAAAACCTCGTTTTAACTATACCTACTTTAGTATTTAGGCACAATTCTTGATTGTAATAGTAATAACAAACTTTATGTCTATTTTTTGACACTCAATATCCAATATCGTATAAGTTTGTGATCGAAATAAAGCTTAATCTAAGCCCCTAAGTAAAGCATAGATGAGTATATACATTTCCATAAAACAGATCATATAAAATATGAGCAAAATATGAAGATTTTTCTAACATTGATAACAATAATTGCAACTTTGGTAAGTAAAGCCCATGCAACAGAGGTTGATAACGGCTATATAGAAATTTTTGCCAAAAAATACATTCAACAACACCTCAATAATCGAGCTAAAGGGAAGCTAACGATTCAAGTAGCTAAAATTGATCCAAGAGTAAAACTCAATAGCTGTGAAAATCACTTAACGGCAAATATACCTGAAAACTTTAATGGTAGAAACGTAAATATAAAAATAAGTTGTGCTGATTCAATATCCTGGTCTATATATTTGACTGCCAAAATTACAACAGTTATTCCTGTTATCGTTGCAAAAAAATCGATTAGTGCAGGAACCTTACTAGATGACTCAAATATTACATCAACCTATCTCGACAGTTATAAAATAAGAGGAACGTTTGTAGGTGATATAAATAAAGTAAAAGGCACAAAAGCAAAAAGGAAGATAATTAAAGATCATCTCATTACGCTAATAAACACTTGTACAGTATGTGAAGGTTCTCAAGTCACCATTATTGCCCAATCAAAACAATTCACGATAAGAACAAATGGTGAAGCATTAGATAGTGGTAATATAGGCGAGCAAATTAGTGTAAAAAACAACCGTAGTGGTAAAATCATTAATGCCCGAGTAAATGCTATTAACAAAGTAGTAATTAATTTATAATTATATTAAAGTTATATTGCTGCTAGCCGATAAGAAGGTATGCATAAAACAATTAATTGCCCAAGGAATTAATTATGACTATAAATATCAACAAGTTAAGTAGTGATGTTCAAGTTAAACAAACATTAGAGCAGCACAGCGATGTTAAACAGAAATTAGCACAGGCTACAACCAGTACTGAGCAGACTAAACGCTTTACTCAAGACTCTGTATCTATTACACCGCAAGCTAAGCAGTTAAACGAATTGCAGAAAAAAGCGAGTGAAGCACCAGTAATCAATCAAAAGAAGATTGAGCAATTACAAAAGGCAATTGCCTCTGGTGACTATAAAATTGATTCTGAAAAATTAGCAACAAGTATAGCTAATTTTGAGTTCAAGCTAATTTAATGCTGTTTGCAACGTTAGTGTTTAAATATTTGCCGTAAATAGATGGCTGGTAAAGCAATGATTAAAGGTATTCATTCATGACAAACACAGCAAACGCACAACAATTAGTTAGTCAGCAGCTAAGCCAATTACACTCATTGAAATGTTTGCTTGATGAAGAGAAACAAGTTCTACAGAATCACAACCCTGATGATTTAACTGAACTTACCAATAATAAAAATAATTTACTCATTGAAATTAAAGATCTCGATCTAACTATTGCAAGGAGTGTTGAGTTTGCTCAAAACAAAGCCGCTGGACAATATCAATCTGAGTTAGATGAAATAAAAACATTGTTAACCGAGTGTAAAGAAATTAATTTTGTTAACGGACAAATAATTGAGCAATCTCAACTTGCCGTTCAACGAATGAAAACAAGTCTGCTTGAAAGTCATAATAAATCAGCCATCACTTATGATGGTAAAGGCAAAAAAAGCGCAGGATTATCTAGCTTAAACATTAAAGCGTAAAGGTAATAAAGAATCTGCACCCCTAACGTTTAGATCAATATTTAACAAAAAAAGTAAGCGGATAACTTACTTTTTTATCCCTGTTAACTTGCTAATGGTAATGTTGAGCTAAAGCGACTAACACTTAAAATGAGTGTTAAAAATACTTAACAGATTTAATTTCTTTGGTGTTAATGTTAACCACGTAAAGCTGATATACATCTTCAAAATCTAATTTAAGCTCTGTGGTATAAATATCCCCAACAGGATAACTTTTTACTACTTTTGCCCCACGGATCAAACCTTGAACAGAAGCACTTAATTGATTATCTTGCAATAACAAATCAGCGACTGTCATACTGCCAGTAATATGCTGCCCGTATACTTGTTCAGCAAGCTCAGCATACGCCGCCAATTTAGAGGCGCTAATAGCCATTAACATCCGTTGGGTTGGATGAACTGACTTTTGTAAACTAATTGGCGCATAACCAATACCCAGTATAATAGGAAATGCTTCGGGCTTAACTCGCTGCCACTGCACATGTTTAT
>Ga0307492_10000738_pt1 | contig 13645 bp, 11 predicted proteins | sample SI3LmetaG_FD_202365 | JGI IMG/M metagenome (GOLD analysis project Ga0307492, IMG submission 202365) | Sea-ice brine microbial communities from Beaufort Sea near Barrow, Alaska, United States - SI3L | ecosystem: Environmental > Aquatic > Marine > Coastal | place: USA: Alaska | collected 2017-05-06 | reverse complement strand
GGCTCGGGTAAAACAGTCTCCTTGTATACTGGTTTGAACATTCTTAATACCCAAGAGCGAAATATCTCTACCGCCGAAGATCCCGTTGAAATAAACTTAGAGGGCATCAACCAAGTTCAAATTAACAATAGAGCCGGTTTAACTTTCCCTAGTGCGCTACGCTCTTTTTTACGGCAAGACCCTGATATTGTGATGGTGGGCGAGATTCGAGACATAGAAACAGCAGAAATCGCCATAAAAGCGGCACAAACAGGTCACTTGGTATTGTCCACTTTACATACCAACTCAGCAGCAGAAACGTTAACGCGTTTATCTAATATGGGTGTACCTGCTTATAACGTGGCAAGTTCGGTAAGTATTATTATTGCTCAACGACTCGCCAGACGTTTATGCTCAAATTGTAAAGAAGAAGAAGTCTTAACACCGACTCAATTAAAACAGCAAGGATTTTTACCTGAGCATATTGCAGATATACAATTATTTAAACCAGTAGGTTGTGACCGTTGCATTAAAGGTTATAAAGGCCGAGTAGGTGTTTATGAGGTGGTGAAAATCAGTAAAAAAACGGCTCGTATTATTATGGATGGTGGTAGTGCGTTAGATATCGCCCAACAATTTCAAACAGAAGGCTATAATAATTTAAGACAATCAAGTTTAGTTAAAGTGAGTAAAGGCCTCACCAGCCTAGAAGAAATAAATAGAATTACAACCGCTTAAAAAAAATAAAATTCATATGATTTATTACGACATTTAAACGAGTAACCGTCAAACACGCTAAGTTAGTGTTAAATAAAACAGAGGATATTATGACAGTCATTAAAACATTAGCACCACAACACAAAAAAGCGAAAGTAAAAGCATTAGATGTTTTCACTTGGTCAGGTGTCAACCGTAAAGGTAAAAAAATTAATGGCGAGTTATCAAGTAAAAGCATCATTGAATTAAAAGCACAATTGAGAAAACAGGGGATTACGCCGGGTAAGGTAAAGAAAAAAGCAAAACCTCTTTTTGGTGCCGCTGGCGAAAAAGCCATTACCCCAGGAGACATTGCCATGATAACTCGCCAAGTAGCAACTATGTTGACTGCAGGTGTACCTTTAGTGCAGACTATTGACATGATAGGCGCCGGGCATAATAATCCTAAAATGCAACGGTTATTAACTCAAATTGGCAACCAACTACAATCAGGCATCCCTCTTTCACAATGTTTAAGAGAGCACCCTTTGTATTTTGATGGTCTTTATTGTGATTTAGTCGAGTCAGGAGAACAGTCTGGTGCACTGGAAACTATTTATGGCAGAATTGCCACTTATAAAGAGAAGGCTGAAGCGCTAAAATCAAAAATTAAAAAGGCGATGACCTATCCTATTGCTGTTATTGTTATTGCCGCTGTAGTTACCTCTATCTTGTTGATTTTTGTCGTACCTGTTTTTGAAGAAATATTTGCTGGTTTTGGTGCTGAATTACCCGCATTTACCCAAATGGTAATGCGAATCTCCGATTTTATGCAAGCTTATTGGTATTTAGGGTTAGCGACAATATTTGTTGGCATATATGCGTTTAAACAAGCCCATAGGAAAAGCCAAAAATTGCGAGATAACGTTGATCGTTTTATTTTAAAACTCCCCATCGTTGGTATGATCCTAGAAAAAGCAGCTGTTGCTCGTTACGCTCGAACATTGTCAACCACATTTGCTGCTGGTGTTCCGTTGCCAGATGCTTTAGGCTCTGCCGCTGGTGCTTCGGGGAATGCCGTCTTTAGAGAGGCTATTTTAGAAGTTCGTGCTGAAGTTATCACCGGCATGCAAATGAACTTAGCGATGCGTAATTGTCAAATATTCCCAGATATGGTTATTCAAATGGTTGCCATTGGTGAAGAGTCAGGTGCGGTCGATGATATGCTAGCCAAAGTTGCTAATGTATATGAGCAACAAGTTGATGATGCGGTAGATGGTTTAACAGCGCTGTTAGAGCCATTAATTATGGCCGTATTAGGTGTAGTTATTGGTGGTTTAATCATTGCAATGTATTTACCTATTTTTCAAATTGGTAAAATTGTTTAGTCGCATTTTATACCCTGTTATTTTCAACCGAAGGCAAATAAGGATTTACTTTGTTAGAACACGTCATTGATGCTTTTGAGTTAATGCCAATATTTTTTTATATTTGCATTGTTTTATTGTCAGTTACTGTAGGCAGTTTTTTAAACGTAGTTATATATCGATTACCCAAAATGTTAGAACGTCAATGGTATGAGGAGTGTCGTGCGTTTCTCTCTGACGAAGTCATTGATATTCCGGAAAAATCATTACCTATAATGACACTTTCCAAACCTGACTCCAATTGCCCTAAATGCGGCCATATCATTCGTTTTTATGAAAACATTCCTATTTTGAGTTGGCTAGTGCTAGCCGGGAAATGCAGTCAATGCCATCACGCTATTTCAAAAAGGTATCCGTTAGTTGAACTTTCTACCGGTGTATTAGGCGTAGCCATAGCCAGTATTTATGGGGTATCAACCGTAACTCTTTTTATGTTAATTTTAACTTGGGCCCTTATTGCGCTGACCTTAATTGACATAGATCACATGCTATTGCCCGATCAAATCGTTCTACCGTTACTTTGGTTAGGGCTTATTTTCAATCTAAACGCGGGTTTTGTGCCATTAAATGAAGCCGTTATTGGCGCTGTAGTCGGCTACATGAGTTTATATAGTGTCTGTTGGCTATTTAAATTATTCACAGGTAAAGAAGGCATGGGCCATGGTGATTTTAAACTATTTGCTCTTTTTGGTGCATGGATTGGTTGGCAACTCTTACCTTTACTGATAGTGATGGCCTCCGTGGTAGGAGCTGTTGTTGGTATATCATTAATGATATTTAAAGGTCATCAACGTAATCAAGCTATTCCTTTTGGCCCCTACCTTGCGGTAGCGGGTTGGGTAACCATTTTATGGGGCGAAGGTATTTGGGCTTGGTATCTGTCTGCAATTTTATGACATGGGGGGATTGCTAGCTAAATATGGCTAAATTTATTGTGGGTTTAACCGGAGGTATTGGTTGTGGCAAGACCACAGTTGCTAATATGTTTGCCGATTTAGGAATTGATGTTATTGATGCCGACCTCATTGCCCGCCAAGTGGTTGAGCCCAACAGCCTAGCATTAACGGCGATAGCTAAACACTTTGGTGGTGAGTATATCAATCAAAAGGGAGAGCTTAATCGCGCTTTATTGCGCACCAAAATTTTCAGTCATCAAGACAATAAGTTATGGCTAAACAATTTATTACACCCGCTTATTCGTCAAGAGATCGTGTTAGCAATAGCAGCAAGCCAATCAGCTTATTGTCTGTTGGTGGCGCCATTATTACTAGAAAATAAACTTGATCAGCTAGTAAACACCGTTTTAGTGATAGACACGAGTGAGGCATTACAGCTTAACCGTACCTTGGCACGTGACACTAGCACCAAAAGTGAGATTCAAGCCATTATTAACAGCCAACTGTCAAGAGAGGCGAGACGTGCCGCCGCCGATTATATTATAGACAACAATGATACCGATCTTCACTCTGTTCAACAGCAAGTAATTAAACTTGATCGTTATTTTAAAAATGGTCGAGTATAAATGTTAGTGATTGACAATAAAGGTTAGCCATTTTAATTAACTATGGTTAGTATGGGGAATATTCACTGATGATATATTTATCATTTAGGATTTAACATTAGGTAATATGGCAACAATTTTATACGAGCATCCCCTTAACGAACGGATCCGCAATTATTTAAAACTTGAGCAACTATTTGCCCAAGTAGATAATTCTTTACCTGAAAACATTATCGATTGTCACCACGTTTTTTTTAATACGTTGTTTACAATTATTGATTGCCTTGAAAGAAACGATATACGTGGCGATTTAATTAAAGATCTTGAAAAGCTCGAACAAAACTTAGTGGTGTGGTCTAAGTATCCTGATATAGACCATAATGCCATCAATAAAAACTTACAACAAACCGTCAAACTCTCCTGCCAACTAAAAGGTAATAGCCCTCAATGGTGGCAACTCAAAGAAGATAAATTACTCGCAAGTTTGAAACAGCGCTTTGCTATTCAAGGAGGCAATGCTAGCTTTGATTTACCTCAGTTACATTTTTGGCTGCACCGAAAATTAGAAAAAATCAGCACTGATATGAATCAATGGCGCGCGCTTTTGGATCAAATTCGTGATGCTTTGTCATTAATTTTAAAGTTTATTCGTCAACGTTCAGATTTTGAAAAAATAGAAACAGAAAGTGGTTTCTATCAAGACAGTGGTGAAGGCATTTTACTATTGCGGATAAGAATTGCTGATAATGCTCACTATTATCCTAGCGTTAGTGGTAACCGCTTCAGGTATTCTATTCGTTTTATGTTACCTTGTGAAGAAAGTGGTAGACGATACTCAAATCAAACGACAAAATTTCAACTAGCACGCTGTTAATAACAAAATTACACTGTTATGATTCACTCAATATCCACTGCCTTGTATTACACGTATTTATGGCTTTAAAAGTAGCATGTCCACAGTGTCAAAAAGAAGTTATTTGGCAATCAGAAAGTACCTCTCGCCCATTTTGTAGCGAGCGCTGTCGATTAATTGATCTGGGTGATTGGGCAGAAGAAAATCATAAAATATCTCAATCTGCCCAAGGTGGTTTGCCGTTAACAGAAGAAATGCTAGATTCATTAGAAGATGAGTTCTTAATGAATCATAAGTTTTTTGTCGAGCCTGAATAATTCCGACTCATTGGAAAACTCGCGGCTACTTCGCTTTGCTAATCTCACCTAATTTGTGCTTATTACCGCAAATAGCCGTTTGTTGGTCATCCCGGTAATAGCGAATATTAATACAGTCTTGTTGGTATCTTCGTTCTAATTCAGTACGAAGAATTATTGATTGGCCGTTTACCCTAGTAATTTGCCGTTTTAGTGCTTGGCATGCTTGAATTTGCTCTGCTGCTAAAGTGACATCTTCACAAACCTCATCAGAGGATGTACAACCCGCTAGAGTGAGAGTGAGAGTAATAGGTAGAGTGATAAAAAATAGTTTCGGCATCGGTATCATTCACTTTTTATAAATTAACAGTCGCTTGACTCAAGCAACACGATTCTATCAATATTATAAACCGCTATATTCAATGGTGTTAGTTTTTGTTGATGGAAGTTATAATTGCTCAAAAAAAGAACTGCGTAGAATTAGCGCTAATATGTTTACCACGTTTATCTACAGGTTTAAGTTATGCAAGTTCAAGTTGTCGATTATAACAGTGATGATGCGCCACAACGTTTCGTACAAAGCCTCAGAGAAACCGGCTTTGGGGTTTTAATTAACCATCCCATTAAGCAATCATTAGTTGAATCAATATATAGAAACTGGGCGAGTTTTTTTAATAGTGCAGAAAAAGATAACTTTGCTTTTGACCCAGAGCAACAAGATGGTTACTTTGCCAGCGAAATATCTGAAACCGCTAAGGGACATAGTCACAAAGATATTAAAGAATACTACCACGTCTACCCCTGGGGACGTATTCCAGAGTCGCTCAAAGAAGAAATATTAACTTATTATCAACTTGCATCATCCCTTGCTGCTGAGTTACTCGACTGGATAGAGCAATACGGACCAAGTGACATAGCTAAAGGCTACTCAGAGCCTTTATCACAGATGATAACAGACACCCCGAATACTTTATTGCGCGTATTGCATTACCCGCCATTAACAGGTAATGAAGAAGTTGGTGCATTGAGAGCGGCAGCTCATGAAGACATTAATCTATTAACTATATTACCTGCAGCAAATGAACCCGGATTACAAGTGCAACAACAAGATGGTCATTGGTTAGATGTACCCTCAGATTTCGGCAATTTAATAATAAATATTGGTGATATGTTACAAGAAGCATCCGCAGGTTACTTTCCATCAACTAGCCATCGAGTAATTAACCCGATAGGAGAAAGCAGCAAAAAGTCGAGAATTTCATTGCCGTTATTTTTACACCCTCGCAGTGCAGTGAAATTATCAGACAAATACACTCAACACAGTTATTTATTAGAACGACTCAAAGAACTCGGCGTTAAATAAAGCGACCAAAGGCTCTAAAAGTTAAAGACTGCCATTGCAGCCTTTTGAAGAGAATAGCGAAACTATTAAGCCGCTAATTTGTCAGGGTAGATTGCTGAACTACATATTTTTCATTAATTTTAGCGGTTAGAACACCCTTACGTCGAGCTAAAGCTACTTGTAGTTTTTTTGCGGTACTAGCAATAGCGCTATAAAGTTTTTTGTCAGAAGCATTTACAGTAACATTGACTCCTTCATAATTGGTTGTGACCTCAAATTTTTGTTGGTGAGGCTCTACAGTAATGGTTGAATTGAGTGTCATTAGGCTGGGATAATGCTTAGATATTTTAGCGAATTTGTTCTCGATTGCCTGTTTAATACCTTCAGTAATTTCTACATGGTGTCCGGAAATTTGTATTTTCATAATCTTACCTCTGTTGTTATCTTCACCTTCATAATCCGCCTAAATGCAAAAAAAATCAATCGATAAACTGCGGTTTTTTACAATTAGTTACCTTAAAAAATTCACTTTTTATTTTCTTTAAAACAACGACTCTACACAAAAAAGTATTAACCCAGCTTTTGTCGGGAGTATAAAAAATCCAGAGGCACAAAAAAGCCATCAAATTGATGGCTTTTTTAACCGGTTAACTATCATAGGAACTTAATGAGTTACCTCTCCTTTAACGCTTCATCAACATTGCCTGATAAAAAGGCTTCAAACTTCTTATTAGGGCTAACCACAGCTGTTTTAAATCTTCAATAATGAGATACAAGCAAGGAATAAGCAATAAAGTAACTATCGTGGCAAACAATACCCCAAACGCTAAAGATACTGCCATAGGAATAACAATGAGGGCTTGCGCACTGACTTCAAAGAAAATGATAGGCGCTAAACCAATAAAGGTGGTTAATGACGTTAACATAATTGCTCTAAACCGCTTGGTACCGGCATGCATGACTGCATCTTTTAAACGCACCCCGCGTTGTCTCGCTCGGTTGACATAATCAACCATCACAAGGGAGTCGTTAACGACCACCCCAGAGGCAGCCAATATACCCAATACTGATAAAGCACTCAAATCCATAGATAAGATAAAATGCCCAAAGACCGCACCAATAACACCAAAGGGAATAACCATCATGATCATTACTGCTTGCGCGTATGATTTTAACGGAATAGCCAATAATGAAAAAATAACCATTAAGGAGATAGCAAAATTACGACGTTGATCTTTTGCCCCGTCCATTTCTTCTTGGATACTGCCCGACACTTGGCTATTGACTTGCGGAAATTTTCTCAATAACTCAGGCATAAAGTTATCCCGAATATCCTCAGCTACTTTAAATGGCTCAACCTGCTCAGCATCAACACTGCCCCACACATTGATCGTTCGATTACCATTTTCACGACGAATACGAGTGACACCGTCTTGTGTTTTTATGACTGCTAATTCAGATAAAGGTAATTCAGCGCCATTGGGGGCTTTAATTAAGACATCCTCTACATGCCCCACCGAACTTCGCTGCTCTAACGGATAACGCACCATGACTTTAATTTCTTCACTGTCACGTAAAATGCGTTGTGCTTCTAAACCATAAAAACTGTAACGCACTTGTGAAGCAATATCTGCAAGTGTTAGCCCCATACTGTACGCCAGAGGTTTGAGTTCAAACTGTACTTCTTTAGCGCTTGTCTGGCGACTGTCATTAACATCACCTATGCCTTTTAATGACTTAAGTTTAGCGGTTAATGTCCTAGCCGCGCCAAGTAACTGAACATCACTCTGACTTTCCAATCTGAACGCAATATCACCATCATCACGACCACCACCACCAAATAAATTATCACTGATAGTTAACGACTTAACACCCGGGTAATCAGGGATAGCTTTACGCCACATATCGGCTAATTCAAAGGTATTAATAGGCCTTAGCTTAGGAATAACTAACTTAACCCTCACTTCGCCACTAATGCGGCTACTCAAGTTAACTTGCATATCAGAAATCATTGAGCTGCCATAGGTTGCTTCAATGTTTTTATCAACGTTATAAATACTCTTTTGAATCTTTAATAACGCATCTAAGGTCGTTTTTTCTGAGGCATCGACATGCATTTCAACGTTAATACTAGGGAAGTCATGAGGGATTTTAGGCTGACCAATATAACGAACAAAACCGCCACTGAACAAGCCAGCACTTAAGAGCATTAAACTGACAAAGCACATTAACACCGCATAACGATATTCAACACACAGTAATAAAGTGGGACGATATACAGTTTCAATAAAGCGTTTTAACTGGTGGTCTACCACACGGCGAATACGATCAATGGGATTTTTGGGGTTAAAGGCTTTAATTTTCATTTTGACCAAATGCGCGGGTAAAATAAGTTTTGATTCTATTAAAGAAAAAATTAAACACAAGATAACGACAGTACCAATAGCCTTACTAAAGGCTGATGAAGGCCCTTCACCAAATAAAAAGGGCAAAAATACCGCAATCGTTGTTAGTACCCCAAAGGTTGCGGGCATAGCCACACGTTTGATACCACGAATGACATTATCGGTGCTATGACCATGCTCTTCAATTTCATCATGAGCACTTTCGCCCATAACAATGGCATCATCGACGACAATACCTAGCACTAAAATAAAGGCGAATAAACTAATAACATTGATAGTGACATTAACAAACTCCAACGGCATAACTAACAAGGTGCCTAAGAAACAAACAGGTAAACCCATCATCACCCAAAAGGCTAAACGTACCCGTAAAAATAACGCCAACATAAAAAACACTAATACCGCACCGCTTTTCATATTGTCGACCATCATGTTTAAGCGGCCTTCAAGATAATAGGTGTAATCGACCCAAGGTTCTAATTTTATCCCTTGAGGGAGTTCGGCTGTTTTTTCTTCAATATATTGATGAACAACTGTTGCTATATCGGTCATGCTTTGATTATCAGCGGCTCCAATAAAGATAGTGACTGAATTTTTGCCATTGAATTTCGAATACTGTAATCCCTCTTCAAAACCGTCAATAACAGTAGCAATTTCGCCTAAAAGAATTTTGGTGCCATCGGTAAGAGTTACCACTGGAATTTGTGCAAATTCATGACCGCGATAGGCTTGGTTCTCAACACGTAAATTAATATAACCATTTTCTGCACGAATTTGTCCTGCTGACATATTACGTGAGTAACTACGTACTGATTGAGCGATATCATTAAAACTTAAGTCATATTCTCGGAGTTTATCTTTGCTAACTTCAATAGATATTTCATAATCTAGACCGCTTTGTAATTCAGCAATATTAACGTAGGGTAATTGCTGGATTTCATTATGTATTTTACGCCCTAACTCTTTAAGCTCACCACTGGTTAAGTCACCATACAAGCTAATATACATCACTTGTTGACGAAATTTGTCTCGTTCAACCTTGATACGCTCCATACCATCAGGAAAGCTTGAAATAGAATCAATGGCCGATTTTACTTCCTCTAAGACTACTTGGGGATCATAATCTAGCTCCACCTCAAACCAACCATTTGAAAACCCCCTATTGGAATAGGTAATCATTCTTTTAAGGCCTTGAACTGTTTCAAGGGCTTCTTCTATTTTAATGGTTATGCCTTCTTCGACTTCTTGAGGCGCTGCCCCTGGGTAAGGCGCACTATAAGAAATCCAATTAATTTTAACCTGAGGAAACATTTGTTTATTAATGGTTTGAATCGTTAAAAAACCACCCACCAAAATAAATATCATCAATAAATTAGCCGCAACAGCATTACGGGCAAACCAAGCAATTAGGCCTTTTTTAGTATCAATTGTTTGATCAATTTCTGATTTTTTAGTTAATGATGAATCTGTCATAAGTTACTCCTCAGCGGCATTGCTGGGTTGGGCAACTTGCGTTTCTTGAGTGTTATTATCTGAGTCATCATTCCTAGCTATTAATGATTTATCGCCATTTACTGACAATTTCATGCCATCAACAGGGTAATCAAGTGCAGAGGTAATCAGTTGATCGCCATCTAACAATCCATTGCCAACGATAACATTCTTTCCATCTTGACGAACAATATCAACGTCGGCGTAGTGCAATTTAGACTTTTTATCTAAAATAGCAACGCGACCATTTTCAACTAAATAACGCTTCACCATACTCGCTTTAGCCAGTTCAATACCAACAATATTAGCGGTGATATAACTGCCAAAACGTAATGGAGTTCTCTCATTTTCAACATTCAAGTTATAAGGATCATTAATTTCGGCAACCAAATAACTCATACGACTTTTATTGTCGATAACGCCTTCACTACGGGCAATATGAGCAAGCCACTGTGTTTTTTTACCTGCATACATACCTTGTAATTTAACTTGGGCATTATCGCCTTCATCGATTAAGAATTGCAGTTCGTTATCAGCAATAGGTAAACGTATTACAGCTAATGCTGTACTGAGTAATTTACCAATATTGCTACCCACCCCAACGAATGAGCCTAAGCCAATATTTCTAGAGTCGATCATGGCATCATAGGGTGCAACTATTTTTGTCCGTTCGAGATTTCGCTCTGCACGCAATATAGATGCTTGAGCAGATTTAACTCGAGCAAGCTCTTGAGCAAGTTGAGGTTTACGCAAACTGAGTTCTGTAGGGGAGGTGTGCGTTATCTTTTCCCATTCTTGTCCTGCGACTTGACCTTGAGCAACTTCAATCTCTAAAGCTGCTTGAGCAGAAGCCATATTCGATTGTGCCTCTATTAATGCTGCTTGGTAATCACTTGGGTCTATACGCGCCAGTAACTGCCCTGTTTTAACAAAACCACCACGTACAAACATATCAGAGAGTTCAACAATTTGCCCTGCGACCTGAGCCACAAGTTCCGTTTCATATTTGGGTTCGACAATACCGTAAGAATCAACATGCATTGTCATTGTTGCAACTGAGATCGCTTGCACTGAAACAATAGGAGTGTTGTCAACTTTAACTTTTTCTTCTGGTGGCTTTTTCATACTAGAAAACACCAAATATGCACCAATACCGGCAGCCAGTATAACTAGCGGCATAATAATTTGTTTTTTACGTATCAATGTTTAATCCTCGGATGTTACTTTTTTTTGTTATTTTATCAATAATACCTAATTTTAGGTAAGCAAAATAAATAAAGTTGTAACTGTCTATTACAAAATTTACGCCGAATTAATAAATAATAAAACAAAAAAACATTTAATTTATATAATGAGTCTCATGAAATTTATTTAGTTTTACGCACGAAAATCGATAAAAATTGGACCAAGTTAGTAGTTTAAACAATGATTATATCTTGGTAAAACTTCAAGTTCTTCAACAGGTTTAATAACTCACTTTTTTAGCTTCATTAAGCACCCTCTCTGGCATTTTTTCACCAAGAGCGTCTAAAAGTTTTGTTATTTTTTTATGAGTGACTTTATCACCGGTGATTGAATGGTGAAGTTGAGAATACAATTTGGGGTAATCTAACGGACTGCCATAACCTTGATAATAAATATCAGCCAAGCGCATCTGAGCCGCTAAATTCTTACTATCAGCCGCAGCTTTTAAATATATTATCGCCTTTTCAATATCAACTTGCATGAATTTACCTATATGATAATAACGCCCTAGTTGCTCTAAGCCTTCCGGTAATCCTTGATCAGCAGCTAAACGCATATAGTGTAACCCTAACGTTACGTCTTTTTTTATACAAACTCCATAGGCCAGCATGTCGCCCCACAAAAATTGATACGAAGGCATCTCAGCTTTAATTGCACGTGCTTCAATATCTGGTATTAATTGACATTTATCGAGGGTAACCTGACTCAAATGTTTATTTTCTTTAATCAAATCAAGTAATTGATTGTCACTATAAATTTGTACAGCTTGCAAGGTTTGTGCATTTACCCTAGTTAAATTTAAAGTAGTCAACAATAACATTAATAACAATTTTCGCATAAAAAACCCCAATAAAAGCAAACAAATTCAGATATAACATATGAGTGTTAATACTATATCGGCATCACACATTATAATATTAATAATCATCCAAATATAACAAGTTAAGCATTTCCGTTAAACTGTTATATTTGACTGCTGGTGTTTTCAAACACGTAATAGTATTGACCTATCATGTTTGTCGCCATATAGCTGATATATCAACGCCAAACCTCATTCGCTTTTTAACCCTATAACTTGCTGTCTCTATCGCTATTTATCGGTTTAGCTCTACTCTACATCTACTCTACATGAATGATGGAGCCTATTTCAGCTTTGCGTGTCCAGTAAAAACTTGACTCTGAAGCTATACACTCACCACTGCCTGCCAAATTTCTAACAGACAGGCCGCTTTGGCTAAGTTTATTTAATACTATTGTTTTAAAAAGCCAAGCAAAATAACAAATCATCTTTGAGTGCCCCTAGCTATATCAAAAAATATTACTATCTGCACCGCAACCGATAAAAAACAAAGCGATAATTGCTGGCGAAATAAAAGCTGTTCATAAAATTTTCAATCAGTCTCAAGCCATTCAAAATACATTAATTCATATGTCCTTAACGGTACTACTTTAGATTTAGTACGTATTGCGCAAATCACTAATAATACAGTTGATGCTATTTAGAAAAAACTAGACGCCTTAGCTTGTACGGTTAATATGCGTGAAAAAATGAATATTTACTCGAACATACTGTTGCCGTATCGATTTATATTGCGATATTGGCTCGATATTTAAAGCTCAATAATAAATGGTTTAACACCTCACTCTCGGTGCTTTTTTGCATGACATTGGTTAAATAATGATAGCCGATAAGATATTGAACAAGCCAGGTAAGATAACTGATGAATAACTTGCCGTCATCAAAACGCATGCTAATCATTCTATTGATATCATCAAAAAACACCTGTAATTTCTAGATTAAGCTTACAAATAAACGCTCAACATCATAAAGAACTTAATGGTAGTGGCTACCATAATCAATTAATCGGTGGTGATATTACCCAGCCTAACGTTCGATATTTTCATGCTGTAAAGCTATATTAATTTTTTAATATTCAAAAAGTTACATCAACAAAAACTGAAGATTTTATTGTCAAAGGTCTCAGGGCTGAAGAGTTTGATATTGATATGAATGACATGGTAAATAGATTACCAATAAATCAAACGTATAAAATATACTATTTTTCTTGATTATCACTCATAAAATGAAGACAATGAAGACAATGAAGACATTGCAAACAATGCAAACAATGCAAACAATAGAACTGAGTACATCTGGTAAAATTAACTGAGATATAATGCCTGAAATACATCAACTAATTGAAAATTCTAGAGTAAATGAAGAGATAGCCAAAAAACTCTTTGAAATAGAGACAGCGATTCTAAGCTGCCAATCAAGTAATGAACTCCTAAAACGCTTATTTGATCTTATTAAAGAAAAATTTCAATTAACTAATGTTGCACTACTACTGGTAGACCCCACACCCTTGCCATATCTTTTGAGCGGCAATATGGCTAGCAGTTGGCACCA
>Ga0307492_10000737_pt1 | contig 13655 bp, 22 predicted proteins | sample SI3LmetaG_FD_202365 | JGI IMG/M metagenome (GOLD analysis project Ga0307492, IMG submission 202365) | Sea-ice brine microbial communities from Beaufort Sea near Barrow, Alaska, United States - SI3L | ecosystem: Environmental > Aquatic > Marine > Coastal | place: USA: Alaska | collected 2017-05-06 | reverse complement strand
CCCCTGAAGGGGAGGGGGGAGATGCCCGTGAAGCTCAAATCGACTTACCCGCTCTACCTCAACAATCGCGCCGCGCAGCCGAACACCGATCTCGCGGTGACGGACAAATACACCGGCGAGGTCGCGTTCAGGACCGCGCTCGCCACCCCGGACATCATCGAGGAGGGCATCGCGGGCGCTGTCCGCGCCACGGAGCCCATGGCCCGACTGCCGGCCTATGAGCGCCAGGGCGTGCTCCAGCACTGTGTCGACCGCTTCAAGGCGCGCTTCGACGAGCTGGCCTATGCGCTCTGCGTCGAGGCGGGCAAGCCGATCAGGGACGCCGAGGGCGAGGTCACCCGGCTGATCGACACTTTCCGCATCGCCGCGGAGGAAAGCGTGCGGATGACCGGCGAACTCCAGCCGCTCGACATCAGCCCGCGCGCGAAAGGCTATATGGGCATCTGGAAGCGCGTGCCGATCGGGCCGTGCAGCTTCATCAGTCCGTTCAACTTCCCATTGAACCTCGCCGCGCACAAGATCGCGCCGGCGATCGCGGTCGGCTGCCCCTTCGTGATGAAGCCCGCCAGCCGCACCCCGCTGGGCGCGCTGATCGTGGGCGAGGTGCTGGCCGAATGCGACGTGCTGCCCGAGGGCGCGTTCAGCATCCTGCCCGCGCACCGCGACGGCGCGGACATGTTCACCGTGGACGAGCGGCTCAAGCTGCTCAGCTTCACCGGCAGCCCCGGAGTAGGCTGGGACCTCAAGGCTCGGGCGGGCAAGAAGAAGGTCGTGCTCGAACTCGGCGGCAATGCCGCGGTGGTGGTCGACAAGGACGCCGACTTGGCGGACGCGCTCGAGCGGGTGATCTTCGGCGCCTTCTACCAGAGCGGGCAGAGCTGCATCGGGGTGCAGCGGATCGTCATCCACGAGGATGTGTACGACGCCTTCAAGGCGATGCTGGTCAAGCGCGCCAAGAGCCTGGTCGCGGGCAATCCGCACGACCGGAAAACCTTCATCGGGCCGATGATCGACGTGAAGGAAGCGCAGCGGCTCGACAACTGGATCGAGGAGGCGGTCGAGGGCGGCGCCACGCTGCTCACCGGCGGCAAGCGCGACGGCGCGATGCTCGAGGCGACGCTGCTGGAGGGCGTCGATCGCTCCGCGACCCTCTACCGCGAGGAAGCCTTCGGCCCGGTCGCGATCCTTTCGCGCTTTTCGAAATTCGAGGACGCGCTCACCGAGGTCAATGACAGCAAGTTCGGCCTCCAGGCCGGCATCTTCACCCGCGACCTGTTCCAGATGTTCGACGCCTGGGACCGGCTCGAAGTCGGCGGAATCCTCGTCAACGACGTCCCCAGCTTCCGCGTCGACAACATGCCCTACGGCGGGGTCAAGGACTCCGGCCTCGGCCGCGAAGGCGTGCGCTTCGCGATGGAGGACATGACCGAGATCAGGAATCTGGTGGTTAGGCGAAGATGACGGAGGAGGCTTCTAGAACATCTTGGGAAGGCCGGCGTCCTTCAACGTCCCGTTAGCGGTGTGCTTGATGGAAACGCCCTTATCCAAAGTGACGCGCCGATCGGTGATCGGGCTGTACCAGATTTCATGATCGCCTTTTCCCATTCGGACGAAGGTGCAGCCACCCGCGATCAAGGCGTCGCGCACCTCACGATAATATCCGGCCACTCGAGTTATGCATATGCAAGCGCGAGGGGGGAATCGAATATCGGCATAATGCTCGGGCGAGCACAATCAGGTCTGGGCAGCTTCATCTTGGCGGCCCTCTCAAGGCATGCACTTACGATCTCGTCATTGTTCAATTCGACAATCTCCGGTGCGGCAGCCTGAATCCTGGCTACGAGTTCGGAGGGGCTGTCCGCTTCGAGCCAGAGGCCGGGAATATCCGACTCAGCGATGTACCAGCGGCCGGTCTCCGCATCGCAGGCGAGATGCACCTTGAGTTCGAACATGGTCTCCATCGTCCATTGCCCCGCAACAGCCGCGCTCCGTCGTATCCCATTAAGCCGACTATGCTTAAGAAACGTCTCACGAGCAAATCTTCATGTGGTGCATGATGCCTTGGTTTGCAACTTTGCTCGTGTTGCGCCCGTTATTCACCCCTCCTCGAGCAGCAGCAGCTCGCATTGCACCACCAGGCGCGGGTTCGGGAGCAGGCGGTGCTCGGCCTCGGTCACCGTAGCGTCGGCGACGAGCTGGCCGGGGAGCGCGAACTCATGGTCGGGCAGGGCGGCGATGAAGCGTTCTCCGGCCTCGACCGCCTCCTCGCCCGCGAACAGCAGCGCCAGCGAATGGCGCGCGCCCGAGAAGGTGATGCTGGCCCAGGCCTTCTCGCCGTGGGCGATGACCTGGCCGCGGAACTCGCCGAGCGCCAGCAGCGCCTCGCGCAGCCGGTCTCCCGTGGAGCGCCGCGGCGGGGCCGGGCGGCGATGCGGCGGCTGGGGCTCGGGCCGCGTGGCAGGTGTAGGAACGGCGCGGACCGACATGAGATCGACGGCAAAATCAGTGGGCATTTTCGTTCTCCGCGCCTTTCGCCGGACGCTTGCGCGCGGCCAGCTCGAACCCGTCCATGAATCCGCGCACGCGCTGGTCGAGCGGGAGGCGCGGCTCGCGGCCGGCGCGCAGATCGTAAACTAGCCGGGGGTCGTGCGCGGCGTCGCGGCCGAACTGGCTGGCGGATATGGCGTGGCGGCTCAGAAAGCTTTCGACGGTGCGGATCAACATGTGGCTCCTCGGGTGCTGAGCGAATCGGTGTTCGTTATTTGTTCCGAAAAATTTCCTACTTGTCTAGGATGAAATCCTGCGATATAGGATTTTCTATGGATAAAAACATTCCCCGCAGCGAAAACCACGCGCGTGGCCGGCTCGAGCAGCTGGCGCGCGACAAGGGTTCGAGCTTGGCGGAACTGTCGCGCCTCCTCGGGCGCAACGCAGCCTATCTGCAGCAATATGTCGCACGGGGAAGTCCTCGCCACCTCGATGAACCCGACCTGCTCAAGATTGCGGAATTCCTCGGTATTTCCCCGCGGGTGATCCGCACCCGGCCCTCGGCGGCATATGCTGCCGAAACTGCGCGCGACGAGGCGGACGACTACCGCGAGGTTCCCCGCCTGCTGCTCGATGCCTCGGCGGGACCGGGTACGCTCGGATTGCAGGAAATTCCCTACGACAGTATCCGATTTTCCCGCCGCTGGCTGCGGGAAATGGGACTCGAGGGCGCCGAGCTTTCGGCCATCCGCGTGGAGGGCGACAGCATGGAGCCGCTGCTGCGCTCGGGCGACGAGATTTTCGTCGATCGCGCCAAGCGCGGCGGCGAGGGCGTTTTCGTGGTCCGCATCGGCGACGCGCTCCACGTCAAGCAGGTCCGCGCCAGCGCCCCCGGCACGATCGCGCTGATCAGCGCCAACGAGGCCTACGCCCCGCTCGAACTCCCGCGCGAAGAGGTCGAGGTGATCGGCCGCGTGGTGTGGAAGGGCGGACGAATCTAGCGCTCACCCCAACCGGTCGAGACGCGAGGCAGCCAGCCCCGCGGTCAGGCCGCCTTGCGCAGGCGGCGGTGCAGATAGTTCTCGTCGAACCCGGCGATCTGGACCAGCTTCACCGGGTCCATGATCGCGACGCTGCCGCGCTTGATCGCCATCGCCCCCGCCAGCCGCAATTCCTTCAGCACGCGATTGATGTGCACCGGGGTCATGCCCAGCGCATCGGCCAGCACCTGCTGCGACAGCGGGAGGGCGAAATGATGGTCGTGGGTGAGGCCGATGTTGCGCACCCGCAGATACAGCTCGCACATCAGATGCGCCACCCGCTCGATCGAGCTGCGCCTTCCCATGCTGACGATCCAGGCGCGCATGATCCCCTCGTCGACCAGCTGCGCTATGTACATGGCGTCGGCGATCGCCCGATGTTCGCTCATGGCCTTCTCTATCTGGCTCCGCGGTATCCGGGCCACGAGCGCGGGCGTGAGCGTCTGGATGCTGTGATCCATCTCGGTCAGCAGCTTGGTGTGCAGGTCGCAGGAATCGCCGGGCATCAGAAAGGCCACGATCTGGCGCGTGCCGCTCGGCATCACCTTGTAGCGGCAGGCCCAGCCCTCCAGCATCACGAGGACCGGGCCGGGAGGGTCGCCCTCGCGGATCAGATCCTGGCGGGCGGCGAACCGGGTCGGGTTGGCCGTAACTTCCTCCAGCGCGGCCTTCTCGGTCGCGCCGAGCAGCGCCATCCCGTTCAATTTCTGGATGAATCGGTTGTCCATGACGCCCCCCTTTACAGCGTCCCTGGCCACCATAACATTGATGCAGTATATTGTCGAACATTGTTATAAGTTGTGGATTTACTGTCTGAACTCACTAGTGTCCGCCCATCGTCGGCAGGATCAACCAGGCGTCGGCGGCGGAGAGCGCGAAGACTCTCACCTGTACCGAAGGCGTTCGATGTCGCTTAACGACAATGATTCCCCGACGCGGGGTACCTTTCCGCAAGTGCAGGATGCTCACGGCCAGGCGGCGCTGCTGCTGGTCGAGAGCCTGATCCACGGTCTCCGCGAGCAGTCGGTGCTGAGCGCGAGCCAGGCGGTCGCGATCGTCGAGCGCGCGGTCGAGGTGCAGGCCGAGCTTGCCGCCAGCGCCAACGGCGCGGCGGCGCCGATGTGGCGATCCCATGCGCTGCTGTCCACGATCGCGAGATCGCTGAGGGCCGACGGCGGCCCCGATCTCCTCGCCCCCCGGTAATATCCTTCAAGAACGGGGCGCCAGCCAGTTCTTGCGTCCGCTCGCCGCGGATGGCGCGGTCAGGAATGCGCCGCCGCGTCGCGCGGCGGGCTGATCACCCAGTAGCCCCCCTCGGCCTGCATGAGGAGGCGGCAGAGCGGGCGCCCGTCGCTGAACACCTCGGTATCCTGGTTGGCGAAGTGCCGCGCGGTCAGGAGGAACACGGCTTCGCGCCCGGTCGCCTCGAATTCGATGAACTGCCCGGCCGCTTCGCCGGCGGGCGAGGCCACCAGACGAAATATGCTCTCGTGCCGGGTTGTTCGGCGCCCCATCGACCGTTCTCCTCTTGCGACAGATGGACCACGCGCCGGCATCCGGCTATCACCTGCATCAGCTTTGAGCGGCAATATCGCGTGACACGCCCGGCGGTCGCCGCCGCGACATGTGAGTGGCAGTGGCGGGGCATGCCGTCGGCGCCGCGCTTGCATTGGCGCGGCCGCGCCGCCACCTTCCCCGCATGACCGATGGACCCCAACCCGCACCGGCGCCGACGATGCGCGCCGGGATCGTGCCGGTGACGCCGCTGCGGCAGAATTGCTCGCTGATCTGGTGCACGAAGACCATGAAGGGCGCGCTGGTCGATCCCGGCGGCGATCTCGACAAGCTCAAGGCGGCGGTCGCCAACAGCGGTGTGACGCTCGAGAAGCTGCTCGTCACCCACGGCCATCTCGATCATTGCGGGCAGGCGGGCGTGCTGGCCAAGGAGCTCGGTCTGAAGATCGAGGGCCCGCACGAGGCCGACCGCTTCTGGATCGGCCGCCTCGACGATGACGGGCACCGCTGGGGCATGGAAGCCCACAGCTTCGAGCCCGACCGCTGGCTGGAGGACGGCGACACCGTCACCGTGGGCGAGCTGACGCTCGAGGTCATCCACTGCCCCGGCCACACCCCCGGCCATGTCGTGTTCTTCCACCGCCCGAGCAAGTTCGCGATCGTGGGCGACGTGCTGTTTCAGGGCAGCATCGGGCGGACCGACTTCCCGATGGGCAATCATCAGGACCTGATCGACGCGATCACCGGCAAGCTCTGGCCGCTGGGCGACGACGTCACCTTCATCCCCGGCCACGGCCCCACCAGCACCTTCGGCCGCGAACGCCAGACCAACGCCTTCGTGAGCGACACGGCTTTGGGGTGACTTCGCCGATTTGCGGGTCGGCGGACTGTCCGGGAACGAGCCAAAGCGACATAAGAAAATGCTTGGAGCCACCGGGTGAATCCACCGCGCGATGGGAACCTGTAGCCCCTCCAGCCTCGTTCTGCCGAGAAGGAGTAGAAGAGATGCAGTTCGATCTGTTGATTATCGGCACCGGCACCGCGGCGATGGTCGCGGCGATGCGGGTCCGGGATGCGGGCTGGTCCGTTGCCGTCATCGACGAAAAGCCATTTGGCGGCACCTGTGCCCTGCGCGGATGCGATCCCAAGAAGATGCTCGTCGGCGGAGCTGAGGTGATCGACGCACAGCGGCGGATGCGCGGGAGAGGCGTGGACGGCGAAGTGCAGGTCAACTGGCCCGACCTGATCCGCTTCAAGCGCAGTTTCACCGATCCGGTGCCGGACAAGCACGAGCATCGCTATCGCGAGAAAGGCATCGAAACCTTTCATGGTGCCGCCCGCTTCAGCGGGCCGAACAGTGTCACGCTCAATGGGTCGGAACTGCATGGCCGGCACATCCTCATTGCCACTGGCGCGGAGCCGTTACGGCTGGGCATCCCAGGCGAAGAGCATCTGATCGACAATGAGGCGTTCTTGGCGATGGAGAGCCTACCACGCCGGATCGTGCTGGTCGGCGGCGGATATATCGCTGCCGAGTTCTCGCACATTGCCGCAAGAGCGGGAGCGGGGGGTCACCGTTCTTCAACGCGGACCAAGAATGTTGCCGCAGTTCGAACCTGAGCTTGTCGCGTGGCTCATGGAGGCGTTCAGAACAGCCGGGATCGACGTGCGCACGAAGACGACAGTTACCGCCATTGAACGCGACGGCGATGGCTTCATCGTTCGCGGCGAGTTCGATGGTGAAGAAGTCACAATGACTGCCGACCTTGTCGTTCACGCTGCCGGTCGAACGCCAGCCCTGGAACGGCTCAACCTCGCCGCGGCGGCCATCGCCCGGAAGGGCAATCACCTTCACCTCAATCAATATCTACAAAGTGTTACGAACCCTGCCATTTACGCCGCTGGAGATGCCGCGCGGATCGGCCCCCCGCTTACGCCCGTTTCGAGCCACGATGCGAAAACGGTCGCGGCCAACCTTCTAAAAGGCAACCACGCCAAGCCGGATTATCGCGGCGTCCCGAGCGTTGCCTTCACAATCCCGCCGATAGCGGCGGTCGGCATGGGAGAGGAGCAAGCGCGAAACTCCCGTCTTCGCTATAAGGTCAAATGCGAAAGAGCCTCGGACTGGTTTACCGCTCGGCGGGTCGCGGAGCCGGTTTATGGCTACAAGACGCTCGTCGAGGAGGAAACAGGTCGCATATTGGGCGCTCACTTGGTCGGCCCACGCATAGACGAAGTCATCAACGTGTTCGGGCTCGCCATCCGCAACGGGCTGACCGCCGACGACATTAAGAACACGATGTTCGCCTATCCAACGGGCGCATCGGACATCGGCTACATGCTCTAGCTGGAAGCTTCACGCGGCGGTCGAGCAATCAAGTGGTGGAGGCCTCCACAGCGGCAGCGCCCCACCGGGTCCGGCCCGGTCAGTTGCTGACGTGGGCGCTGTTTGCGGCAGTGCTCTCTTCGATCAGCTCGATGACCGCGCACTCGGGAGCGGCCTCACCCGAGCAGCGTGTGACGGTCGCGGCCAACAGGCGCTCCAGTTCGACAAGGTCGGCCAGTTTGGCTCGAACCTGCTCGAGGTGGTGCTGCGCGATCGTGCGCACCTCGCCGCAATCGGCTTTTCCAGGGCCGCCAAGCGCCAAAATTGCTCTGACCTCCCGGGGCGTGAAGCCGAGATTGCGCGCGCGGCGGAGGAAGTCGAGGGTGCGCACGTGGCCCCGGTCATAGATGCGATGCCCGCCGGCGGTGCGCTCGGGTGCCTCGAGAACGCCGATGGTCTCGAAATACCGGATCGTTTCGATGTTGACGCCGGTCCGGCGCGCCAGCTCTCCTCGAGTGACGCGTTTGCGATTCTGGGCCGCCATGACGATTTTCCTTGATCCTGTAACCGCTACAGGTGGCACATAGCCTCGAATCGCTTTGGAGACGAGTCTTGGACAAGAATGGTTTGACCCGCCCGATGGGATTGGAGGTTGCGGACCGGGAGGTGGCAGCGATCGGCACAGTTGCAGGCGCGGGCGCACTTTTGTCCGCTGCCGCCTGCTGCGTTCTCCCGCTGGCCTTGGCGGCTGGCGGGATCGGGGCCGGCGGCTTCGCGGCGTTTGTGCCGTTCCACTGGCCGATGACCATTGCAGCGGCGGTGGCGGTGGCGGTGGGCTGGCTGCTTTACCTGCGTAGAAGACGAGCTTGCTCCGTGGACCCCAGCTGTGGCGCTGCCGCGCCATCGCGAGCCACGCCGGTGATGCTGTCCTTCGCCACCGCGTTCGTTGCGCTCTCGGCATTGTGGCCATCATATCTGGAGAAGCCGCTCATGAACCTGCTAGGAGGCACATGATCCAACTCCTCTCCACGCTTACTTGTCCAAACTGCGGCGGCATGTCCGTCGAGACAATGCCGACCAACGCCTGCCAGTTCTTTTACGACTGCCGCCATTGCGGGGTGGTGCTGCGCCCGCTGAAGGGCCATTGCTGTGTCTTCTGCTCTTACGGGGACGTGCCGTGCCCGCCGATACAAGACGAGCGAGCCTGCGGCGAGGGAAGCGGCTGCTCGAACTGAAAGCAAACTTCCGCCGCGCCACCCGGCCTGACTACATCCGCCCGGTCGCCGCCAGCACCGCTACCACCGCGAGGCCGAGCTGGGTGAGCATCGTCACCGCCACGCCGACCGAGCGCCCCCGCGCGAGCGCGCCGCCGTCCATGCCCAGGCCGTGGGCGACGCGCGCCAGCAGATAGGCGCCCGAGACCCAGGCCAGCCATTCGCCGCCGGCGCCCGCCAGCTCGATCGCGGCGATCAGGATCAGCACGAAACCGGTGTTCTCGACGAAGTTGAGCTGGGCGCGCATCCGCGCCGTCAGCGGGCCGCCGGCGTCGTCGCCGATCGACACCTTGTGGCGGATGCGCATCTGACCGACGCGCAGCGACAGCCAGATGTTGACGATCGCCGCGGCGGCGGCGGCGCTCAGGGTGACCGGTAGAATGATCATGGCTTTCCTCCCAATTCGACCCATGCGATGCTACGCGGCCAGGTTCGCCGGCGACAACCGCGCGCCACCGGCTATCACCGGTTGCAATCGGGAGAAATCCCGCTATAGGCCCGGCCCTTCGCCGACCTCGATGGAACGCTTCGGGACGCGCGCCCTTGTGCGCCGCCGGACCTTCACCTAGGGCGGCCACAAGAAAACCCGGTTATTTTTGACGTAGGAACAGGTGCCGCATGGCCGTCCCCAAGAGGAAAGTATCGCCCAGCCGCCGCGGGATGCGCCGCAGCCATGATTCGCTGAAGGTCGAAGCCTTCCACGAATGCCCGAATTGCGGCGAGCTGAAGCGCCCGCACCATTTGTGCTTCGCCTGCGGCCACCACAATGGGCGCGAAGTCATCGTGCCCAAGGGTCTGTAACAAGCCCCTGACTGCCAGAGGAACGACGCCATGAGCCTGCCGCGTATCGCCGTCGATGCGATGGGCGGCGACGAAGGCGTGCGCGTGATGGTCGAAGGCGCCGCGCTGGCGCGCCGCCGCCACGACAAGTTCAAGTTCCTGCTGGTCGGCGACAGGCCGAAGATCGAGGCCGCGCTCGCCAGCCACCCGGGCCTTACCGGCGCGTCGGAAATCCTCCATTGCGAGGATGTGGTCGCGGGCGACGAGAAGCCGTCGCGGGCGCTGCGCCGCGCCAGGACGACCAGCATGGGCCTCGCGGTCGATGCGGTGAAGCGGGGCGAGGCCGGCGCCGCGGTCAGCGCGGGCAACACCGGCGCGCTGATGGCGATGAGCAAGCTGGCGCTGCGCACCATGCCCGGCATCGATCGCCCCGCGCTCGCCGCGCTGCTGCCCACGCTCGGCGAGCGCGACGTCGTCATGCTCGATCTGGGCGCCAACCGCGAATGCGACGCGCGCAATCTGGTTCAGTTCGCGATCATGGGCGCGGCCTATGCGCGGATCGTCAACGAACGCCCGCGTCCGAGCGTCCGCCTGCTCAACATCGGCACCGAGGAGACCAAGGGCACGGGCGAGCTGCAGGAGGCGGCCGCGGTGCTCAAGGCGGCCAAGGGGCTCGAGCTCGACTTCGCCGGTTTCGTCGAGGCCGACAAGATCAACCGCGGCACCAGCGATGTGATCGTGACCGACGGATTTTCCGGCAATATCGCGCTCAAGGCGATCGAGGGCGCGGCGCGCTTCGTCACCGATCTGCTCAGGAACGCCTTCTCCTCCAGCTTCCGCTCCAAGGTCGGCTTCCTGGTTTCGCGCCCGGCGACCGAGCTGTTGCGCCATCACCTGGACCCCAACAACCACAATGGCGCGGTCTTCCTGGGCCTCAACGGCGTGGTGGTGAAGAGTCACGGCAGCGCCAGCGCCAAGGGCGTGGCCAATGCGGTCGAGGTCGCGGCGCGGCTGCTCGAGGACGACATCACCGACCGCATCAAGCACGACCTCGCCGAGCTGGGGGAGGAGCGGCTGCGCGGCCCGAAGATGCGCGCGGCGATCGCCAAGTGACACGTTCCTGTTCGCCGCGAGCAGTTTCGAGATCGAAACAGGCATGATTCGCAGCCTCATCAAAGGCACCGGTTCGGCGCTTCCGGCGCGGGTCATGGCCAACGCCGAGTTCGCGGAGATGGTCGATACCAGCGACGAATGGATCGTCGAGCGCACCGGCATCCGCCAGCGCCATATCGCCGGAGAGGGCGAAAGCACCGCGACGCTGGCCGCCGAGGCCTCTGGCAAGGCACTGGAATCGGCGGGAATTTCCGCGAGCGAGATCGACCTCATCGTCCTCGCCACCGCCACTCCGGACCATACCTTTCCCGCCACCGCGACCCAGGTCCAGGCCATGCTGGGCTGCACCCCGGGCGGGATCGCCTTCGACGTCGCGGCGGTCTGCTCGGGATTCCTCTACGCGCTCGCCACCGCCGATTCTCTGCTCAGAACAGGCATGGGAAACAAGGCCTTGGTCATCGGAGCCGAGACTTTTTCGAAGCTTCTCGACTGGGAGGACCGCGGCACCTGCGTGCTGTTCGGCGACGGCGCCGGCGCGGTGGTGCTCGCGGCCGAGGACGTCGCCGAGGACGGCCCCGGCATCCTCGCCAGCCGCCTCCACGCCGACGGCACGCACAAGGACATGCTCTACGTCGATGGCGGCCCGGCCACCACCGGCACGGTCGGAAAGCTCAGAATGAAGGGGCGCGAGGTGTTCCGCCACGCGGTGGTCAATCTCGCCGAGGTGCTGACCGAGGTGCTCGAGGACGCGGGCGTCGCCGCCTCCGATCTCGACTGGGTGGTGCCGCACCAGGCCAATGCCCGCATCCTCGACGCCACCGCGCGCAAGCTCGGCCTCTCGCCCGACAAGATGGTGATGACCGTCGACCGCCACGCCAACACCTCCGCCGCCTCGGTGCCGCTGGCGCTCGACGTCGCGGTGCGCGACGGGCGCATCAAGCCCGGCGACCTGGTGATGTTCGAGGCGATGGGCGGGGGCTTCACCTGGGGCGCCTCGCTCGCGCGGATGTGACGCTCCACGGAAAAATCCAAGCAAATGTTTGCCAAGCCGTTGCGAAACAAGGCGCCGACGCGTATGGCCGACCCGGGTCGCGGGGTAAAAAGGAGAGGCGAACGACATGCGTTCGGTGGGAACCCTGACACGCGCCGACCTGGCCGAGACGATCAACCGCAAACTGGGCCTCAGCCGCGCGGAATCGCTCGACATGGTCGAGGCCATTCTGGAAAAGATGTGCGGCGCGCTCGCCAAGGGCGAGAATGTGAAGATTTCGGGCTTCGGCAGCTTCGTGCTGCGCGACAAGAACGAGCGTATCGGGCGCAATCCCAAGACCGGGGTCGAGGTGCCGATCACCCCGCGCCGGGTGCTCACCTTCCGCGCCAGCCAGCTGCTCAAGGACCGCATCGCGAAAGGCTGACCGGCATGGCGCGGTTCGACGACGGCAAGGACGCGGGCGCGCTCCGCACGATCGGTGAGGTCAGCGAGGCGCTCGGGATCAAGCCGCACGTGCTGCGCTATTGGGAAGACCGGTTCCCCTCGCTGCGGCCGCTCAAGCGCGCTGGGGGGCGCCGCCTCTACCGCGCCGAGGACGTGGTCCTGATCGAACGGATCGCGAGCCTGGTCACGCGCGAAGGCTATACGCTCAAGGGCGCCAAGGCGGCGATCGGGGGCGAACAGTCGAGCGCCGAGCCAGCATCGGCCGAGCGAAGGCGCGAAGAGGCTGCGGCGCCGAGCGACCTGCTCGCCCGCCTCAAGGCGATCCGCGCCGAACTCGCCGCCACGCTGGCGGATTAATGTCCCATCTAAAGCTCATCGCTTCAAGTCGGTATCGCTAGCTCCAGGCAACCCTCGCGCTGGCCCGCGCTGAGGTCCGCCGCCGCATCGCGCCTCCGATAAGGCCGAATCCGGCGATCATCATCGCCCAGGTTCCCGGCTCTGGAACCACTGCGTTCACCGCGCTCACTTCGAAGGTGAATGAACCGTCGTTACTCCCGTAGTGGGTGTCGTTGACGAGACCGAACAAGGACGTTCCGGGCGCGGCAATCGTAAAGGTTCCCGTGCGGCCCAGCAGAAAAAAATCGACGGAGTTGTAGGTTCCAGCCAGCGCGCCGAGATTGATTCCGGGCCCGGCGAGGCCGAAGGTGCCCATGTCGTTATCCGCGCCGTTGGGGTTGAAATAGTCGTAGCCGGGCACGGTGACCGGCGTAACGGGGACGCCGTCCGCGTCCAGATCGAAGCCGCTTCCGAGCGGCCCTGACACGCTGATGGTCCCCGTTACTGTATACTGATATGTGCCTGGACCGAACACTCGGAGCAACGTCGGGGTTGCTGCCCACGCTTGTACGTGAACGCCCGTCGCCGCTTCCCAGACTTGGACGGTGCTTCCCCGTCCTCCATTTACCCGTCCTCGGCTCCTCCAATGGTCAGTGTTTGTTACATTCAAAAACAACATTTGAGCGCGGTGACGAAATTTTAAGAAGGCGGCCTGTTTCTGAAGATTGTCGTTCAGTTCGCCATGCGTCAGAAATACTTGCTCTTGTTGAAGAGTGCTTGGGGAGGTTGCGGTTGTGAACAACATTTCTGGGTATCGCACATTCGCCCCTATCGCAGCCTTCGCTGCTCAAGCAGTCCCGAGCCTCGCATGTGTTCAGAGCGCGGCCAGCGTCAGGCGCTCGCCGGCCGAGTCGATCGCGATCGCCAGCCCTGCCGCGCGCAGTGTGTCGATGCCGACGAAGCTGTCGGCCGCGGGCGCCGTCTTGAGCCGCGCGAATTCCTCCGGGGGCATTTTGAGTTGCAACAGCCCGACGAGGCTGCCCAAATGGACCGTGTCGCCGCGCATTGTCACGGCGCCCAGGGCGATGCCATCGAGCGAGACCGTGGGAAAGGTCTGCGCCTCGGCATTGTCGGCGGGCGCGGCCCCGTTCGCATCGGCCAGAGCGATCGGCGCCGGTGCCGGCGCGACGGGCTGCTCGCTCGCGGCCACGACCGCTTCGACCGGCGCCGGGGCCGCGATCGCGATGTCGCTCGCCGGCGTGATCGAGAGTCCCTGGTCGTCGAGGAAGCCCGCCAGATCGCGCCGCGGGCGCGGGGTCGGCTGCGGCGCCGATGGCGGGTCTTCCGCC
>Ga0307492_10000736_pt1 | contig 13655 bp, 9 predicted proteins | sample SI3LmetaG_FD_202365 | JGI IMG/M metagenome (GOLD analysis project Ga0307492, IMG submission 202365) | Sea-ice brine microbial communities from Beaufort Sea near Barrow, Alaska, United States - SI3L | ecosystem: Environmental > Aquatic > Marine > Coastal | place: USA: Alaska | collected 2017-05-06 | reverse complement strand
GGCAAGGCGTTTTTAGTCCACTCACTAAAGGATGCAAAAGTGCTGTCTATCCAGTCCATTGGGTAGGTGCTCCAATCAAAAATAGCTTGAAATATGAGTAATAAAATTCCGAAGAAAATAACATAACCCCACACCTTGTGCATTAGAATTCTGTCTAGTCTGCTTCGCAAATCTTTTGCGCTTGCAGCGTCAACTGTGAGTGTTTCTTTTAATACATCGTTTATAAACTGGTAGCGGGCAATGGTTTCTTTTTGTTGCAATCGTTTAAGGTTGCTCACAGATTCTGTTTGAAAACTAGCAACACCTTTTAACTCTTGGCGGTCTAATTTCCCAAAATTTACATCTTGAGTGATTACGAGCCAAAGCTTATACAAATCTTGATTAGGAAATGCTTTACGCAATCGATTGAAATATTCTGGGGCAATCACTGACGCCTCTACACAGGGCTTTGTGTTTAAATTACTGTAGTTTGTAATGAGTTCTTTTAAATACTCAAAGCCAAGGTTCTTACGTGAGCTTATGAGCGCAATTTTGGTTTCAAGCTTTTCTTCGAGCCGCTCTATATCAATCGAGATAGCTTTGCGTTTCATCCTATCTGCCATATTAATGGCGAGGATGGTTGGGATGCCTAAATCTTTTATTTGAGTAAAAAGGAGTAGGTTTCGTTTTAGGTTTTCAACATCAGATATTACTACAGCTACATCTGGATAATCTTTATCGTTTCTATTAAGGAGTAATTCTATTACTACGTTTTCATCAAGTGAAGAAGCATTTAAACTATAGGTGCCGGGAAGATCTAGTATGTGGGCCTTAACACCGCGGGGCAGTTTACAGATTCCTTGTTTTTTTTCTACGGTGATGCCGGGATAATTACCTACTTTCTGATTGAGCCCTGTTAATCTATTAAATACAGATGTTTTACCCGTGTTTGGGTTTCCTATTAATGCAACGTTCATCTGTTTTGCCATACTTCGACTTCACTCAGTAAACTGGCAAAGTATTTTATGTGTTCGTTTAGACGAACTATTGGGGTTTGAAAATCAGTCTTTGATAAGTTCTATCTCAATCTTTTCTGCGGTTTCTTTTCTAATTGCAAGATGACTACCGTTTATATTAAGGTATAGTGGATCTTGAAAAGGTGCTATTTGAACTAATGAAACTTCATTGCCAGGAAGACAGCCCATCTCGAGTAATTTGAGTGGAACCACATCTACAGAAAACTCTTTGATGATGGCGCGCTGACCCTTTTTTAATGAGGCAATAGTATACATTTGTTATTTAGATTGATTTTAAACAAGACAAAAGTAGGTGATTTGGTATTGGTGTGCAATTGTTTTAACGCCGAATATTTTTGATCCTTAAATGGAAGTAAAATTACGGCTTCGTTACGGGTTTTTTTTATGGATATTACTGCTTTGAATAAATAATTTAAATAGTGTCCAATTTCTTTTGGAATATTTCCAAGTTGTTGTACTTTAGCACCAACTTCAAAAATTAAAATTTCAGAAATAATGAGTAGTGAAAAAGAAAAGGACGCAAAATTAAAAGCACTTAAATTGACTCTTGATAAGCTAGATAAGACTTATGGGAAAGGGACAGTGATGAAGATGGGGGATAAACAAGTAGTGGATGTAGAAGTGATTCCATCTGGATCATTAGGGCTAGATATCGCGTTAGGAGTTGGAGGATACCCTAGAGGAAGGGTCATTGAGATTTATGGACCAGAATCTTCTGGTAAAACCACACTCACACTTCACGCCATTGCAGAAGCACAGAAAAAAGGAGGGATCGCAGCATTTATAGATGCGGAACACGCTTTTGATAGATATTATGCAGAGAGCTTAGGGGTTGATATTGAAAATCTTATTATCTCTCAACCAGATAATGGGGAACAGGCATTAGAGATTGCAGATAACTTGATTCGTTCTGGTGCGATTGATATTGTGGTTATTGATTCTGTGGCTGCCTTGACACCTAGAAGTGAGATAGAAGGAGAAATGGGAGACAGTAAAATGGGACTTCATGCGCGTTTAATGTCTCAGGCGCTTAGAAAATTAACAGGATCTATAAGCAAGACGAATTGTACTGTAATGTTTATTAATCAACTCCGTGAGAAAATTGGGGTAATGTTTGGAAACCCAGAAACTACAACGGGTGGTAATGCATTGAAGTTTTACGCATCTGTAAGATTAGACATAAGACGTTCTACACAGATAAAGGATACGGATAACAATGTACTAGGTAATAAGACTCGTGTAAAAGTGGTGAAGAACAAAGTTGCGCCACCATTTAAACTGGCAGAGTTTGATATCATGTATGGTAAAGGAATCTCTAAAGTAGGAGAGATTATTGATCTTGGGGTGAATTTTGAAATCATTAGAAAAGCCGGTTCTTGGTTTAGTTATGACGAAACGAAGCTAGGACAAGGGCGTGACGCCGTTAAAGCGTTGTTGCTAGACAACCCAGAATTAATGGAAGAGTTAGAGCTTAAAATAATAGATGCTATTAAAGCGTTACAAGAACAATAGCATGTTTTCCGATTGCCATCGGGATTCGAGATTAGAAATAAATCATCTAGAATAAGAAATTGTTAGTCGCAGACCTAAGGGACTGGTTTGTAACGTTTCAGAAATAATGCGCATTTGCAATTATACCCTTAAAAAGTAATTGCACACGCAACCATCATCAAAATCAGGTATCTATTGAATGTAGAAACCTGATTTTGTTGTGATTAATCGGTACCTTTATTCTAGAGTACTAAAAAAAACTAACCCAAGAAGGAGTCTAGACGTTGACACAAGAGCAGCTCATTATACAATGTAAGAGGCAAGATGCGCAAGCGCAGGGAGCACTATACCAGAAATATTCTGGAGTGTTATTTGCCATTTGTCTGAGGTATTCGCCTAATTATGCGGAGGCTCAGGATAATTTGCAAGATGCGTTTCTTACCATCTTTAAGAAGGTGGAGCAATACTCGGGCAAAGGTTCTTTTGAGGGCTGGATAAAGCGAGTGACGGTCAACACAGTGCTGCAGAAGTATAGGAAAAAGCGGCATTTTGACATCGTGAGAGAAGACCAGATTGCTGATGAAGCGCTTGATGAGGTGGAGCATATTGAAATTCCGCTTGATGATTTGTTACAGATGGTACGAGAGTTGCCAGACCAGTATAGGCTTGTGTTCTCGTTGTATGTGCTTGATGGGTATAGCCATAAAGAAATAGGCGAACAGTTGAGTATAAGTGACGGAACTTCAAAATCTAACTTGGCGAGAGCTAGAAAGATTTTGCAGAAAAAAGTAAATAATTTTAAAGCAGCACGGCAGTAAGGTTGCCGTAACGCGAAAATGTGCCGGGTTTGATAGATGGGACTGTTTATTAAAAATAGTGGTAGGTTGATAAAGATTTGAATATTGAATCAAGTTCAGTACACGTCGAGTTCAAAATGACAACTGTGCAGATTAACTACGACTTATTTAATGTATATGCCGTAGATAAAGTTTAAAAGAATCCTGATTTTCCCGAAATTTAGGGACAGATTAAAATAGAGTAATAGCGCCGCAGGCGCAATAAAATAGATTTGCAAAGCAAAGACGATAAAAATATAGACCAGTTATTTAAGAGCCGCCTGCAAGGGATGGAGACTCCGCCGCCACCTGCGGTTTGGGAAAACATTCAAGTAGCACTTGGCCATAATAAACGCGATCGAAAAGTAATCCCATTATGGTGGAAACTTGGTGGCGTGGCTGCTGCGTTTATATTGTTGTTTGCAGTTGCAAACATGTTTATGTCAGATACTCTTGAGGATGACCATAAAAATCAGCTGGTAATTGAAGATATTACTCAGCCTTCTCAAGAAATTAATGACCTACAGTCGACGGAAGAACACGATACTAAAAAGGTCATTCTTAAGAATCAAAACTTAGAGAACTTAAATGTCTCTTCTGAAAACACGACCGATGTTATAGATTCTTCTATAAGGAATACTACTGATGCCCATAAGGCCAATGTGGTGAAAACTGTGAGTCGTTTTAAGAATACCTCAGTAGCTGCGACTACTATGAAGGATGACGCGGTTAAACAAAACAATATAACGGAGCAAACTTCAGAAAAGTTTTTGTCCAAGAATTCGGTAGCAACTACAAACCCAAAGGAGCTGACTAACAATGACGTTAAGACTGCGCAAGAACCATCACATAAGACAGAAACGCCTTTTGATAAAAATAGAATAGCTACAACTCCTGTTATAGAAGGAGTAGCTAATGAGAATGTAGATGAGAGTAAGGAAGCAATTGAAAAGGAAAGCATTTTTGATGCGATTGAAGAACAAAAAGAGGCCGTTGCAAAAACGACAGATGAGTTGCTTGGTAATCGTTGGGCAATTAGTCCAAATGTGGCTCCGGTGTATTACAGTTCTTTGAGTCAAGGTTCTTCTATTGATCCATCGTTTGCAGATAATACTCAAAACGGTGAAGTAAATATGAGTTACGGTATTAACGTAAGTTATGCACTAACGCAGCGGTTGACTGTTCGCTCTGGGGTAAGCAATGTAAACCTTAGTTATGCAACAGGCGGGCTAGAACTAGCCACTGGTGATGCGAATGCAGCGCTGCAGTCTGTTAATTTTAATGATAAAGGCACTGTTGTAACAGCAATAGATCAAGGTGCTTTAATGGATGCAGCAGAAGGATCTAATTTTGATAACCTTACCAGAAAAGCAACGGATGGTGATGTTTTTTTAACACAGTCCATTAGCTATACAGAAATACCTGCAGAGCTTACATATGCCTTAGTAAACAAAAGACTTGGTTTAAACCTCATAGGAGGATTTAGCACCTTACTATTAGGCACTAACGAAGTGTCTGTGTCTGCTAATGATTTTGAAGATGTAATAGGAGAAGCAAACAACCTGAGTGACGTAAGTTTTAGCACCAATGTTGGTTTAGGACTTAGTTACCAATTATCAAGAAAGTTTAAGTTTAATGTCGAGCCTATGTTTAAATATCAGCTCAATCCATATACAGATGCCTCGGTACAGTTTAAACCGTATTACGTAGGGATTTATAGTGGATTAAGTTTTAAGTTTTAGGTTCATTTTAGTTGGCTAACATCCAGAGAAATCGAGATCGAAGCAAAAAATGAGAAGACCCTCCATCGCCATTGGAGGGTCTTTTTAGTTTTTTTGAATTGTCTTTAGTAATAATCTAATTACTTCAGGTGGTGAACGATATGTAGTTTACAAGGTTGGGGAGGACAACTCCTCAAGAATAATATCTCGAGTCTGTTCTCGTAACATTTTGCGATCTTCTGGTTCTAGAATCCGTGTTGGTATAATAGGATGCACTTTTACCCGCATCTTCCCTGGGGATCCCTTAGAGATATCAAAAGGCAAACGTTTTTTGTTGTCGTGAAAGGTGAGTGGGGCGACAGGAATACAGTGATCAATGGCTAGCTTAAATGCTCCGTCTTTAAAATTATCTAAAACAATACTGGCGTCATTAGGCACGCCTCCTTCTGGAAAAATACAAACACTAAGTCCTTGTTTTATTTTTTGCTGTGCGCTTTCAAAAACGGCGGTTCTGCTTTTCATACTACTTCTATCTACTAGTATACAGGTGCGTTTATAGAAGTAACCAAAAATGGGCATTTTTGCCAGCTCAGCCTTTCCTACAAATACAAATGGACTTTTGACTGCATATAACATCAACATGATATCTGTCATAGAACTGTGGTTACTGACGAAGAGATAGGACTTGGCTTTTTCCCATTCTTTTTCGCCTCTCACCTTAGGTAGAAATCCCATCCCAAAGAGAATACAGATTGCCCATATTCTAGCCATTTTAAAATAAAATGGATACCATTCTTGCCGCATCACGCTTATGATGAGTAGTGGAGACATAATAAGAATAGGCACGAGCATCAGGATATAAAACCAGATTCGGTACAGTAAGCCAAAGATATTTTGTATGATTTTCACAGGATTTCAAAAGTAGGTAAAAAATTGTAGGAAGTATGGGGAAGGTAGTTGGAAGTGTTACGTTTGAAAAACGCACCCTATATTTCGAAATAAAATAAGCACCTATCCAACCATATTAACTCCTGCAGCCTATGTCTTGTAGTGAAGCCGTTTTGTTTCTACTTCACAAATCTTGGAAATAAAAATCCGCTTTAGCAAAAAAACTAAAGCGGCTTTGATTATTTGATATTTCAGAATTAATTAGAACGAAGCGCTATCTCATCTAACTCGTAGGTGCCATCAAATTCTGGTACGCCACTTCCCACATATTTAAAGGCGATATGTCCTGTGCCATCTACACAAGAAAGATCTACAATACCACTGTCTATAAAGTCTCCAAAGAACGCATCATCTGGAACAATTAAAGCAGCAGGCAAGAGTGCCCAAGTTGCGTTAGGGATATTTGCAGCAACACCATCCCAATCGCTTGAGAAAAGAATTTCTAGTGTACTACCATCAGAAAAACTGTTTGAGGTCATAAAACGTAATGTCTCGCCATCCTGAGCATCATAATTGATCTCTGGAAACGCTAACCAAGATATCGTACTGTCGTCTCCACTATTGAAAGAGCCTATGTTAGCAGAAATCCCAATCGAGCTATTTGTACTTGTGCTTGAGTAAGATTCCCAGGGTTGTGTACCTGCTTCTTGAAAGTTTACCATTCCGTTTCCAGAAAGTGGTGCTCCTACCGTCTGTGTTTCAAAATTTTCTAAGAATAATACATTTGGCCCCTCTGTTGCTGCGTTACCACAATCTACGATAGGTGGATCACAACGTTCTGGGTTTGTAAATTGAATATCGTCGCGGGTGCGTATTTCAACAATGCGCTCATCACCAAAGAAGTTATTTGTGTAGATTGCAGTAATGCTTCCTACTCCTTCTGGTACTATTAAAGATTTAAAATTTGCAAATGTGCTTGAGAACAATCTGATGTCTCCTGTGTCATCACAACTTTCTAAAGAACGCTCTCCATCAAAACCATCAGTGTCTTCGCCAGAGAATGTCAATCCAACATTATTAGCAGTAAACTGCATCGTTTCAAATTGTACCAAGGTGTTTAAATCGTTAGTTGTGAGTCCGTTTACGTTTGTCAACTTAGGTGCAATATCTGCGATTACTTCTCCTGGAAAAACAAAGAAATCTGCTATGCCATCTGGAATTTTTTCAATTTCAGAAACATTAGGGTATCCTATAGTAATATTTCCTGCATCTTCGTCTACTGCAAGACCATTTAATTTTATATATACTTTACGACCTATAGGTAAGTTTAGGTATAAATCACCTCTATCTATTGCAACACGTAAACCTAATCTTGGGTTGTTTTCGCTAATGTCGTTTCCGTCAGTTACGTTTTGGATCACCAATTCTTCAAAGTAGTTTCCGTCTTTATCACTAGAGACAACATAGCCCTCAATAATTAAATCTGCTTCTTCTGTGCTAAATTCTGCATACCCGCCTGCAGAAGTAAAACGATCTATTACCGCAGAGAATGAAGTGGTAGCAGTAATGTTAGGGTTTAATGGAGTAGGCTCGCAACGTTCACCGTCAAAAGTAATGTCATTTGTGTCTCTAATATTTAAGGCGAAATTTTCTCCAAAGAAATCTTTAGAAAGAACAGCTGTTAGTGTTCCAGTGCCGTCAGGTAAGTTTATTGCTTTAAAATCTGAGAATGTACTTGTTTGAAAAAGAATATCACCTCCATCTGCACTACAGCTTTCTAATAATCTGTCTCCATCAAATTCATCTCCAGCTTCATTTGCAAAACTTAAATCTATTTGACTTGCAGTAAACTGAGCAGCTTGCAACTGTATTAACGTGTTTACATCTGCATCGGTAAGCTGGCCCAATGTTTTTACAGCAGGGACAATAAGGGCAACTTCTGGATCACGAATAAAATATTCTTCTTCCTGGGCAGATGGAATTTTTTCAGTATTATCTGTTGCACCTTTTAGGCCTAAGGTAAGAACTCCACTAGAAATACCAACAGTTAGCCCCTCTAGTTTGATATAGACTTTTCTGCCTACTTCGTATTTGTTGAACAAAGGGTTTACATCTAATAATACTTTAACTCCTCTTGTAGGGTTTTCAATGCTATTTTGCATTACTACTTCTTCAAAGAAATTTCCAGACTCATCGCTAGATATAACATAACCAAAAATATACTGGTCTGTTTCTTCAAAAGTAAGAGTTGCTTCTTGGTTAGAACCTGCACTTTGCAGCCAAGAGTTATAGAGATTATCAATGTCTATGATGGTACCGTCTATGTTTACCTCTGTAACGCCAGTATCAGGTACTTCAAAATCGTCGTCCTTCACACAGGATACAACAAATGCTAATGCTAAAAGCATTGCGAAAAATGGAGTTAATTTTAAATTTTTCATTTTATATATTATTTAATTCTCTTATTTTTATTAAAATCTTACGTAAGCACTAATGTAGTAATTGGTTCCAGTTCCGAAGAAATACCTCGGGCCAAAAACACGGCCATTTTGCAATGAAGTATCTGCTGCTAAATCTCTATAGTTAGTTTTTCTTCCTTGTTCAAAACCTCCTGTTTTAAATTCTCTATCAAAAATATTATTCACAGTAGCGAAAAAGCCAACGTATTTGCCTTTAATTCTCCAGGACTTTCCTCCTTTAATATTAACCAAATTGTAGCTGTCAAATTTCTCTTGCTTTAATAACTCTTTAGCAATTTCTGCATCGTAATCACTAAATGGCTGTCCGTCAAAATCTGTACTAAAGTTTTGTGTTCTAGCTAGATTGTTTATATCCAGGTATGCGTTTGAGAAAAAATTCATACTAGCACCAAACCACCAGAAGTCTGGATCACGATACTCAAAACCTATCTGCGCTGCTCTTTCTGGTCCACCAGCTACGTGGTAGTCTTTCAGTTTTGAAGTGCCGTCACCAAAAGTAACAGGTCCATCTAAGTCATCACTTTCTAAATAAAGATTTGGGTTGTTAGTAAAAGTATATTGACCAAAAGAAGCAGCTCCTACTAATTTTATAGTAGGCGTCACTTGTGCCTCTATACCCATCTCACCACCTACATGTCTTCTTTCTATGTTTGTCATTACTTCTTGCACAAAGAAATCTTCATCTACACCTTGTCCAGAGAGATTTTCAGTAAAATAGAAACCGATGTCAGACCCATCTTTAAAGCCGTTGTAAAAACCAGTAAATCGTGCCTTAACGATAGGAGACCTAAAAATGTAACTCAAGTCTGCACTTGTAATCTTTTCTTCGGAAATGCCAATAGTAGTAGCATTGTTAACACGTGAATTACTAAAAGAGTTCCTAATACTTGGCGCTTTCTGTATGAAGCCTAAATTCATATCTATTAAGTGGCGTCCAGTCACTTTATATGTAGCCCCGCCTTTAACACCAAGGTTTGTAAAAGATAATTTTTCACTAAGACCAAAAGAGGCATCACCCAAAAAGTTACTATTCTCATATAAGCCATCTCTTTGGTAGCTGGCAGTACCTCCAGAAAGCGCAACGTAAAAATCTACCTGTGTATACTTGAATTGTGCTTGTGCAAATGCACCTAGTTCATTAGCGTCTATGGTATAGTTGTATTTATAACGGTCACCTTCACCTGCAATACGATTAACATTGTTAATATCACTCTGTCCCAGATTGTCTAAGTCAGATTCTTCACTTGCATCTCCTGAGGCAGCTTCAGCAAAATTATCAATGTCTAGGTAGCCAGTACCACCAAGCAAGTCTTTTACTTGGGCGTAATTTTCACTTTCTAAACCTCGGTAAGAAATGTTACCATTAAAAGTAATATTATCCGTTAGCGCTGCACTTATTATAGCGTTAACAGAGATTTGTGTGTCTTGATTTACGTCATCTTGTAACACGTATGTTGATGCCTTGGGATTGCCAAAAGCGTCAAAGTTAGCTCTGTAAATATCTGTCCAGTTTATTTGACCATCATTAATAAACTCCTGCTCAGCCGTATAAGCTCTCTGAAAATCTATAGGTGTTGGTGTCGTATTTCTAGATAAAGCATAGCTAGGAAGGTTTTGGTAGTAGTTGGCTAAAGGATTACTAGCACCACCTCCGGCATATTGGCTACCAGGATCTCCAATTAATGTAGTCCCATTATTATCAATACGGCTATTTTTAATAGAACCAGTTTGAAAACCAACGTTTGTATTTAGTTGTATTTTCTCATTTACGTTCCAAAAATGGTTTAACATAAAGATAGGTTCTTCAATTTCTCTTGTACGGCTGTTTCTTATTTCGCCATCTTGCATTCCCCAATTTGGGTTGTATTGTATTCCTTTTAAATCTTTTACCTCTTGTGTAATTGCAGTAGAACGGCCCCGACGATTAGGCGTATAAAAAGCAGTAAAGTTAAGGCTGTGATTTTCGTTTAATTTTTTCTCTACGGAAGCAAAAATTGAATTGGCATCATACAAGGTACCTTCTTGAAACCCTTCATCTCCAAAACGACGAGATACTAGTACGGAATACGCCCAGCCATTTTGATCTTGGCCACTATTGTAACTTCCCATTATGCGACCGCTATAGCTCCGGTTTCCAGCGGCATAACTTATGCTTCCACCTTCTCGATATTGAGAAGCTCTCATAATTATGTTTGTAGTTCCTGCTACATCACCAAAAACATAATCATTGGGTGTGAGACCCTTAGAAAATTCTCGGTTTCGTTGCACATCATTAAGTCCTCCCCAGTTTCCCCATTGCGGGCGACCACCATACATTTTATTCATTTCAAGACTATTGATAAGTACTTTACCATTTGCATTATCAAGACCTCTAGGGCGAAAAAATGTTGCGCTAAAATCAAAAGAAGCAGCATTTAAGAATGCATCTCTAGATGCTTGTAGCAAACCAGATATGTTGAAAGACGTACCGTCGTCTTGGTCTAATTCGTTATCAGTAAGACTAATAATCCCTATTTGAGACTGTAGTTCTGTAAGGTCTAATTCTAGAAGAATTGGATCAAGATTAATAGGACTATTGTTCTGAACCACAATCTTAATTTGTTGTGTAAGAAAGCCAGATTTACTAACGACCATCACTTGCTCTCCTTGCGGCAGGTCTGTACTGGTAAATGTAAAAAGACCTTTTGCGTTGGTTGCCGTGCTAAATACACTTTCTAAAACACGTACTTCTACGTTAGGTAAGGGCTCATTCGAGTTTGCATCTATGATCCTTCCTTTCACAACAGCTTCTTGTGCTGTGACTGTAAATAGGGTTAAGACAGTAAGACAAACGGTAATTAAAAACTGTTTCATTAATAAATTGTTGATTAGTAGGATTATAAATTTTTTTAAGGGCGACGAGTCTACAGATTAATACATAGATTTTTTACATTTGGCTGCACACTTGTCAACCACGTTTCACAAACTTAATGCACATATATATGAAGCTACAATATTGTTTACTAGTTAGTTTTGCGCTTGGCATTACCACTTTTCATGCACAAGAAAAGAAAAAATACAAAGTGAATACCGTTGCATTTTACAATGTAGAAAATTTATTTGATTTTGAGGACGATCCGGTCACCTTTGATAACGACCGAACTCCAGACGGTAAAGATCATTGGACAGAAGAAATCTATAATGCTAAGTTGGTAAACGTGGCAAAGGTAATTTCAGAAATTGGTTTTGATGTTACCGGAACTACGCCAGCATTAATAGGACTGTGCGAAACCGAAAATAGAAGGGTGTTAGAAGACCTTGTAAATCAAGAACAACTAGTACAAAAGGATTATGGGATTGTGCAATTTGATTCTCCAGATAGACGTGGAATTGATGTAGCGTTGCTGTACCAAAAGAGATTGTTTACTCCTACAAATACAAAAGCATATCCACTGTATATATTTGATAATAATGACAATACCAAACGTGTATTTACCAGAGACCAACTTCTTGTAAGTGGAATGCTAGATGGCGAAAAGATACACGTAATAGTGAATCACTGGCCATCAAGAAGTGGAGGAGAAGCACGCAGTAGATATAAAAGAAACAAGGCGGGCGAATTGAATAGACATATTATTGATTCATTATTTAGTGAAGATCCATATGCAAAAGTAATTACGATGGGTGATTTTAACGATGACCCAACTAATGAGAGCATTAAAAAACACTTGAAAGCAAAGGAAGACAAAGAAGGGATGGAGTTAAAAGAACTCTACAATCCTATGGAGTCTATGCACAAAAAAGGACTAGGAACGTTGGCCTATAGAGATGGCTGGAATTTATTTGACCAGATGATTGTCTCTACAGAGTTGACTAAAGAAGACTACACGTCGTACCGGTTATATAAGGCTGGTATTTATAACAAAACATATTTAGCAAATGCACGAGGTCGCTATAAGGGGTATCCCTATAGAAGTTTTGCAGGTGGAGGATTTACAGGAGGCTATAGCGATCACTTTCCAGTGTATCTGTTGCTAATCAAGGAGATTAAGTAGGCTGTTTTGGAAACAAGAAAAAGGAGCAATTAGTAATAATTGCTCCTTTTTTTAAGCTGAAATTTTAAGGGTTTAAAACCACTGACTCCAAGGAATTCTACTTAGTAGACAAAGCAATCCTAGCGTATAAAAAACAGCTAACATTTTAAATTTTGGTCCAGATACTAATTTTGCCTTGTGTTTAGAATATCCAACGGTAATAAAAACCACGGTAAGAATCATCATTAGTGGGTGCTCTACTGCGTATAACCTTAATAAGCTATTGTCCATCACTTCACTCATTCCGTTTGTAGAAAAGGACTGCAACCCTAAAGGAGAAACGAAGTATATGACCAACCCTATAAGTAACTGTATGTGCGTCACAATAAGAGTAAATAGTGCGATTCTAAAATCTTTAGGTTGGTATTCTTTTTTGCCTAGGTAACCTATAAGCGCATTTATGGTTGCGATGGCTACTGCTAGCACAACTAGATATGCCCAAAAGGAGTGAATCATTTTTAATATTTCCATAGTTGTTGTTTTTCGTTCGTAAAGTAAAGGTACTATATTTAATAAAAAAAGCCCTTCCTTTTTGGTGGTACCAAATAGGAAGGGCTTACAATTCTTGTTTGCCTAGGCGTGCAAGAATAAATTTAGATTAGAAGTTAAAACGTACTGTTACGTTCCAAGTTCTTCCTAAACCAAAGAATACTCTGTTTGAAGTGTTGATTCCGTCATAAACTTCGTCATCTGCACTTGCAAATCTGTTTGTGTCAGACTCTGAGATGTATGTCTCGTCTAAAACGTTATTCATGTTAAATCTAAAATTCATTGTGTTATCTAAGAACGGTAACGTGAATCCTAAACCTGCATCTAGTAAACCAAAAGAAGGTAATTTAAGAGATCCATCATTATCTACTGAATCAAAGTCTGTAGCATCAATGGCAGCATAAAGATTATCCGCTCTTCTATAATTAGCATCTATTGTTAGTCCTTTAACGATTTCTACATCAAGACCTAAGCTAGCAGTAAACTGAGCTGCATCTCCTACCTTTACTTCATCAAGATATAAAGTCACCTCTTCTGAGTTAGGAATTACATTTTGACTGTCATCTAAAAGTGATGCTGTTACATTACCATCATATTGCCAGTCACCAACAGATAACATTCCTCTAAGGCCTATTCTATCTGTAACTTTAAGACGAGCATC
>Ga0307492_10000735_pt1 | contig 13684 bp, 14 predicted proteins | sample SI3LmetaG_FD_202365 | JGI IMG/M metagenome (GOLD analysis project Ga0307492, IMG submission 202365) | Sea-ice brine microbial communities from Beaufort Sea near Barrow, Alaska, United States - SI3L | ecosystem: Environmental > Aquatic > Marine > Coastal | place: USA: Alaska | collected 2017-05-06 | reverse complement strand
AAGGTAATGTTGATGTGGGTCTTTGCCCGTTACGGCTAATATTTCAGCAGCGAGTAAAGCCATAATAAAACCGTCTTTATCAGTGGTCCAGCAACTACTGTCAAGGGCTAAAAATGATGCCCCGGCACTTTCTTCGCCGCCAAAAGCACAGCTTGAATCGTGTAAACCCTCGACAAACCATTTAAAGCCTACTGGCACTTCGGCTAAAGAGCGATTGAGATGTTGGGCAACACGGTCAATCATAGCGCTTGACACTAATGTTTTGCCAATTCTGGCAGTTTTAGGCCAATCTCTGTTGATCATCAAGTAATTAATCGCAACAGCTAAGTAGTGATTAGGGTTCATTAAACCGCCGGTTTTGGTCACAATACCGTGGCGATCAAAATCGGGATCATTACCTACCGCTAAATCAAAGTCGTCTTTCATCGCAATAAGACCTGCCATCGCATAGGGTGATGAGCAGTCCATCCGAATTTTTCCATCTTTATCCAATGGCATAAAAGCAAAACTTGGATCAACAACAGGGTTAACTATTGTTAAATTAATGCCGTATTCTTTAGCAATAACAGGCCAATAATGAATGCCTGAGCCTCCCAAAGGGTCAACACCAATAGTGACACCTGATTTAGCAATCACTTGCATATCAATCACTTGATCAAGCTGGCTGACATAAAGATCAATAAAGTCTTGTTTAGTTAACAACTCAGCCTGCATTGCCTCAGCAAACGGTATTTTAACAATAGCTTGTAAGTTATCGCTAAGAATCGTATTAGCACGTTGTTCAATTTGTTGGGTTATGGCACCTTCTGCAGGTCCACCGTGAGGTGGATTATATTTAATACCACCATCTGACGGTGGGTTGTGTGAAGGCGTAATAATTAAACCATCCGCTTGTTCAGCATTGGCCTTATTGTGGCTTATGATCAAACGAGAGATAACAGGTGTAGGGGTAAAACCTTCATCTTGCTGAATAACAACAGGAACGCCATTAGCGATTAATACCGATAATGCACTGGCAAAAGCGGGTTCTGATAAGGCATGGGTATCTTTGCCTAAAAATAAAGGCCCTTTAAAGCCTTGAGCTTTTCGATATTCGGCAACAGCTTGGCAAATGGCCAGAATATGATGTTCATTAAAACTTAATTTGTTAGCAGAACCACGATGACCAGAAGTGCCAAAGGTCACTTTTTGCTCAACAATGCTGACATCAGGCTGTTGAAGAAAGTAATCACTCACTAAACGTCCAATATTAATTCTATCTTCTGGACGTGCTGGTTTTCCTGCATGGTGATGAACTGTCATCGTTAATCCATAACTCTTGTTAATTAAGCAACAAAATTATAATAATTCGCGTATTTTCTCAGCATCCTCATCACTGTAACCTAGTGCATTGGCGACTTTAGTTAACATCATTTTCTTTCGAGTAGTATTTGAATTGGTCATCACCCAAAATGGGCTATCTGGGATCTGACGAGGTTTAGTACTACTACCACTTGCCGCAAGTGCTTGTTCAGTATTCGCGAAATATAGACGATCACGGCCACTAATTTCAGTAACGACCGAAAATTGTGCTGCATGCCCTCGATACAATGCGGCTAAAATCAATAAAAATCGACCAACAGCGCCACGTTGCATTGCTAACTCTTCTTTATTGACGTAGTTAAAAACGGTTTCATTAATATCTTGAGTCTCAACGACCTTTGCGCCGATTAACTGATCAGAACTTGTCCTATCAACAACCGATGCCACGCCCTTGTCTAACAGTTGTTCAACAGAAAAAATGGGAGGTTGCTGTTCATTTTCAAGTGATAATAGTCGACGTAAAATTGAAGACGCACTTTCACCAATAAATTGAGTGTGTTGAACAATATATTGATAAAGCTCTTCATCTATTTCAATGTTTTTCATTACTATCCTTTCTAAAGCATTATTGTCGCAGAGTATACGTATCTTCAAGAAAACTCTCTAGTAACTATTGATGATTGTTCGCTATTATTTATCACAATGTAAACCATAATCGGTTAAAATACTTTCTGTTATAAAAACAAAAAAATTGAGACCGTAATGACATTAACAACACCTGCATTCATTCATTCTCCATTACTAAACTTCGAACAACAAGGCAGTGGTGAACACCTCCTATTGATTCACGGCTTATTTGGCAGTTTAGAAAACTTAAATATGGTGGCTAAAGTCTTTGCGGCAGATTATTGTGTCACCAGTGTCGATGTTAGGAATCATGGTAAGTCTTTTCATGCAAATAACATGGAGTATGAAAACCTTGCTCAAGATATAATTAACCTGCTTAATCACTTAGCTATTGAACAGGCTTATGTACTAGGGCACTCAATGGGGGGGAAAATTGCCATACAACTAGCTCTTTGTTTTCCTCAAAGAATCAAAAAGTTACTGGTTGCAGATATAGCACCCGTGCGCTATCCACCTCATCATAAAAAAATAATTGAAGGCTTAAAGGCTATTGATTTAACAACAGTGAGAAAGCGTAGTGATGCTGACAAGCAACTAAGCCCTTATGTCGATAATATTGCGGTAAGACAGTTTCTATTACGTAACCTTGTTAATGACAACAACCAATACTCATTTAAATGCAGTATTGAATTCATTGATAGCTGTTATGAACAAATTATGGAAGGGTATCGAGGTAATGCACAATTTGATAAGCCTACCTTATTTATTAAAGGTAATGACTCTGATTATATCCAGCTGTCCCATAAGACGATAATTAATAAAATACTGCCCTCAAGCTCAGTAAAAATAATTCAAGGCGCAGGGCATTGGTTACACGCAGAAAAGACCGCAGCATTTAATAAAATTGTCAGTGATTTTTTAAAACGATAGTGATTGGCAATAATAATTAAATGAGACTTGATGGCATTTACAGTTAAGTTCAACATTTAATCCATACGCTGTAAAAACAAGTATTTATTGGTCGTTTAACTGTCAAAAATATGGGTTTGCCAACGACCTTATGTTATAGTACATCTAGCTTTTTAGGGTAAGATTAGTCTGTTATAATGCTATCAGAAAATATAGAACTTATTGAGGCGGTAGGCCTCAATTTATTTTTTGCTTTTATTTTTATTTTCATCGGGTTATCAATCCATGACGTAATGAAAACCAATGAGGTACCTAAAAAGGGCCGTTATGTGGTTTATTTTGTGTTATTTCTGGGTTGCTTTGGTTTTATTGCCAAAGGTATTATTCAATTGGTCTGGGAAAGTAATGGCGTTGGATAGGTGTTAAAGAGTAAATAGCATGGCAAAAGAAATGAGTGATTTAACCACTATTGATTTATTTAGTGATGAAAAGCGCCCGGGCCGACCAAAAACGAACCCGCATCCGCGCGGCGTACAAATTAAAATAAATAAACGTAACCAAGTTAAACGCGATAAAAACAAAGGATTAAAAAGAGTCGAGTTTAAGATTCACCACAGTTTATTTCAACAATTAGAAGAGTTGGCCAAAAATAATAATGTAAGTCGTGGCGAACTTATAGAGTCGCTATTGCAAGCTCAATTAGCGAAATAGTAAAGTTTACATTTAAAGTTATAAGGTTAAATTTCATGGCAATTGTAGGTTTGTTTTTCGGTAGTGATACCGGTAATACAGAAGCGATAAGTAAAATGATCCAGAAAAAACTGGGAAATAAACTTATCGACGTTAAAGATATCGCCAAAAGCACCAAAGAAGAAATAGCAGAGTTTGATATGTTAATGCTAGGTATTCCAACTTGGTATTACGGCGAAAACCAATGTGATTGGGATGATTTTTTACCTGATTTAGAAGAAATCGACTTTACTGACAAGTTAGTTGCAATTTTTGGTCTTGGTGATCAAGAAGATTACTCCGAATATTTTTGTGATGCTATGGGCCCACTCCGCGATATAGTTGAATCCAAAGGTGCTATTGTTGTGGGTAACTGGCCAACAGAAGGTTACGAGTTTGAAGCCTCAAAAGGCTTAGTTGATGACAATACTTTTATTGGTTTATGTATCGATGAAGATAGACAGCCCGAGTTAACCGAAGAACGGGTAAATAAATGGGTTGAACAAATTAATGAAGAGATGTGTTTAGCTGAGTTTTCATAATCAATTAATGCAGATACATGTTTTAAAATACAAACCCATAGTGACCACTCACTATGGGTTTTTATTATTTATATAAATCAACAACTTAATATCAACTCAAGACTAGCTCGACTCTATTTTGATATCCCATAAATAATCTTGATGAGAACCACAGATATCACTGAAGTCTTTACCTGATGTGTCTTCCTCATCTTCGAATAATTTTTTCAATATGCCAGCACGAGCGACAAACAAATCCTCATAATTTTCAGCGGTCATTGTTGCTAGTTTTCGATATTCCCCACCTATAATATGTGACATCCATCCCCAAGAAATAAGTTTACCCTTACCAATAAAGCTGTTGTAAATTGGGGCGAACTTAGCTTTGACAATTTCGTCAGCCTTATCTTCTTGATTGAAGTTACAGACCATATACACAGACATGCTGGCTTTTCCTCTGACCGAATTTTTTACTTGTGCGCTACCCGTTTCATACCGCCAAATATAATCTTGATGGCTATTACAGCCTTTAGACAGTGCATCAATTTTGTCCTCATAAACGACATCAAATTTCTTTGACATTTTACCTTGCGCATCAAATAAACCTTTAATACTAGGAGCTGTATGATACAAGATTCTACGCCATTCTCCTCCAGTATGATGTGCTAGCCAGCCCCACCCACTTATGTATCCCTATTTAACTGCCGCATCATAAATGGGGGCATATTGAGTTTTGACCGCCTGGTCAGCAGCTTTCTCTAATTTAGCATCGCAATTAAAATAAGTAGCATAGCTGTACATTTGTATTTGTTCTTCTGCCATTGTGGCAAAAGAAAGTAATATTGAGACTACAACACTCAAAATAATAGTTAACTGATTCATATTTATCTCCATATATTTTACTTATCTACATGACCTCATGACCTCATGACCTTGTATCTTCAATTTTATAGGTATCTATTAAGATTGAGCATAAGCATAGACGAAAAAATCTTATATACCATTTCAAGCGATCGCACAGATAATAGATTTAACCAAGAACACCTATACTTCGTTTCACTGATTAACAATCAGATTAGCTTATAAAAAATACATTACAGCAGGGTTAGCAATAATATAGTAAGTGATTATTGACAAGGTAGTTTAACGCTATTTTATTTTGCTGTTAATAACTCATTATTTACCAATAACCGTAAATCAAGTAATTAATGGGATAAAGACAATATCAAATAAAATCTATCACTAAGGGTTTCCTTTTTTGGAAAAAGTGGAATAGTCTATCCAAAGTCAGTTGATAATAAAAAGGCTAATAAGCCCGCCAGTAACCAGTTAAAATTTACTCATTTATTGGTAGCTGCCGCTTTATAAAATTAAATAAAACAAATGCTGTTATCTCAGCTCAGAACCTCTTATAATTTCCCATTAAACGTTGAGAGAATAAAATATATGACATCACAAAATGAAGAATTGAAAAGAGCGGGTTTAAAAATCACTCTTCCCCGAATAAAAATCCTCAGCATTCTTCAAAACCCTGCCAACCAACATATCAGTGCAGAAGATGTCTATAAGATATTATTAGAGCAGCACCAAGAAATTGGTTTAGCCACAGTTTACCGAGTACTCAATCAGTTTGACGACGCAGGCATTGTCACTCGCCATCATTTTGAAGGTGTGAAATCTGTGTTTGAGTTGGCTCATAAAAAGCATCACGATCATCTGGTCTGCTTAAAATGTGGAAAAGTAGTTGAATTTGAAGATGATGTTATTGAGAGTCGCCAAGATGACGTTGCTAAAAAGCACAACATTACACTGACTAATCATAGCTTATATTTATATGGTGAATGTCAAGACACTGAAGCGTGTGAGACTTTTCGTCAAGCCAATTCTAATTAAAGTAAAGTAGCACAATAGCTAATTTAGAATTGTGCTTAATGGTTAGCGTTTAATAATAAAAAGGAGCTAACAGCTCCTTTTTATTTACATAATATAATAACTTAAAACATTATTTATCTATCTTAGCCCAAGTATCACGCAAACCAACGGTACGATTGAAGACTAGTTTACCTTCAAGCACGTCTTTACTGTCAAGGCAAAAGTACCCTTGCCTCTCAAACTGATAAGCCTGTTCTGGTTTTGCATTTGCCAAACTCGGTTCCACTTTAGCATTGGCAATGATGACTAAAGAGTCAGGATTCATTACCGTATGAAAGTCATCTTCTGCCGCTGGATTAGGCACACTAAATAACCGCTCGTATAAACGTATTTCAGCATCAAGAGCATCTTCAACATTAACCCAGTGAATAACACCTTTAGGTTTAGTGCCATCTATTGGATTCTTCCCTAGCGTTTGATTGTCATAGGTGCCATAAACAGTAGTGACCTTGCCAGTATCGTCTTTTTCACAACGGGTGGCAGTTACAACATATGCGCCACGTAATCGAACCGCTTTATCAATAACTAAACGTTTATATTTTTTATTGGCTTGCTCACGAAAATCGTCAGCTTCAATATAAAGTTCACGGCTAAAGGGTACAATGCGTGTACCTTGTTCATCATCACTGGGATGATTTTTTACCGTGAGTTGCTCAGTTTGGTTTTCTGGATAGTTTTCAATGATCAATTTTATTGGCTCAAGTACGGCCATAGCGCGTGGAGCATTATCATTCAAATCTTCACGAATACAGGCTTCTAACACACCTATTTCGATAGTATTGTCCATTTTAGTTACACCAATACGTTTAGAAAACTCACGTAAAGAGGCCGGTGTATAGCCACGACGACGAAATGCTGAAATAGTAGGCATTCTTGGATCATCCCAACCATTAACTAAATTTTCTTCCACCAAAGTTAATAACTTACGTTTGCTCATCAAGGTATATTCAAGGTTCAAACGAGAGAACTCATACTGGTGAGGTTGTGTTTTAATCGAGATATTGTCAATCACCCAGTCATATAAACGACGATTATCTTGAAACTCTAAAGTACAAATTGAATGAGTAATACCTTCAATAGCATCCGATAAACAATGGGTAAAGTCATACATAGGGTAAATGCACCATTTATCACCAGTTTGATGATGGCTGGCAAACTTTATACGATAAATAATGGGATCACGCATACACATAAAACTTGAGGTCATATCAATTTTAGCACGCAGCGAACATTGACCCTCTGGATACTCACCATTTTTCATTTTAGCAAAGTGTTCCAGATTTTCTTCTACCGAAACATCACGATATGGACTGTTTTTACCAGGTTTATTCAAAGTGCCTCGGTATTCGCGAGTTTCTTCACCGTTTAAGAAGCACACGTAAGCTAAGCCTTTTTCAATAAGCTCAACAGCAAAACCGTGTAATTGGTCAAAATAGTCAGATGAGTAGTGAATATCTCCCGCCCATTCAAAACCTAACCATTTAACGTCTTTTTGGATAGCGTTAACGTAGTCAATGTCTTCCTTCTCAGGGTTAGTATCATCAAAACGCAGATTACATAAGCCGTTATAATCTTGAGCTAAACCAAAATTCAAACAGATAGCTTTGGCGTGACCAATGTGCAGATAACCATTAGGCTCAGGCGGAAAACGTGTTTGTACACTTTCGTGTTTACCACTAGTTAAGTCTGCATCTATAATTTGACGTATGAAATTGGTAGGACGGTTTACGGTATCCGACATTGAGTGACCTTAAAAAATGTTGAATGAATTTGTTATATGCGCACATTATAGCAAGTGTTCATACGGTAGAATAGCGCCATTGTGCTGCAAAAGTTAAATTATCTGTTAATACCCTTGGGCTAAATCGATACAAACAGGCAATTGCCCTGTTGCGCGATAATGATTGATATTATCGGCAACAATACTACTGGCAGTAAACATGTTGGTGGGTGCTGAAATATGAGGTAATACTGTGATCTGCTGATGCCGCCAAAAATAGCTTTCTATCGCTAACGGCTCATGTTCAAAGACATCTAATACTGCATGGGATAATGGTTCTTTTGTTAAAAAGTTCAATAGGTCATTATTGTTGATAATACCGCCACGGGCAAAGTTAATAATACAGGCTTGTGCTGGTAACTCTTTTAAAAACTCGCAATCAATTAAATATTGCGTCTCAGCAGTTAATGGTAATAAACAAACAATAATATTACTGCGTTGAGCAAGTTCTTTTAATCCTTGGGCACCTGATAAGCAACAAACACCCTTTATTTCCTTTGCACTTCTACTCCAACCGAGGACATTAAAACCATTTGCTTTCAATCGTAACGCACTGGTTTGTCCTAACTCACCTAAGCCTAAAATACCAACCGTACGCTCACTTGCCAATTTATAATCTATTTGTCGCCAAATTGCGTTATTTTGCTGCTGTTGATATTGATGCATTGAACGATGCAAATATAATGTCCACGTTAATACCGCTTCACTCATTGTTTGAGCGAGGCGGTCGTCTATTAACCGGGAGAGTTTAAAATGAATACCATCAATTTTGTTCGGCTTATTGTTAAAGGCGTCATTATCAACAGGAGGACTAAAAGCGGTGACTAAAGCATCAACACCTGACCATAGACTCTGACACCATATTAAGTGCTTAAATCGCATGACTTCTTGTGGGTCAGGGTTGGCAACAATCGCAATAACACACTGCTCTTGTTGCTCTTTCGTTAACCGTTGAGACAATACGATATGTTCATTAGGTAACTGTTGAGATAATTGCTTTATCCAAGCGTCTTGTTCAGATATGGGGAGTTGAGAAATAAAAGCAATGAATTTATTGGACATAATGATTCGCTCGTTGATCTGGTTTTGTTTCACATTGTTGACTTGAAGTTTGAGCTGTTTAATTGCCTCAAACACCATCTGACGCGCCCGTATTAAACCGATCTAGTTAAGACTTCCTTGTAAATATTTCGTTTGACTCACAGTATAAGCCGTAAGGTTATCGCTCTTAGCAGCCTTTATTCACTGAGCACCGACGAGTTTATCTGCTAACACCACTACCGATAAAGCGTAACTGTTAGACAAATCCCAAAGCATAATAACATTGAAGTTTGGATAAAGTAAAAATGCAGGCCCTTGATAGCCAGCAGGTAAAAAACTCAGCGTAAATAATATCATTAGAGAAGTATATATTGTTTGTTTAATGCTTAATTGTTGAAAATGGTAATGCGGATAATAGTGATCAAAAATCAGCTGTTAAAAAATCAAATTTTCTGGCATTAAAGCCTCTCGGCCCCAACGCTCTGTTTGCTGCCAGAGCAGTTGATTTAAATAATTCGCCGCTGTAGTTAAGGCATCAACTTCACTTTGCCAAATATCTATTTGGCCGTCATTATTACCTTCAATGACAGATAACTCATTAATAAGGTGAACAGTAATAAAGGTGAAAACCCTCATTATCTGCCTTTTTTTTGTAAATCACTTTTACATTGAACAAACTGAGCATGAGCGACTTCGCTGTATGCCTCCATCGAGCTTAGTGGTAAAAAAAGGCAAATAAAACATGGGTTATGGAGGGTAAATTAGCGCTGTTATTCTGATAAGTACCAACCGATCAAATAACTTTATCAATGTCAAAAATTAATCACCATTCAATCACTGAGTGTTAGATGAGCCCTTCATGGTTATCATAATGAAGCTATATACATACTTTTATAACGCCCAATAAGCTTGTTCTAGACTGTCTTCCCGCTCAGGTAAACCTCTTGAAAGACGAGGTGAGTGCTGAACCAGCACTTCATAACTGACGCGATTAGCGTATTTACTTATTTGAGAGAGTGATGAGTAGGTTAGAGCTTTTTGTGAATGCTTGCTTGAGTGTTCAACATTACGTTGATGGTAGACATTAGCACTTAGGTCATGCAATACCGCAGCAAGGGCAGCATCGCCAGCACCGTTAGTATTTTTAATTTTATCAGGCCCACCCATATAAGGCGCTGTATGAGTATAAATTTTCATGGGAGCTTCACAGTCTTTCAAGCTCATTGGCCTTGAATATTCATACTGATTAAAACAACTAATAACGCCTGGTAATAGTGGATATTCTGTTTCTCTCTTAAACTTGTCATCAACAAAACCTGCCAAAAAAAGTCCTTGGCAACCAGCAGTACAAATCACTAAATCAACCCAATCTAAACAAGCATCTGCGGCTTTAAGAGGGTCTTCAATACCCGTGATGGCGTGAGCTTCCTCTTCATTCATCGCTAGGATATCCACATGGGTTTTAACAAAGTCACGCCAAAAGTCAGGCTCTTTTTCAATAATAAACTTAGTCCCTAAAGTTAAAACGACAGGAACACCAGCAGCATTTGCACACTTAACCGCCTTTATTGTCGCTTCTGTCATGGTATCACCCTCTTCTGTGCGCATCAGGTATGAACTAATGACAAGTGCTGAGGCATTGCTAATTAATGACTCATCTACCGCATCAGGGGTCAATTGATTAATGCGTCCGGCGTTAATAGCAAACGTTCTTTCACCAGTGTCATCAATGAGTGTAAAGCATCGGCCTATTGGCCCATCAACGGGTTGTAAATAATTTAAATCAACACGTGAAGATGTATTACTAACAAAACGATAAGCATAACCGCCTATTTTGATATTCTCTGACATGACTCCCAGCAATACTGAGCGATCATCGGCAAGCACTGAGTAATTGTGCATGGTATTACCAATGGTGCCACCTGCAAATTCATAATCAATAAGGTTCTCATTTTTTAAACGCTCATACAACCTATGGGTTAACTCATCAGTTATCACCTGCGACATACCAGGTTTTAAATCAAACTCTGCTAAAAACGCATCATCAACTTTTGCTTCAATATCAACCAGAACTTGGTCAACACCGACGATATAGCAAGGTTCTAATGGCCTATTAGCGGAAATATCATCAGTGCTAGGGCTTTTATTTTCAACAGGAAAATAATGTTTATGTTGGCGACGACCTGGAAACTTCATGAAAGACTTTATCTTATTTAGCTAATAATTACTGAGCGACGAATTATATAGTAATAGCCCCCAGATTGACTATAAAGAGTCAATTTTTTTCGCCATCTGGTATCAGATGAAAGATAAATATGTTTATTTAAATACACCTAATGTTGAACATTAGCATTAAACGCTTTAACTACAAAAGAGTGTTGAACACTGTTATTTTAGGGAGGATTACTTCGTATCCTTCGTCATCGAAATTATCCACCAAATAACCTGAATTACCATGACTAAGTCTGGCTCAGTAACAAAGACAGGCAGTATAATTGCTATTAATGCTAAGGTATGGCACTTTACTATGGATAGTTAGCAAGAGAGAAGCTAATCGCTACATTAACGTCATATTGATAGCGTTTGAGTGTTCTAGTTAACTTTATTTTAAGACGGTGAACGTCCCATTTTAAACTAGGATTTTTAATGAAAAAAAATTTAATCATTCCATTAGTAATGACCGTTATGGGTTGTAATATAAACACGCAGCCAACCAATAGTCCCTTTGAGGTCACTACTGAAAAAGCGGTTAATAAAGCGCTTAATAAAAAAACAACGTTAATTGACTATAACTGCGACAACCACAAAAAGATAATGGTATCTTTTACTTCTATAGGTAAAGCAAAGGCTCGAGTAAATATTGTAATTATCAATACACCTAACACTCAGCCAATAACATTAGCCGCTAAAAAAGTAGACTCTGGTTTTTTATATAGTAATGGGAAATACACCCTCCGCGGTAAAGGCAGTGATGTTCAATGGACAATAGGTAGAATGATGCCGATAAAATGCACTGCCACTGATCAGCGACCAAGAAAAAAAGCTTGAATATAAAAACCATCTACATTGATTTAAAGGGCTGAATTTGTTGTTCTGCAGCAACGTGCTCTTTTAATAACTGATTTGAATTTTACAGTCTGTTTAAAGGTAAGCATGACAGGAAGTAAATATCTCCTTTGAGTAGAATACATAATTCAATCATTATTGATTCGTTGCTGATGTTTAATTCTTTAATTCTTTAATTCGATCATAATAGACGACTTGGTTCCTTCCTTTTTCTTTTGCTTGATACAGTGCTTTATCGGCGAGATTAATAAATTCATATAAGGAATAATAATCAGTAGGTGTTATTTTTACCGCACCAACAGATATGGTTATATGCTCACAAACTGTTGATTTTTCATTTAAGATACACAGTGCTTCAACCGCTAAACGACACTCTTCTGCAATAACCAAGACATTGTCGGTATCAGGTAATATGACGGTAAATTCCTCCCCCCCATATCGACAAACAAAATCTGTCATCCTACTCGCCGTTTTCATGATAATTTTAGCAACGTTAGATAAACAAACATCACCTAATTGATGGCCATAGGTATCATTAAATAACTTAAAATGGTCTATATCGATCATTAATAAGCCTAATGCTGTATGTTGTCTAATAGCTCGGCGCCACTCTATCTCACTATTTTTATTAAAGTATCGCTTATTATAGACACCGGTTAATGCATCAGTGACCACCAGCGCTTCTAACTGTTGACGAATATCCATCAGTTCAAGATTTCGTCGAGAAATATGATAAATATACTCAATTAAAAACACACAAACTAACAGACTTAATAGGATTGACACATAAGGCATCCATGTTCTTCTTTTTGCAAAATAAGCCAATGAGGGTGATGCTATAATTTTCCATTGCCTGGAATATAATGGGATTAACATTTTGTTATAATTTAGTATATTATTCTGCAGGTCATTGACTGTTTTTGGCTCCTCATAAAGTAGATAACTTTGCTCATTGGTGACATCAAACAGCTGAATACTCATCTCTATCTCCTTGTTTTTTTTCAAGGAGGCTTTGAATATATCTGCAATATCGAATACACCTATAATCATGCCTTTTATCTGCTTGAGCTTTTCAATAAAATTATCCTTATTAGTGTCATACACAGGTATAAAGACTAAAAATTCTTTTGAATGACTATCACCTCGAACAAGCCTAAGGGGCTCTGAAACAACAGCGCTATCAGTTTCAATCGCTTCGAATAAGGTTTTTTTTCTTGCCGGTTCAGAAATAATATCAAAGCCATAAGCTAATTCGTTACCTATAAAGGGGGTAATGAAATAAACAGGAAAATAAAGGGAGCGATGATTCGCTTTAATAATTTGCCCCGGAGATGATTTCTCAGAAATAATAAAAGGATGATCTACTCGATAACTTTTATATTTTTCAACCAGACGTTGTTCATGGGTCACTTTAGGTGCCCACTCTAATGCTTTAATACCGGGGTGACGCTTGATAAAAACTTTGGTGAAATTTTGGAATTCGTCATATGTCACAGTAACCGAATTATCATAAAAAGCTTGTAGAGCAAATAACACTTCGACTCTGACGAGTAATTCTCGCTCTAAAGTGGCTACTTTTAGATCAATATCACGGCTAAAATTTAATTCAATCACTTTTGTTTCATACGAATAAATCACATAACCAATTAACAATGAAATAACGATACCAATCATAGCTAAATAAAAATTTATATTTTTATAAAAGTGTTTAAAATCAATAGTAAAAAGCTTATTCATAGCCATAATAATGATTAATAATTATTAATCAAATTATAGC
>Ga0307492_10000733_pt1 | contig 13715 bp, 22 predicted proteins | sample SI3LmetaG_FD_202365 | JGI IMG/M metagenome (GOLD analysis project Ga0307492, IMG submission 202365) | Sea-ice brine microbial communities from Beaufort Sea near Barrow, Alaska, United States - SI3L | ecosystem: Environmental > Aquatic > Marine > Coastal | place: USA: Alaska | collected 2017-05-06 | reverse complement strand
GAAGCCTAACAATCGCATTAAATCTGACGCCATAAACTTGTCGTCTTTTTTGCAAGAGGACGTAAAAAAGTCACCAAATTCACTCCGCAGTTTATGCGGGCGTTAAACACTATCTGGACACCCACTTTAAGACCTACCGACTTTGAAACTTAATGGGCCCTCAAGTTCTTGACGATTCTCTCTATTACCACTGTATTTTGCACCTTTTGTCGACCATTCTCAAGTGGTATCCACGTCTTTTTGGGCATTATAACGGCCATCGGCGTAAGCTTTAAAGTGGGTGTCCTATTAAGTCTCCTATTAAGTCCGGTGTCCTATTAAGTCCTATTAAGTCCTATTAAGTCCCTCACCTCATCTGCGGCTTTTGCCAGGACTATTAAATTGACAGAAAACCGTGAAGAGGGCAGACTGTCTACGCTGTAGTCGGGTTTGAGTCTTTGTCAGTTGGGGCAAAAACGGCTAGAGCCGTGAAATAAACTGTTATACGAGAAAAAATATGAACAAGCTCTTAGTCATTACATTAGTTTTCTTTATCACTGGATGCACGCATTACTACAAACCTGTCTCTGCGTGGGAAGAAGAAGCAATGAGTAAGGCATCATTCGATATTTTTCCGAATGATGTAAAAGGTAATATTGACGCGCATAAAAACTCTAAAGTTGCTTGGGCTGGCATAGTCAAAAGTTATGAAATTGACGAGTCAACTTCTCCCAAACAAATAATCTATAAGCTAGAACACCATTACTTTTCATGGGCAATTGATGGAACAACTAGGCAGTTTTGGTTGTCTCCTCGTGGCGAAGGTATTTTTACAGCTAGATGGCCATTCCAAGAAGGTTGGACAGAGTATACTGTTCAAGAGAACATCAAAATAAATGATTTAATAGTCACTTATGGTATTCCAAAATCTATTACTACAGAAAACTATATTGACCTTGGTGAGGCTTATTATATGAGATTGTTTCCTAGTCAATCGTACCGTACTGACGTTATAAATTATGGTCGCCCAGGAGAGCCAACAAAGCCTTTAAGTTTGGGCTTGTTTTGAACAATCGTATAACAAGTGCATCTTGCAAGGATTTGGGTAAACTGCCACCTTTTGTGCAAAGAAACGCCCAAAAACCGCCATTTCACCCAAACCGCAAATGCAGGCGTTACTGATCAATTGAGAGTGTCATGGCAACAACAAAATTATTAGAACCAAAAGATTCGATTGCGTACCGAGCTATAAGGCTGGAAGCGTTAAAAAAATACCCCGAGTATTTTGGTTCTGGTTACGAACAACAACTTCAGCTTGAAAAACTTTATTTTGAACGTTTGATCGAAGAAGGCTCCGAAAAAGGTAAGATGGCTGGAGTATTTATTGATGATCAGTTAGTTGGTATTTGTGGTGTTACATTTGAGACTAAAGTTCTTCCTAATGCAGGCGAAATAATTCAAATGTACGTTAAACCTGAGTACCAGAACAAAGGATTCGGCAAAAGTCTCATGAAAAAAATTGAAGATATTTGTACTTCAAGTGCTATATCCACAGCTTTGCTTGAAGTTGTTATAAATAATTCGAGCGCCATAAAGGTTTATGAACAATCGAGCTATAAGATCAATGAGTCGCTTAGTTCCGATCAAAATACGGTCTATATGACATTGGCTATGAATCAGTAACAAGCACAAGTTGTATCGCCCTATAACGCCGCTGCTTCGCAACGCCGGGCTAGGACTCAAACTAGCTGGCGCTAATTTTCGCCACAAATTTAATCGGTAGTTAAAAAAAATAATCACGAATAGGGATATAAATGAAAGAATTATGGGATTCATATAGCAATTGAGTTGCCTACAGAGGTGGCTCCGCTTAGTGATTTTATTATTAAGTGGTCACCATTAATTGCATTTTTATTAGTTGTCTTCAAGTTAGTTGATAAACTATTTGAAAGCGCGTCAGTAAACTTTTTGGCCAAGGGTTTCGTTAGTATTTGCAATTGGATGTGGAAAGATCCTTTCAAGGAACCTGTACATAAAGGAATAATTATTGAGGCGCCAGTTGCAGTTCAACGAGCTCTTTATAAGCTTTTTGCTTGGGTGCAAGGTTTACAGGCTTTGGTATTATTTCTGTTCACTTTTTTAGCATTGTAACCATTGTTGACCATGCAAATCCGAGAAGACAAACTCATAGAAGGTATAATAGCGCTTTCGTTTTTGTCCGGAGCGGGTGTCTTCATAGGCTTTGTTCAGGTTGGACTGTGCCATCAGTCGGTAAAGTTGGCCAAATCCTTAAATCCCAACTAATCGGGTAGCCGGAGGTCTCTCACTTATCTGGACACCCACTTTAAGACTTACCGACTTTGAAACTTAATGGGCCCTAAAGTTCCTGACGATTCTCGCTACTACCACTGTATTTTGCAGCTTGTTGTTCGACCATTCTTAAGTGGTATCCACGTCTTGTTGGGCAGGATTACGGCCATCGGCGCAAGCTTTAAAGTGGGTGTCCTATTAAGTCGCTATTAAGTCCTTAAGTCCTATTAAGTGGGGGTCGTGTGATCAGGGCCGCCACTCAGTCCGTTTGCCCTACGACTTACAGCGGCTAATCGAATGACCCGTTAAAGCCTGTACTGCTAGCTGTACGGATTTCCGCGTATTTGGAAATGGCGGTCATATGTCCATAATGTTTTACGGTTAGGCAGTATATTCAGCCAAATTGAAAAGATAACCAATGACGGAATGTGAGCTGAAGCGCAACATTTGTACAAGTCTGCTGGAAAAGCCGGGTTTTTCCGGGCAAAACCAGCAGATGCGACTTTTGCCGGAAATACTGCCCATGTGGCTGACATTTAATACTTTAAGTAGAAGCTAATATGATTCTGTCAAATATCTGATTTACAACGAGTTAGTCAGAATCTATCTGCACTGCTAATCCACCTCATCTGCGGCTTTTGCCAGGCCTATTAAATTGACAGAAACCCGCGCAGACGGCAGACTGTCTAGCCGGTAGTCGGGTTTGAGTCTTTGTCAGTTGGCACAAAAGCGGAACCCGGAAAAACGGCTAGAGCCGAGAAAAAAGCTGTTATGTGAAATTATGAGTCCAATTGAAGACATTAAAAGAAGACTCGAAAAATACCCAAAAGTAGTTTTTGAGGAAAAAGAAAACTACATTTGCCTATTATCCGCTTCAGAAGCAGGCTTTGATGTTTGGTTTTCTGAAAATGAGCGGGAATATACCGTCGGCTTTAGTAGTTGGCATGAGCACTTTGATAAAGATGAACTTGAGAACGCCTTAAATTGTTTTTCCTGGGGCTTGTCCGATTCGTGTCGAGTAAAAACATACTCACGTAAAGGGGAGCAATATAAGTGGCAGGTTCAATCACTGGAAAACGAAGAGTGGGTAACATTCTCGACCACCGCACGCTTTGATTTTTCTTTTTTGATAAAACCGGAAATCGAATATAAAATAAATCGATTAATAAAGTCTTAGTATGAATATAATAACGTGCTCGATTAGAGCACATAACAAAACGCACCAGCATCGCCCCTTCGGGGCTGGACAGCCTAGACGCGGCTTCGCCGCAGGCTGCCGCTGTGCTCTGCGTTATGAGAAGGAATTGCCACATTAGTTATGACATTGTTTTCTTAAATGGCCCCAGTAGTTCAGGGAAAAGTGCAGTCGCACGGGAATTGCAGAACTTACTTGAATCTTGCTATTTGCACTTAGGCATAGATACATTCATCGGTATGATGCCTTCAAAAGCTAACAGGCTTTCCGAAAGTGAAGGGAAGTCTGAAGGTTTTTATTTCGAAGAGTGTGTAGTCGACAAAATTCAGGCCTATCGTGTGAGAAGTGGGAGATTGGGACTGCTTGTTAATCAGACCTATAGAGAGACTGTAAAACTGATTGCAAGTAAAGGAATTGGAGTTCTAGTCGACGATGTAATAGATGGCGGCAATGAATGGCAAAAATGGCAGAAAGTTTTATCTAATTATACTGTATTGAAAGTTGGTCTTTATTGTGACGAAGCTATACTGGCAAGTCGTGAAATAAAGAGAGGTGATCGGCGGTTAGGGTCTGCAATTGAACAGGCCCGTCGTGTACACGTAGGCATGGAATATGATCTGGTTGTAGATACAAGTACCATGTCTTCTATAGTTTGTGCTCGAACTATCTTTGATCACATAACAAATATATGAACCACAGCCAAAATACCTGCCCTTCGTGCAGTGGGCTTGGACTCAATCTCACTGCGCGAAATTTCGCCAGTTATAAACGCGTTAGGTGGCTATAAGGAATATCGAATTGAGTAATGAGAAGAAAGCGCTTGAGGGTATAAAACAATCATCGGGAACTGAACTTGGTGAATACGGTATTGATGAATTTGTATCACACCATTTGGATGAACTACCCAAAAGTTATTGGGAAAAATATTTAGGTAACGCTAACCCTTCGAAAGAGAAAGTTATTGATTTACTTATTTTGCGCAGCAAGTGGGAAGATGAAGAGGTCTACGATTTCACGCTCCCAGATGAAGTGACGGATTATGTTGTAAGTGTATCTTTTGATGAAGATGGCAGTATCCAAGATATTACGATGGAGAGCTAGCAGTGGCACCTAACAAGCGGCTCCATCGGATAAATTTTACTGTCACCTTTTTAGCGCTGCGCGGCAAAAAAATCGCCAGCAAAATTTCCCGGTGAGCCGGGCGTTAACTGCACAATGGATACCATGCCTAAAATTAGAAATTTCGAAAAAAAGGATGCCGTAGTTACGTGGGAGTTGAAGTTTAATACTATCCGCAGTGTCAATATTCATGACTATACAGAGGCTCAAACAAAAGCTTGGGCACCTGATAATTATGATATGGATATTTGGCAGAAACGAGTCGAGACTATGAATCCATTCATTGCTGAGATAGATGGCCAGGTTGTTGGTTTTGCTGACTTACAAAAAGATGGCTATATAGACCATTTTTCTGCCATGCAGGTCATCAGGGTGTTGGCGTTGGTCGAGCTTTAATGGAACATATTCTATCAACTGGCTGTTTAAATGGAATGACGCGCTTTTACTCTGAGGTCAGCCTTACCGCTCGACCATTCTATGAACGCTTTGGTTTTAATGTCGTAAAAGAAAAGCAAATGGAACTCAAAGAGCAAAAGTTAACTAACTTTGTTGTGGAGAAGTTCAGTTAGCAAACCATTGTTGTTCAAGCCCGTAAAAACTGCTTCGCAAACGGACTTCGGTCTCGTAAACTCGCCGCAAAATATGGGCGTTATGATGTCATGCAAAGGAAATATTAATGATTATATTATTCGCAACTATTAGGGCTTATTGGATTGCGATTACGGTATTTACTCTTGTAGTTATTACTGTCTTATCTCTTTATCCACTACAAAGTTTGCCCTCTGTACCTGGTAGTGATAAAACTCATCACTTTATTGCTTATGGCGCATTGATGTTCCCTGTAGCGTTGCGAAGACCAAATTATTGGATGTTCATCGGTTTGTTATTTGTATTTTGGAGTGGTGGGATTGAGTTGGTGCAACCCTATGTTAATCGTTATGGTGAGTGGCTTGATATGGCAGCAAATACTGCAGGCATATTTTTCGGTTTACTTGCAGCACAAGTTATAACTTGGTTTTGGCCTGTTAATCAAAACAAAAAAAACCTAATTGGATAACCTAATTGGACACCCACTTTAGTGCTTTAGTGCTTTAGTGCTTTAGTGATTTGCTAGTCGCCCTGCACCTCAACCAACTGAAGGCCCTTGGCGATAAAAACTCGGTGCCGTGGGCATCATGGTTGAGCCAGGTTTTGCCGAAGGCGGTTTCGAAGACCTCAAACTCTAATTGGCTGGCATCGCCGCTCTCACTTATCTGGACACCCACTTTAAGACTTATCGACTTTGAAACTTAATGGGCCCTCAAGTTCTTGACGATTCCCTCTATTACCACTGAATTTTTGCACCTTGTTGGTCGACCATTCTTAAGTGGTATCCACGTCTTTTTGGGCATTATAACGGCCATCGGCGTAAGCTTTAAAGTGGGTGTCCTATTAAGTCGCTCTATTAAGTCGCTATTAAGTCGGTGTCGTGTGACCAGGGCAGCCACTCAGTCCGTTTGCCCTACGACTTACAGCGGCTAATCGCATGACACGTTAAAGCCGTTACTGTTAGCCGTACAGATTTCCGCGTATTTGGAAATGGCGGTCATATGGCCGTAATGTTTTACGGTTAGGCAGAATATTCAGCCAAATTGAAAAGATAACCAATGACGGAATGTGAGCTGAAGCGCAACATTTGTACAAGTCTGCTGAGAAAGCCGGGTCTTTCCGGGCAAAAACAGCAAGTGCCACTTTTTCCGGAAATACTGCCCATGTGGCTGACATTTAATACTTTAAGTAGAAGCTAATATGATTCTGTCAAATATCTGATTTACAATGAGTTAGTCAGAATCTATCTGCAGTGCTAATCCACCTCATCTGCGGCTTTTGCCAGGCCTATTAAATTGACAGAAACCCGCGCAGACGGCAGAATGTCTAGCCTGTAGTCGGGTTTGAGTCTTTGTCAGTTGGGACAAAAGCGGAACCCGGCAAAAACGGCTAGATCCGAAAAAAAGCTGTTATTTGTATATGAGAATGTGGAAAAAATCAGCTCGAAATAAAATTGCTCAATTGGATGAAAGCAAAAAGGAATTGGTAGAATCAGCGATTGCTTCAAATACCCACTTTCTTCTATTTTGGCTAGATAATATTCGTACTTTAACTCCTATAGCAATCGGAGTTGTAATGCATGAGTTAGGTCTTAATGTCATTTTTGCTGTTGGAACCGGCTTTGTTGCTTATGGAGTTCTCGATCTACTCTATTGGTCTTTAGGCGTTTCGTATGTGACTATGGAAATTACAAAGCAACACCACAAATAACAAAACGCTGTAGCAATACAGCCCCAAATACACCGCTTCGCGGTGGGCTGTGGACTCGCTCACGCTCGCCGCTAAGCTTTGCGTTATGCACTATGGAAAAATCCCCTTGAAATTAATTTCAATTTATATAATGTCATTACTATTCTCAACAATAGCTAATGCTGAAACGGAATGTAAAGTGGAAAAAGATAGAGCAGTAGTAATTAGCACGTTATTTTCTCAACCAGAGAATTTGTACTCCCTTCTTTGGTGGAAGACACCTGAAGATAAAGTGATTAAGGCGCGTAGCTTCATTATAAATGGACATGACTCTGTGCCCGTATTTTCAAATGAAGCTGAAGCTAAATCGCAAATCGCTGGAAGCGGTTATGAAAAGGACTTAGTTGAAGTAAAACCTGGCTTATTAGCTGACATCCTACAAGGCATGGAGTACGCAGTATTAAACCCAGGCGGAACAAACCCTGTGCAATTTAAGACGTGTATAGTTAAGCAGTATGCTGAAAAACAGTAATGCATAACAAGTGCGGGCACAAACGCTCCACTCCGTTGCGCTGGACAGTCAAAGCGCTGCACCTTTTGTGTTGGCTGCGCCAGTTTACACAAAACGCACATCACTTTGTCTGCCTGTGCCGCAGGCGTTATTCGAAAAATGACTTCTAATTTGGGAACGATCCTGTGAAGGTATTTCTACTACCCGTACTCTCTTTAGCTTTTAGTGTGATTTATGACTTTAAAACTCAATGGGCCCTCAAGTTCTTGACGATTCTCTCTATTACCACTGTATTTTGCACCTTTTGGGTCGACCATTCTTAAGTGGTATACACGTCTTTTTGGGCAGGATAACGGCCATCGGCGTAAGCTTTAAAGTGGGTGTCCTATTAAGTCCTATTAAGTCTTAACCGCCAAGTATCGCTATTCAGCCTTCGGCCGGCGCTTAAAGGACATGACCACGGTACCGAGGATCGATGGCTCCGGCCTGGAACTGACCACACGGTACTTTACCGGACAAGAACGCATTAAGGGTTCAGATTTCACCCACATGGGTGGGCGTGTCTTAAACAACAGTACCGGCCGCTTTATTCAGGCCGATATTCTTAATTTTGACCCGACCAGTACCATCAGCTACAGTCGCTATGCCTACGTGCTCAACAGCCCTTATAGCTATACCGACCCGACTGGCTATGCGCTTGCTCATGCGCAGCTTGCGCACGAACAGAAAATGGCAGCGCAGGCTTCTAGTAACCCTACTACGACAGCATCAGGAGCAGTTACACCTAGCAGCAGTAGAGTTGGTGACACTGTTAAAGGCTTCGCTCTGAATGCCGTATATGCATCGGGTGGAGGCCTTCAAGCCATTGTCGAAGGGGTAATGGAGACAACGAAGGACATTGTCGCAAATCCTGGCATCTACGCAAACAATACAGCGCAGACAATTATTGATTTTTCAATGTATTTCCTAGATGTCGGTTTGCTAAACTTCATTGGGTTGGGTGCAGGCGCGGATACTCGGATATGGGGAAAAATGACTGCAACAGCTAGTTCACTTGGCTATGCAGCGCAAAGGATAAAACAAGCAGCAGCGAGCGGAGATTATAGGGCATTTGGTAGTAGTGTTATTGGACTGGGGCTTGTGCTAAATCCTAGGAATTTAATTAGACCAAATTCTGTTGGGAACGGGTATGGTGTTGCGAAGGAGACAAACTATTTATACCGTGGGGTTTCAGCCAAACATCCAGCGTTGAACGCAGCCAAAAAAGGCGATGTAGTACCAGGAAACGTTAATGGTACAGTTACTTCGGATATGCACAACGCAGGTGGTCATGCAGCCAATAGTCCCTTCACTTCGTGGACGCGTGATCCAAACATAGCCGCACAACATGCAGCGAAGAACGGCAATGGTGGTGTTATCCTTCGGGTACCACAGGGTGCACCACCTAAAGGTTCTCAATGGGGTTGGGACTGGTCACGTGATATTTATGGTGAGCAGGAGGTTCTTATGCGAGGGGTTCGAACTGGTGTGGAGGTACTGAACTAATGAGAGAAACAATTCTTTCGCTTCTCAGCGTAATAATGGGCTGTTCGTGGGCCAATGCGCTTATTATGTTTATTGAGGAAAATGATACTGGATTGCTGAGTGACCGGCCTGGTGAATACACTGTCGGTGATTTGTTAGCAGAATTAAAGATTCGATCAAAGAGTACTAAAGATGCCGGTATAGACTCTATTGGTATGATTGAACTCCAGAACACCCTTGCAACACTTAATGGAGATCAAGTTATTCAAAACTACATTTTCAAAGGCGAGGGACAAACAGGCATTGTTTATTTAGATAAAAAGGCTGAAAAGGTAATTGGCGCTGTACTGATTAAGACGGCACAAGATCTGTGATTTGATGTTGCAAAGAGTGGAGCTAATACTCTTAAAGGCACTGCGAATCCAAAAGTCAGGGCAGCCTTTAAACGTGGTAACGAAGCCCATAGATGCGAAATTCGTTATTTGGGCGGACTTTGTTGGATTCCAAACAAAAAGTTGATGACACTATCTCTGCAGTTCATAGGTACGCTTACCACTGGGGATTTGGGTTTAGGCATTCAGTTGTCTATGAAGCTTATATTATAGAGACCAAAAAAATACAGGTAAGGCGGCGGTACGAATTTCAATTGAAGTATGGTCAGAGGTTCAATGATTCTTCGAAGGGAGTCCGGAGCTCACTTAATTTTCAGTTTTAACCTAAGTTGCAGTGATTTGAATGGCTCAAAGCCGGGTTTGAGGTGCGCAGTCAAAGTGTTGACATGACGGAGAACAACTAGAATGGAATATTTACTTAAGAAATCAAGAATCCTTAATCGTTATTACCTCTACAAAAATGGCAAAAAAGATAAAAACTTTTTTATTATTGAAAATTCTGATTATTCTTATTGGGTTGTTGTTAACAAAGAAGTTGTAAGTTACCTCACATTCGATGGGGATTTGACTATTCAAATGTCCAAATCGAAACTTATTGAAAAAGGTACAGTAGCAATTTACTCAACTAGTGATGGCAGGACGATTCATGTCGATTTAGGTAACAAAAACAAATATCCAACTATCGCACCGAGATATTTATTGCGCGACAGTTCTTTTGGGGACTTGGACGTTGAATTGCACACTACCATGTTCACCAAGAACCAATATTCAATTTCCACCTCAAACACCCAAAAAGATCTGATTATGACATATTTTGGTATCATTCTTTTTTATAGAAATTGCAGGGATACAAGGACCTATTAAGCAAATCAATCAAGATTAAAGGGGTCGGTGTCCTTGATTTTTATCCCTTGGCTGGTTAAAGAGTATTTTTCACCATTATAGTAAAAATAGATTAGGATGATGTTTTCAGGGAGGTAATTTTGTATAGAGCTAAGATGACATCCATGACATTTGGTGGTCGTATATTGACCATTGAAGGTAGGCCATTCTTAATGTCGCACGAAATTCGAGAAGCATTTATTGTTAACGGGAAGATTATTGTTTTGATTGACCCAAGCTCTTATCTAAATGATTCTGGATACAGTAAGGATAGGCGTCGGGGAGTGAATCCACTTAAAAACTTATTGGCCTTATCCATTAATGGTAATTTGCTTTGGGAGGCTGAATTTCCAGGGTCGGTTGATTACTTCTACTCGATAGAATCAAGAATTCCTTTGATCGTTAAATCATTTTCGTCATACCGATGTAAAATTGATCTTAATTCAGGGAGAATAATTTCACAAGAATTCTACAAGTAATTTAAAAGTTAAGGGGTCAGAGTAATTGATTTCCACCCCTCGGTTGGCTGGGAGTTATTAGTTTCAACACTATAGTTCAAAGGGAATTGGTAATGTTTCATCAAGGAGACAAGTTTGTATAAAATAATTCGGAATCTCGCCGCTGTCATTACGTCGATTAACATCGCCCTCGCCGCGAGTTTCGACTGGAACCTAACCTCAACCGTAAGCATTGTAGAGCCAACCTACCTGCCAAACTTTGTGCGCATCCAGTTAGATGGCAACGCCACAGGTGTGTGTGCGAATAAATGGTTGGATTATTAGGGGCAAGGAGTCGAGACAAGCGCTAATACATTAGCGGTGTACAGTGCATTGATCACAGCCCTCGTCTCCAGCAGTCAAGTACATGTCTATGCAACAAATGACTGCATTATAAAGTACGTGCACCTGTTGAAAGCCAGATAGTCCTCATAGATTTTATGGGACTGGCTGGAAGTGAGGCACAAGAGTAACGTTTAACTAAAGGGAGTTGATATGTTTTTCATGGATTTAAAAAGCGCCTTAAGAGTGGCGATTTCAATTTTTTTTCTACTACCCATTGTTTCCTTTGCCAAGGGACGTCTGCCAGCTAATACTGTAACGGATGTTGCCTTTCAGACGGGCGGCTTTTTTCTCTATGCCGATGCCTGGGGGAATCCAAACAACTGCTCTAGAAGCAACGCAGTTGTTTTAGAAGATTCAGACATTAACTATGATAAGGCCTATGCGCTTGTGCTCGCAGCCTATTTTTCTGAAAAAACCATATCCGGCTACTCGGACCGTTGCGTTGAATTTGACGGGCAGACTTATAACTCAATTCGTGGCTTTAAATACTTGGTCATAGGGTAGAGGTGTTGGCTACAGGAACCTCAAAAATTTTCAATATATGACGCATAGAATCGTTAATAAATTAATCTCGTATTCTCTGAGTTGTACGGTTTCGAGAGTAGTCGTTGGTGGGTCGGTCGCGCCATTCGGTGGTCTTGCAACAATTGGTGATGTTACTAAATCTATTGAACAAGGCCGGGCTTCCTTCGATGAATTATTTAATGCGGCGTGGATGGGAGCTGATTGAATGAAATTGAGAATTTGTGTTCTGACTTTAGCACTGGCTACATTATTGTATTTTATGGTGATTGTTGGTTCGGCTTGGATATTGCTTGGTCTTTCAGCTGGCGTGTTTATTTATAGTCAGTTTAAGGGTTTTCCACGACAGGATCATAAAAACTCTAAACCATTCTGGATATTAGTGATGGCCATTTTAGTTGCCTGGGGATCATTGTTTATCTTTAAATAGGGAACAAAGGGACAGTGTCGTTGATTTTTATTCCTTTTTTGGCTAAATAGCATTTTTCACCATTAGAATCAAAGGGGTCTATAGAAATCCTCAATTAATCTGCACAAAAGGGTGGCTCAGCAGGCATCAATGGTGAAGACATCCTTACCGATCAACGGCCCTCTCAAATACTACAAACGCTCGGCATTACGGAAAAAGGCTTTACCAACCATGAACACGTAACCGGATTTGAGTTTATCCACATGGGCGGTCGCTTGTATCATCCTATGTTGGGTCGATTTATGCAGGCAGATCCCTTCCTGCAAAACCCAAAAGCACCTGTGAACTACGGTCGCTATAATTATGTGATGAATAATCCGCTGGGGTATACTGACCCAAGCGGTTACCAATATGATGATGACTTGGAGAGTAATTCGGATACGTCGACGAAGGATGAGGATTCAGCATCGGACGCAACTGATAACGATAGTGATGATTTATGCTCGAATGAAAAGGAAGCAGATGAAAGTATAGAAGACAAGTCTGATGGTCAGAATAATAGTGAAGAGTAAGATACGCCGCTTGACCAAAAAAATATGGCTAGTGTTACCTCGGCCACGATGGATGCTGTTGCAGTGGCAACTGCAAAGGGTGAGTTTTATAAGGTAGGATACTATCATGCGAAATTAGAAAAATGGTATAAGTGGGGATTTCAGGGCAATCAGTATGTAAGTGCCGATTTCATAAAATCGATTAAAAAGAATATTTCATACTTGAATCCAATATATAAATATTCGGCCAGAATCGGGTTGGTAGCCAACATTACTTCTTTAGGGTTAAATACTATGGATTATTTTTCTGATGATACTAAGCTGTCTACCGGGCGCTATGCTTATTCTGCTGCGAGCGTTGTATTTCCTACCACAGTTGGGGTTTTGTCAACTGGAGGAATGGGGGCCGGGGTAGGCATTTTAATGTTCGCTGGTGAAAAAGTCTACGACAAGGTTTTAATACCTTCTGCTCGCAAGGTTGCAGAAGAAGTGGTTCAGTATGAAAATTCATATGTTGACGAAATAATGAGTAGAGCGTATGGCCAATAAATCAAGCGAATTTGAGTATCGAATTACATTTATAAGTCATCTAAGGCAAGCCTATACTGCGATATTTATTATAGCGCCTCTGCCTATAATGTATTACTTAGGAGTATATGACATCGGCCCTGCACAGAGTGCAGCTATATTGATTACTGTTCCGCCATTAGTGTTGGCCTTGTTATTTCATTTAGTGCTGCATGCTCAGTATTCGATTGTTAACAGGAATACAGTTTTAAAGATATCTAAAAATAAAGAAAAACTGACCATTATAACAGGGAACTCTGAGTTTGAACTGTATTCGAAGGATGTTTCTGCCTACGAAATATATTTACCAAAATCTATTAATAGAAAGTCTGTTGGGATGTTTCCGTGGGATGAATATTTCTACACAAAAATAAAAATGAAATGTGGAGGGGTTGTTTATATAACTAGTTTGCTTTATCCAGATGTCGAAGTTTTTAGCAATTCAAATAAGGCTGTCATAAATGAAAGTAACTATAGCTTCGTCAGGTGTAATGAAATAGGATTGTAAATTAAGTTCATCGGAGGACGAAAAAGAGACTAATCAATTGGTAGCTTAATGAGCTTAGTGTAGTGGTCAAGTAAAAGTTCGGCAGGAATTGCAAACTTTGCCAGCTATGTTTCTTTTGGATTAGACA
>Ga0307492_10000732_pt1 | contig 13745 bp, 12 predicted proteins | sample SI3LmetaG_FD_202365 | JGI IMG/M metagenome (GOLD analysis project Ga0307492, IMG submission 202365) | Sea-ice brine microbial communities from Beaufort Sea near Barrow, Alaska, United States - SI3L | ecosystem: Environmental > Aquatic > Marine > Coastal | place: USA: Alaska | collected 2017-05-06 | reverse complement strand
GATATTATTAACTGGCGTGAAAATGCAGAACAGACTTCGTCAACATTAGAAAAAAATTCATCGGAGAAAAGTTCATGCTAGTTTGGTTAAGTGAATATTTAACGCAGTATTACAGTTTTTTTAATGTGTTTTCTTATCTAACATTTCGCGCAATTGTTAGTACATTAACCGCATTAATTATATCCTTATATTTTGGGCCTAAACTGATCCGATATTTACAAAACATGCAGGTTGGTCAAATCGTAAGAGATGATGGTCCTGAAAGCCATTTGGTCAAAACAGGGACGCCCACGATGGGGGGGATTTTAATTTTAGCCGCCATCGTAGTTAGTGTTTTATTATGGGCAGATTTGACCAATACCTATGTTTGGGTAGTGCTTTTTGTTATCACAAGTTTTGGAATAATTGGCTTTGTCGATGATTACCGTAAAGTTATCCGCAAAGACTCTAATGGTTTAATTGCGCGTTGGAAATATTTTTGGCAAACGATTGCTGGTTTGGCAACGGCATTGTTTTTATATTATTTTTCTCAAAGCCCAGAAGAAACAAGTTTGCTTATTCCGTTTGTAAAAGATGTATTGCCACAACTTGGGATTTTCTATGTTTTGATGACTTACTTTGTCATTGTCGGCACAAGTAACGCGGTGAACTTAACCGATGGATTAGATGGATTAGCTATCGTACCCACCATAATGGTTGCAGGTGCATTTGCAATTTTTGCTTATATGACAGGCCACGCGAACTTTTCCGAATATTTACATATACCCCATATCGCGATGGCGAGTGAATTAGTCATTGTTTGTACCGCTATTGTGGGAGCAGGTTTAGGGTTCTTATGGTTTAACACATATCCAGCACAAGTATTTATGGGTGATGTTGGTTCTTTGTCGTTAGGCGCTGCATTGGGCGTTATTGCTGTTTTAGTTCGACAAGAATTCGTGTTGTTTATTATGGGCGGTGTTTTCGTTATGGAAACTGTTTCTGTTATTTTACAGGTTGGGTCATATAAGTTACGTGGCCAACGCATTTTTCGTATGGCACCTATTCATCATCATTACGAATTAAAAGGTTGGCCAGAGCCTAGAGTTATTGTCCGATTTTGGATCATCTCCTTAGTTTTGGTTTTAATTGGTTTAGCCACATTAAAACTTCGCTAATAATAATCAAGAAATTGAAGTAGGTATTAAAGCATAAAATGAAACAGCAAACCTCACAAGCTCCGCTAGCATTAGCGCAGTTAACAACCCAAAAAATTGTTATCCTCGGTGCAGGGTTAACAGGGTTGTCTTGTGTGCGTTATTTAAAAGAAAACGGTTTAACATGTTCTGTTAATGACAGTCGGGATAATGCTGTAAATGTTGAATTTTTTCAGCAAAAATTTCCAAAAGCGAGTTTAACGCTCGGCGGATGGGATAAAGCACTTATCGCCTCAGCAGATATTTTATTAGTCAGCCCTGGTATTGATACCTCTATTGCTGATATCGCAGACCAGATAAATGAAAACTGTATTGTTGCCGGTGATATTGAGCTTTATTGCCAGAATAGTTCTACACCGATCCTTGCTGTTACTGGGTCAAATGGTAAATCCACGGTTGTTTCTTTATTAGCTTTTATTGGGAAAAAACTAGGGAAAAGTGTTGAACTAGGCGGAAATATTGGTGTACCAGTGCTTGAACAGTCGAAAAAAACACTAGATTGCTTAGTCTTAGAACTCTCAAGTTTTCAGTTAGAAACATTACAGAGCATGAATGCTATCGCTGCCACTGTTTTAAATGTTAGTGATGACCACTTAGACCGCCATAAAACATTAGAAAACTATATAGCGATTAAACAGAGCATCTATAAGCAGTGTAAAACTGCAGTGATTAATCGTGATGATGCAAATACTCATGTTACAGATACAACTAAGAATATTATATCTTTTGGGATAGGTTTAGCTTCAGAAGGACATTTCGGGCTTGAAGTTATTGCTGAAAAATCACAATTAATGTTTGGGTCCACTCCTCTTATAGCTGTTGACGAACTACCCATTGCTGGTTTGCATAATGCCCTAAACTGTTTAGCTGTATTGGCGTTAGGTTACAGTGCAGGTTGGCCAATTAAAGAAATGTTAGCGCATCTGGTTGAATTTGAAGGTTTAGCACATCGCTGCCAGTTAGTTTCAAAATATAAGAATGTACAATGGATAAACGATTCTAAAGCAACCAATGTCGGCGCAACATTTGCAGCAATAGAAGGGTTAGCTGCAATTATGTCAGCAGATAATAACTTGTATGTTATTGCGGGCGGTGATGGGAAAGGGGCAGATTTTTCTTCATTACAATCAGTCATAGCCAAATATGTGACTGGTGTTTATACCTTAGGTAAAGATGGAGATGCAGTTGCTTTGTTAGCAAAAAAGGCACAAACAACAAGTCATAAAGTAAGTACTATCCAAGAAGCGGTAAATGCGATTGATAAAATATTAAAGCCCGGTGATATCGTTTTACTTTCCCCTGCTTGTGCAAGCATTGATATGTTTAAAAACTTTGCAGAGCGTGGCAATGTTTTTGTTAACGCAATAAATAAAATCTCCTCAGATAATGAAGCTCAATCATCGAGAGAGGTTTACCAATGACGACATCAGTTTTAACGCACCTCGACAACATTAAATTACCAAAATGGTTATCAGGAAACCAAAGTCAGAGTAATACAACCTTTGATCGTACCTATTTATTACTTGCTGTTAGCATGTATATGATTGGATTAATCATGGTGGCGAGTTCGTCAATGCCAGTAGCTGAAAGGTTATTTAACGACCCATTTCACTTCGTAGAACGTCACTTTATTTATATTTGTTTAAGTTTTGGGGTAGCGGCGGTGACAATGAGCATACCGATGAGCCTGTGGCAAAAACATAGTGGACACTTGCTAATAATTGGGATTCTACTTTTGATCGTAGTTTTAATTATTGGTCGCACGGTTAATGGTTCTACTCGTTGGATTGTCGTTGGCCCTATAACGATTCAAGCAGCGGAGCCTGCAAAATTATTTTTCTTTTGTTACTTGTCAGCTTATTTGGTTCGACGTCGTGAAGAAGTGATGGAGAATGTAAAAGGGTTTGCTAAGCCACTCGTTGTATTTGGGGTTCTTGGTGCATTGCTATTAATGCAGCCAGATCTGGGCACAATTATTGTGATGTTTGTTACCACTTTTGGTTTGTTATTTTTAGCTGGAGCTAAAATTTGGCAATTTGCCTGTGTATCTGGTGTTGGCATTAGTTTATTATCCGCGCTCGCTTATTTTTCTCCCTATCGTTGGGCACGTGTTACGAGTTTCTTAGATCCATGGCAAGACCCTTTTGGTAGTGGTTATCAATTAACACAATCATTAATGGCGTATGGTCGTGGTGAAATATTTGGACAAGGATTAGGAAATAGCATTCAAAAACTAGAATATTTACCTGAAGCACATACCGATTTTGTGATGGCAGTTGTAGCGGAAGAATTTGGTTTTGTCGGTGTTAGTGTAATATTACTATTGAGCATGTTTTTAGTTATAAAAGCACTACTTCTTGGCAGAGCCGCTTTACGAAAAGAAAAATATTTCGAAGGATTCTTTGCTTATGCGATAGGTATTTGGATGAGTTTTCAGGCTGCAGTTAATGTGGGCGCTAGTGCAGGTATAGTCCCTACAAAAGGCTTAACCATGCCGCTATTAAGTTATGGTGGTAGTTCAATGATAATCATGACGATGACTGTATTTATTTTAATGAGAATTGACCATGAAATTCGCTTGCAAAGTATACAAGCAACAAGCAAGAAAGAATTGAAAAAAAGTAAAGTTAAAAAAAATGACTTAGTAAGTAATCCACTAAAAAAAACTAAAGCAGAGCAACATAAGGAGGGTGAACAGCATGACTGGATTTAAAGAAAAAAAGAGTAATAAATCACCCTCTTTATTAGTGATGGCTGGTGGTACAGGTGGCCATATTTTTCCCGGTATCGCGGTCGCAGAAATGCTTAAAGCAAAAGGATGGGCGATACATTGGCTTGGCACTGAGAAGCGAATGGAAGCGACAATTGTACCTCAACATGGTTTTGATATTTCTTTTATTAATATCGCTGGGGTGCGAAATAAAAGTTTGCTAGAGCGTTTTAAAATTCCCTTTAAATTATTACAATCAGTTTTACAATCAATAGCAATATTACGTAAAGTAAAACCTGATGTTGTCTTAGGTATGGGGGGCTATGCAAGTGCACCTGGTGGTTTTGCAGCATGGCTAATGCGTATTCCATTAGTACTGCATGAACAAAATGCGGTTGCTGGAATGACAAATCGATATTTAGCAAAGATAGCGACAATAACTTTGAGTGCATTTCCTAATGCTTTTAGTAATAGTACTAAATATCAAGTGGTTGGAAATCCGCTGCGAAAAGATATCACTGCATTAACACCTGTTGTACCTGAGCGCCCAAGCAGTAGCAAAAAGGTACTCGTAGTTGGTGGAAGCCTTGGCGCTAAAGTGTTAAACGATACGGTACCACAAGCGTTAAAACAAATTCATCTGCAAAATATTGACGTTTGGCATCAAACGGGTCGGAATAACCAAGCATCTGTGTTAGCAAATTATCAGAGATTTGGTCTGGCAGAAGAAAAGATTAAAGTTACTGAATTTATTGAAGATATGGCAGCAGCTTATCAATGGGCTGACGTTGTAATTTGTCGATCTGGGGCATTAACTGTTTCTGAGTTAGCGATGGCAGCTAAGCCTGCTATTTTTGTGCCTTTACCGCATGCCGTTGATGACCACCAAACAAAAAATGCTATGTATTTAGTTTCCCGTGGTGCGGCAAAACTATTACCGCAAAAAGAATTTAATGGAACAACTTTAGCGCAAATGCTTAACAGTCTCTTTGTTTCCGACAGTGTTGTGCAATCTATGGTGAAAGCCGCACATGACGCTGCTCACGCTGATGCAACAAATCGTGTTGCCAATATTTGCGCGGGGTTAGTTCACTAATGAGTAAGATATTAACAACAATGAAAAATAAGATTTCGAATAACACAGCCCCTATAAAAGTACCTGAAATGCGTCGCGTAAAGTGTATACACTTTGTCGGTATCGGTGGCGCAGGAATGGGTGGGATTGCTGAAGTATTGTTAAATGAAGGTTATAAAATTACCGGATCAGATATTAGCGAAAATCAAGTGGTTACTCGTTTAAAGGGGTTAGGTGCAGATATCACCATCGGGCATGCAGAAAAAAATATTATTGGCGCGAGTGTGATTGTTGTTTCAACGGCAATTAATGCCAATAATCCAGAATTAATAAACGCTCAGAAATTACGTATTCCAGTAGTGCGCCGGGCAGAAATGTTAGCGGAACTCATGCGTTTTAGACACGGTGTCGCTATTGCTGGAACACATGGTAAAACGACGACAACGAGTTTGATTTCTAGCATTTTTGCTGAGGGGGATTTAGACCCCACATTTGTTATCGGTGGATTATTAAATAGTGCGGGTACAAATGCACGTTTAGGGACTAGTCGTTATTTAATTGCAGAAGCAGATGAAAGTGACGCTTCATTTTTACACTTACAGCCAATGGTATCGGTGATCACGAATATAGATGAAGATCACATGGAAACTTACCAAGGTGATTTTGAAAAACTTAAAGACACATATATTGAATTTTTACACAATTTACCCTTCTATGGTTTAGCCGTAGTTTGCATCGATAACGCAGTAGTACGTGAATTATTACCTCGCATCAGTCGTCAAGTGATCACTTATGGTTTTAGTGAAGATGCTGATGTACGAGCGATTAACTTTAAGCAAGAAGGTGGTATAAGCCATTTTACGGTACAGCGTGAAGGTTGTGTTGATATTGATATGTCAGTAAACCTACCGGGTGAACATAACGTACTAAATGCATTAGCAAGTATTGCTGTTTCAGCAGATGAAGGTGTTGCTGACGAAGCTATTGTGAGTGCATTAGAAAAATTTGCGGGCATCGGTCGACGCTTTGAACAACTCGCTAATATATCGACAGTAAATGGTGATATGGTGCTAATTGATGATTATGGACATCATCCCCGCGAAGTAAAAGCAACGATTAAAGCGATGCGAAATGGTTGGCCTGAAAAGCGTTTGGTTATGATCTTTCAACCACATCGTTATTCTCGCACTCGTGATTTATATGAAGATTTTGTTGAAGTACTTTCAGAAGTAGACTGTTTATTTCTCCTTGATGTTTACGCTGCTGGCGAAACACCAATTATCAGTGCTGACAGTAAAAGTTTAGCGCGTAGTATTCGTCAACGTGGTCAAATTGAACCGATATATGTAAGCGACCCAGCAAAGTTAGCAGAATTGTTGCACGCACAATTACAAGATGGCGATATGGTGATCACTCAAGGTGCTGGAACCATTGGCGTGACTGCACGTAAAATTATACAAAACCCGTTATTAACCGTTGATCTGAAAGGAGCTCAAAATGAAAGCTCTTAAAAATCAAAAGTTAGCCGTTTTATATGGTGGAGACTCTGCAGAGCGTGAGATTTCGCTCAATTCTGGGGAAGCAGTGGCAGAAGGTTTGCGTCAAGCAGGATTTGACGTTGAGTTAATTGACACACAAAATTTTTGTTTAACGGATTTAACTAAACGTAATATCGACCGCGTTTTTATCGCATTACATGGTAGAGGTGGTGAAGACGGTTGTGTGCAAGGTGCTTTGCAGTATATGGGGATTCCATACACAGGGTCTGATGTCTTAGGCTCAGCGTTATCGATGGATAAAATTCGTAGCAAACAAGTTTTCCAAGCGCAAGGGCTACCAACAGCGCCGTTTGCTATTGTTGAAAAAAATGTCTATGACGAAATTGATGCAGGAAAAATACTTAGCTCACTTGGCAATATTGTAATGGTTAAGCCTGCAAATGAAGGCTCTAGTATTGGCATGGCTAAAGCTCAAACGGCTAATGAGTTGCACCAAGCATTAACTGCTGCATTTGAATATGATGAGCAAATTTTAGTGGAAGCATGGATCAATGGTCCTGAATACACCGTTGCTATTTTAGGTGATGAAGCGTTACCTGCTATTCATATGGAAACACCTCGTGAGTTTTATGACTATGAAGCGAAATATAAATCAACTACCACGCAATATCATTGCCCTGCTGGCTTGAGTGAAGAAGACGAATTTTCGCTAAAAACATTAGCACTTAAAGCCTTTAAAGCAACTGGAGCTAAGGGCTGGGGACGTGTAGATATAATGCGAAACAATGAAAATCAATGGCAATTACTCGAAGTAAACACAGTGCCTGGGATGACTAAAACTTCGTTAGTTCCAAAAGCCGCAAAAGCCCATGATATAAATTTTAGTGAACTAGTAACAAAAATAGTCGAAATTAGTGCAGGACAACTGGCCAATAATTAATGACAAGAAATAATACAAAGCAAATGTCATTGAAAGAGTCAGTGACAGAAGAGCAAGAAACATTACATTGGTCCTTTTGGCTTGGTGTATCGTTTTTTGTGCTTGTAATTATTACTCTTATTTCATTCAGTTGGTTTTTAAATAATAAGATGTCATCTGAAGAGTCTTCACCCGTTACCTCAATTGCTATTGGGGGTGAGATGCCATTTACTATTAGACAAGATATTGAAAATGCTATTGAGAACGTTAATTTAGGTAATTTTTTTAATGTTGACGTAAATGAAGTACAAGAGAAAGTGGCTGTTCTACCTTGGGTATATACAGTTTCAGTACGCAAAAAGTGGCCTAATGAACTTAAGATTTATGTCGTTGATCAAACGCCTGTCGCTTTATGGAATGGAGATTTTTTGCTTAATCAACACGGTAAAGCATTTCAAGCGGATATAACTCGGTTAAAGTCAGCTGTACCCGCATTTTTTGGTCCGGAAGGGAGTGAGGATATTGCGTTGTACAATTTTGATAACTTAAATAAACTTTTGAAATTCAATGGGTTTTCGATTGATGAGTTGGTACTTACCGAACGTCACTCTTGGCAGCTAATCCTTAATAATGGCGTAATGCTCAATTTGGGGCGAGAGAATAAAATTGAGCGGGTACAACGGTTTATGAATGTATATCCTCAAATAATAAAAACAAAAAAAGAAAATCAACAAATTGATTATGTTGATTTACGTTATGACACTGGACTCGCTGTAGGTTGGAAAACCACAGAGAAAAAACAAAGAGCTTAACTTTAATGTCAAAAGTAAATGAAAGAAACTTAGTAGTAGGTTTAGACATAGGAACGTCAAAAATATCTGTTGCTGTGGGTGAAATTACTCCAGACAACCAATTAAGCATTGTAGGTGTTGGAAATCAGCCTGCGCGAGGTATGGATAAAGGTGGTGTTAACGATTTGAATTTGGTTATTCAATCAATTCAACGTGCCATCAATGAAGCTGAATTAATGGCAGATTGCCAAATAAGTTCGGTGTATTTAGGTATTTCAGGTAAGCATATCAGTTGTCAAAATGAAAATGGCATGGTGCCTATCAATGACAAAGAAGTTATCCAAGAAGATGTTGATAACGTAATACATACTGCACGTTCAGTACCCATTTCGGCAGAACGTCGTATGTTGCACGTTCTCCCTCAAGAATTCAGTATTGATTGTCAAGATGGTATAAAAAGTCCTATTGGCATGTCAGGTGTTCGTATGGAGGCAAAAGTTCATATTGTTACTTGCGCGAATGATATGGCAAAAAATATCGTTAAATGTGTGGAACGCTGTGAAGTAAAAGCTGACCAGCTTATTTTTTCGGCTTTAGCATCAAGTTATGCAACACTAACAGATGATGAAAAAGAACTCGGTATTTGTGTGGTTGATATGGGCGCAGGGACTATGGATATAGCTGTGTTCGCTGGTGGTGCTTTACGCCACACAGCGGTTATTCCTGTTGCAGGTAATCAGGTTACGAGCGATATAGCTAAAATATTTAGAACGCCGTTAAGCCATGCTGAAGACATAAAAGTGCAGTACGCATGTGCACTTCGTCAAATGGTGAGTATGGAAGAGAATATTGAAGTGCCTAGTGTTGGTGGGCGTCCTGCTCGTTCAATGTCGCGCCACACATTAGCTGAAGTTGTAGAGCCTCGTTATCAAGAACTTTTCGAGCTTATTCAAGAAGAGTTACGTGAAGCAGGGTTAGAAGATCAAATCGCCGCAGGTTATGTATTAACTGGTGGTACGGCGAAAATGGAAGGTGTTGTTGAATTTGCTGAAGAAGTTTTTCAAATGCCAGTGCGTGTAGCTAAACCAAAAGAGTCCAGCGGATTAAAAGAGTATGTTGATGATCCAACATACTCTACCGTTGTCGGATTATTACATTACGGCATGCAGGCGAGTGAACAGCAAAGTATAGAAAGTAAGAAAAGTGAAGGTATTGCTAATTTTACCTCACGAATTCTTGCTTGGTTTAAAGGTGAGTTTTAAAGGCTTACAAATTAATAGTTAAAAATATATTAAAGAAGTTTTATCACCTGCTGCAGCAGGTGAAAAAGAAAAGATAAATCGCGTTTTGGTGGAACAAAACATAATAAAAAATCGGAGAGAATAAAATGTTTGAATTAATGGAAGATCATAACGAAGAAGCAGTAATTAAAGTTATCGGTGTAGGCGGAGGCGGCGGTAACGCAGTTGAGCACATGGTTTGTCAGACTATTGAAGGTGTCGAATTTATTACCGCAAATACTGATTCACAAGCACTACGTAATTCAGCAGCCAATGTTACTTTACAGTTAGGCGCTGATGTTACTAAAGGTCTAGGTGCTGGCGCAAATCCTGAAATAGGTCGACGAAGTGCGGAAGAAGATCGTGAAACGATCAGAGAAACTTTACAAGGCGCGGATATGATATTTATTGCGGCTGGTATGGGGGGCGGCACCGGAACTGGAGCAGCACCAGTTGTAGCAGAAATAGCAAAAGAAATGGGCATATTAACAGTTGCAGTTGTCACCAAACCCTTCCCATTTGAAGGTAAGAAGCGTATGAATTACGCAGACCAAGGAATCGAGTTTTTGTCGAAGAGTGTAGATTCTTTGATTACGATTCCCAATGAAAAATTATTAAAAGTATTAGGCCCTGGAACATCATTACTAGACGCTTTTAAAGCAGCAAATAACGTATTATTAGGTGCTGTTCAAGGGATTGCTGAGCTAATTACACGTCCAGGTTTGATTAACGTCGATTTTGCAGATGTGCGTACCGTCATGTCAGAAATGGGAACAGCTATGATGGGCTCCGGTATAGCTTCGGGCCCTGATCGTGCTGAAGAAGCTGCAGAAGCTGCAATTTCAAGCCCATTGCTAGAAGATGTAGATTTAGCTGGAGCTCGTGGTATTTTGGTTAATATTACCGCCGGAATGGATATTAGTATTGATGAATTTGAAACGGTTGGTAACGCAGTGAAAGCTTTTGCATCAGAAAATGCAACCGTTGTCGTTGGTGCGGTAATTGATCCAGAGATGAGTAATGAATTACGAGTAACCGTTGTAGCAACAGGTATTGGTGCAGAACGTAAGCCTGATATCACCTTAGTCAATCCAGCACCTACTGTTGCCCCTATTGCGGTAGGACAAGAGTTTATTGCTAGCCCACAAGCAGAAATAAATTCAGCACCTATAACAATGCAAGACAGTAATGCACAAGTACAAACTGCAGCGGATATAGAGAATTATTTAGATATACCTGCATTTTTACGCAAGCAGGCTGATTAATAAATGAGAAAGAGTTGAATGATAATAGAACACATTAGGGTCTATTATTAATCATCATTAGAACAGTTCTCTTGTGAATGAAGCGTAGCTAAAAGCTGATATTTTGATTTTGTTAAGTTTTTTTGCTATATTATGCCACCGTTAAAAATAGACGGGGCATTTGAAAGTAAAATAAAAGCTTAATAAGGCATTTATGATTAAACAACGTACATTAAAAGAAAGTGTAACGGCTCTCGGAGTTGGATTACATAAAGGTGAAAAGGTGCAGCTGACTCTCCGTCCTGCACCAGCAAATACCGGTATTGTTTTTCGCCGTATCGACCTAGATCCAGTTGTTGAGATACCTGCAACACCTGAGGCTGTGGGCGAAACAACGTTATGTACGTGTTTAGTTAATGAACAAGGTGTGAAGATTTCCACCGTCGAGCACTTGTTATCAGCTGCTGCAGGTTTAGGGATTGACAACTTAATTGTTGAAATTGATTCTCCTGAAATACCGATTATGGATGGTAGTGCATTACCTTTTGTATATTTAATTCAATCGGTAGGCATCAAAACATTAGCTGCAGCCAAACGCTTTATTCGCATTACAAAAACGATTCGGGTTGAAGAGGGAGATAAATGGGCAGAATTAAAACCACATCATGGTTTTAAAATTAATTTTTCCATTGAATTTGATCACCCAGTTATATCGAACACGTGTCAAACGATGAGTATGGATTTGTCCAGTTGCTCATTTATAAAAGAAATTAGTCGAGCACGAACTTTTGGCTTTATGAGTGATATCGAGTTTCTCCGCTCGCACGATTTAGCTTTAGGTGGCAGTTTAGAAAACGCCATTGTGCTTGACGAATATCGCATGCTTAATAAAGACGAGCTTCGTTACGATGATGAATTTGTTAAACACAAAATATTAGACGCGATTGGCGATTTATTTATGTGTGGTCATAGTATTTTAGGCGAATTGAATGCCTTTAAATCTGGACATGGCTTAAATAATATTTTATTAAGAGAAGTTTTTAAACAGCAAGAGAGCTGGGAATGGGTGACTTATGAAGACGAAACGCCTTCTCCTATTCAATATCAAGAAGTAACTGCAGCGGCATTTTAATAAAAACTATATAGACATGAATAAAATAAAAAAACCAGTCAAACGACTGGTTTTTTTATTAAAGAGGATGTGGAATATCCCTGCATTTATTGAGTCTTTATGTCTGTTATTTTTTCAGCATGTTTAGCTAATTTCTCTAATTTTTTCTTTAAACTTTCTGGAGCATTTTTAGCAACAGCCAATAATTGATTGGCTGTATTTTGAGATATTTGCAATGGCACAGAAGGTTTCGTTTCGGTCTTATAAGCAATTTTATTACGATACGGTGATACTTTAATTTCAATTTGATCGAAAGCATTATCGGTAGCAATAGCGAGCTCACGACAAATATTCATTCGTTCGAACTGTAAACGCTGGCTCCAAACGGCAGAGGTCACTTCAATAACTAAAGATTTTCGCTTGAAATTGGCAATATGCCAGACATCTGCTGGCAGGTCAGGGCATGTTTGGCGTACAATGTCAGACAAAATAGTTAAAGAGTTGGTTTTTGCCGCTATTTGTGCCAAAGTGCCTTTCGATGATTGAAAGAGCTCTGACATATCTGAAGGCTTTCTTGTTTTCCGTGCCATTAACCACTCTACTTTGGAATAGTATTTAAGTAATTATGAGTTTAACACTACTATATCGTGGAAAGAACGTTAGATTTTCAATGACACTAAATAAGTTGCATTGGTTGTCTGCGATATTGGCTTTCGCGTTAATTTCAGGCTTTGTTATCCATTTATTGTTTTCTGCAGATGAAGTTCCACACGTTTTACCCTTTGCACTAAATTCACCCGATAAAATAGAAAAAAACCCATTAAGTGATCAGCAATTAACTGCGTTAACCATGAAACTCGCCGAGCTTCAAAGCCAAGTACTACGGCTAAATGCTTTAGGTGATCGTTTAGCAAGTGAAGCATCAATTCCAGAGGATGAGTTTAATTTTCAACAATTGCCGCCAGCGGGTGGCCCAATGTTACAAAGCCAAACCAATCATAAAAAATCATTAGCAGAAATGTTAATAGATATATCTATCTTAGAAGAAAGTTTACGACATGAAGAAAATCAACTCACTACGCTTGAATCTGTGACTTTGGGTCACCATATAGAAAGTACGAGTTATTTGTCTGGTCGACCAATAGCAAAGGGTTGGCTTTCTTCATACTACGGTGTACGCAAAGACCCTTTTAGTGGAAAACCTGCAGTACATAAAGGCTTAGACTTTGCTGGTAAAGAAGATACCGCAATAATAGCGACCGCTTCTGGTGTAGTCAGTTGGGCAAGTGATCGTTACGGATATGGACAACTTATCGAGATTAATCATGGTAGAGGGTTAAAAACACGTTATGGTCACAATAAAAATATATTAGTTAAAGTAGGGGAAGTGGTAAGTAAAGGACAAGTTATTGCGCGTATGGGAAGCACGGGGCGCTCGACAGGACCTCATGTTCATTACGAGATTTTACGTAATAATGCACAGATAGATCCAATTAAGTTCGTATATAGAAAAGCAAAATAAAAACAACTTATGTGACCATTATAGGTCACGTTATTTTCAGCGGAAGATTTTCTTCTATTAGCAATATGGTTTAACAAGATGTTTGTAAAGTTAATGACAAAAATGTTTGGTAGTCGTAATGATCGATTAATCAAACAAATGAACAAAGAAGTAATGAAAATAAATGCCTTAGAGCCTGTAATGGAAGCTCTTTCTGACGAAGAACTAAAAGCAAAAACCGCAGAATTTAAAGAGCGTTTATCAAAAGAAGAATCACTTACCAGTATATTACCAGAAGCTTTTGCGGTAGTACGTGAAGCCAGTAAACGTGTGTTTGGTATGCGCCATTTTGACGTGCAAATGATTGGTGGCATGGTATTAAACGACGGTAAAATTGCTGAAATGCGTACGGGTGAAGG
>Ga0307492_10000731_pt1 | contig 13753 bp, 12 predicted proteins | sample SI3LmetaG_FD_202365 | JGI IMG/M metagenome (GOLD analysis project Ga0307492, IMG submission 202365) | Sea-ice brine microbial communities from Beaufort Sea near Barrow, Alaska, United States - SI3L | ecosystem: Environmental > Aquatic > Marine > Coastal | place: USA: Alaska | collected 2017-05-06 | reverse complement strand
AGGCATTTAACTCTATTTAGATTATCCGGAATTCTATTTCCTAACAAATCTAAAGTTTAGAGTTGCAAAGGATTTTTATTTAAATGAATCAACACGTTAAAGGCATCGGAGAACTTTCTGAGCAAGAATTGAGGGAGCTACTTCCACAACTTCAGAATCTCACAGAAAAATATAAGCGTGCTGAAAAAATTCAGAAAGCGCTCTTCGAAATTAGTGAACTAGCTAGTTCAGTTAGCAGTCTCGACCGCCTGTATAAAGCGGTTCATGATATCGTCAGTGATTTTATGAACGCCGATAACTTCTACGTTGCCTTCTTTGATCCTAGCGACAAAAATGTTGATTTTGCTTACTTTGTTGATGAACTCGATGAAAAGGTGATTTCATTAGTTCCATATGAACGTATTATGGGCGGCATTACCGGCTACATTCTCAAAAACGGGAAAAGCTTGGTAATGACCAAAGAAAATACTGATTTTGTTTTACAGGAAACCGGTATTGAGATGTTAGGAACACCACCTGTCGACCTAATCGGTGTTCCATTAAAACGTAACGCTGATGTGATTGGCGCTATGGTAGTGCAGAGCTATAACGACGATGTACGCTATAGTCCTGAGGACTTCGAAGTCCTCTCATTTATTTCCCAGCACATTGTAACAACCGTTGACCGCGTTAAAAATCGTGAAGTGACTGAACGAACCATTCGTGAACGCACCAAGCAACTGCGTGCTATCAATGACGATTTGCAAGAAGAAATACTCGAACGCGAGAAGGTTGAGTCGTTACAAACAGCGTTGTTTGAGATATCAGAATTGTCCGCTTCTCTTGATAATGATGTACCTCGATTTTATTCAAAATTACATGATATTCTTGCCCGTCTAATAAGCGCCCCAAACTGTTTTGTTGCTGTTTTAAATAAAGACAAAGACAAGCTGACCTTTCCTTATCTTAGCGATGAGTTGCATGATTCTGTCGATGAACGCCCATTGGGTTTAGGATTAACGGAATATATTATTCGTCGTGGCCAAGCTACGCTTATCGACAATTCAAAGATTTTAGCGTTGGCTGAAGAAGGCGAAGTTGATGTTACTGTAGCGCAAAATATGATGGAGCATAATAACTCTTGGTTAGGTTCACCATTGATTATTGATGGTGAAGTTCAGGGTGTTATTGCTGTACAAACATACGGTAAACTTGAAGATTACAACCACAAAGATTTAGAAATTTTGCGCTTCGTATCGCATCATATTGCGGTAGCAATGGAACGTAGAAAAAGTGCTGAAGCACTCAAAGAATATAACCTGCAACTGACAAACAAGGTGGACGAGCGCACTGAAGAGCTTAACCAAAGCAATGAATATCTAAAAAAACAGATAGAGCAGCGTAAAGAAATAGAGTTAAAACTCATTCATGACGCGCACCACGACGCACTTACCGATCTGCCTAACCGTGTCATGTTTAATAGTCGCCTTGAACTCGCAATTGCCAACAAGAAGCGCCACCCAGAAAATCAATTTGCGGTTTTATTTATTGACTTAGATAGGTTCAAAGTCATTAACGATACTTTGGGCCATCATGCAGGCGATGAATTTTTAGTCGAAGTAGGCCAACGTGTTGCTTTGTGTAAACGCGGCCACGACCTATTGGCGCGCTTAGGCGGCGATGAATTCGTTATTCTGTTAGACAACTTCGAGGATATCAAATCGGTTGAAGAAGTTGCCTCTCGCATAATCAACTCGGTCTCCATGCCATTTACCCTAGATGGTAAAGAAATGTTTAGCGGCGCTAGCATAGGGATCACTCATCTTGATAGCAGCTATATGTCAGCTGATGAGGTTTTACGAGACGCTGATGCAGCAATGTATCATGCAAAGAGTCTGGGGCGCGGTCGGTATGTCACCTTTGATAAAAGCATGCGTGAAAAGCTGCTTGAAGATATCCAGTTAGAATCAGAATTCCGTAAAACATTGAAAGACAAAGGGTTCGATTGTGTTTTGCAGCCCGTTGTTAAGCTTGAAGATGAGTCACTACTTTATTTTGAATGCACGTTGCAATGGCATGATGAGACGTTTGGCAAAATAAATCGCGAACACTTTTGGAAAATTGCTGATCAATGTGGCATCACGGTAGAGCTTAATCAATTTCTATTAGACGGTGCAATTGGCTTATTACGCCAATGGAAGAACGACCCGGAGTTTGCCCACCAGCGTATTGGCTTGAGTTTGTCAGTCGAACACTTAATGCAAAAAGACCTCGTGCAGGAGTTGATTACAAGAGTCAAAGAAAGCGGGTTTGGTGCAGATAAATTACTACTCCAGTTTTCAGAAAGCGCACTCAGTAATCGTTCACAATATATATTACCTTCTATCAAAAAGTTAAAACGCCATGGTTTTGGCTTAATTTTAGATAACTTCGGTAGCGGTTCAGCATCGCTGAATTATTTGTTCTCATACCCATTTGAGTTTATCAAAATTGATGAACGATTTATTCAGTCTTTCACACGTTCAGAGAAGAATTTACGTTTCATTGAATCGGTTATTTTAGTGGCCGAGAAAGTCGGACTTATTGTCATTGCCGAAGGGATTTCGAGTAAGAGTAAGCTTGAGGGTTTGAAGGGTTTAGGATGTGAATACGGTCAAGGCGATATACTAGGTAATACGATCTTACTCGACTTTGTCGATGATGAAAGTTAAATCGCGTTAACGTTATAGCAAGTCTCGTAAGTTAGCGATCCCTTTAGCGCCTTTTTCTTTTCTTTCTTCAACTGTCGCTTTCTTCTTTTGAAACTCCCATTCAACATCGTCTTGTGGCAATTCATAAAGGAATCGAGATGGTTCTGGCTGGATAACTTCACCAAATTGACGGCGCTCTCTAGCGATACTAAAAACCAGTTCTTTTTGCGCACGAGTAATACCAACATATGCTAACCGGCGCTCTTCATCAATGTTATCCTCTTCAATGCTACTTTTATGCGGCAGCAGACCCTCTTCCATCCCCACCATAAAGACATAAGGAAATTCGAGCCCCTTTGATGCATGCAGCGTCATAAGTTGCACTTGATCAGCTTCAGCGTCGTCTTCACCTCGCTCCATCATGTCACGCAAAATTAATCGATTCACAATTTCAGGCAATGTCATTGGTACTTCTAAGTCATCGCCCTTGAGCATGTTATCAACCCAACCAAATAACGTACTGACATTTGCCATCCCCATTTCAGCTGCTTTTGGACTTGTGCTTTGTTCGTATAGCCATTCTTCATACCCCATGGCTTTGATGAAATCACGCAGTACAGCAACGGTATCACCGCGCTGTGCATTGTCAGCTGCTTCAACAACCCAACGAGAAAATTGCTCAACTGATTGGTAAGACCTAGAACCCAAAATACTATTTAAGCCGCTGTGACAACAAGCCTCAAACAAACCAATTCTATTTGCGTTGGAAAAGTGCCCAACTTTTTCTAAGGTGGCACGACCAATACCTCGCGAAGGTGTATTGATGACCCTTAGCAGTGCATTATCGTCATCTTGATTTACCAATAAACGCAAGTAGGCCATCACATCTTTGACTTCGGTGCGCCCAAAAAATGACATTCCGCCACTTATTTTATAAGGGATACGGTTTGTCATTAGTACTTTTTCAAACAAGCGAGACTGATGATTACCTCTATACAGAATAGCGTAGTCACCGTGACTCGTATTATTCATAAAGCGATGCGCCATTAATTCTGCGACAACCTTTTCAGCCTCATGTTCTTCATTTTTGGCAACGACCACTCTGAGCTTTTCGCCATATGGTAGTTCACTAAACAGACGCTTGTCATAAACATGTGGATTGTTTTGGATCAAAATGTTGGCATTATGCAGTATCCGCCCGGAAGAGCGGTAATTTTGCTCCAACTTAATTAGGCGAAGGCTAGGGAAGTCCTTTTTTAACAAAACCAAATTTTGCGGCCTAGCGCCTCGCCATGAATAAATAGATTGATCGTCGTCGCCCACCACCGTAAATCGGGCTCGTTGCCCGACTAATAAGCGAACTAATTCGTACTGACTGGTGTTGGTATCCTGATACTCATCCACCAGCAAGTATTTGAGCATGCTCTGCCATTTGTCGCGCACGGCATCATTGGTTTTAAGCAATAACGTGGGCAATAAAATAAGATCGTCGAAGTCGAGGGCATTATAAGCTTTAAGGTGAGACGAATATTCAACATAGTATTTTGCTTGCTCAATTTCGCTGTCTCCATAAGCCAATTTCATCGCGGCTTCAGGTAAGATCAAATCGTTCTTCCAATTCGATATTTTTGATTGTAATGCAGATAGAAGTTCTTTATCACCATCATATTCTATTTCAGTGAGGTCACGCATCAAGCTCATTGAGTCTTTATCATCGAATAGTGAAAAACCCGCTTTATAACCTAACTGTAAAACGTGTTTCTTAATTATACTGAGGCCAAGTGTATGAAAAGTAGATACTTTCAAACCTCGTGCCTCCGCTTTTCCGAGCGTTTGTGCAACACGCTCTTTCATCTCTCGAGCGGCCTTATTAGTAAAAGTAACCGCCGCAATTTGACGCGCTTTATAGCCACATTCACGAACTAAATATGCAATCTTATTAGTGATAACCCGGGTTTTTCCACTGCCAGCTCCGGCTAGCACCAAGCACGGGCCTGATACATATTCGACGGCTTCTTGCTGGGCATCATTTAAGCGCATTTTACGACTCTCAGGGGAAAAAATTGGCAACGACACAAATTATAACAAATGAGCCGTGAATAACGCTTTTTTCTTTACCATTTCGAGATATAATTATAGTTCGAACCCGAAGCCAAGGATTAACCAATGCTCGATCCAAAAAAATTAGAAGAAATTGCTAAGAATATCAGTAATGCCATACCGTCTGGTGTAAAAACCATGGCAGGTGAAGCGGAGGGGAAAGTTAAACAAGTGCTACAAGCTCAGTTGGCAAAACTAGATTTAGTGTCGCGCGAGGAATTTGATGTGCAAAGCCAAGTCCTCATTCGAACCAGAGAAAAACTGGAAGCGATGGAGACACGAATTGCGGCACTCGAGTCGCATAAAGAATAGATTAGTAGGTTTCATCTGACAGAGGAAGTTACTAGGGGCTGCTGTTAAAGCAAGACCCCAAGCAACAATCCAATTGCAATGACTAATCCTACCCAATGGTTATGTAAGAAAGCGGCGAAACACGCATCTCTCTGGCGCGTGTTTATTAGTCTAAATTGATGTATAAACATCAGTGAAGCAAACACTAAGCCAACATAGAAACTGAAGTGCAGATGGGTGATCCAGCCAACGAAAGCCAATAACATCAATGTCAGCATATTTAGAAGGGCAATAATAGTGACGTCAAAACGGCCAAATAGAATAGCCGTTGACTTTACTCCGATGCGTATATCATCTTCTCTATCAACCATCGCATAAGCGGTATCATAAGCGACCGTCCACGTTAAATTGGCCATATAGATGAGCCAGAGCCATATAGGTAATTCGCCTGTGATAGCCATAAAAGCCATCGGAATAGACCAACTAAACGCGGCTCCTAGTGCCACCTGAGGTAAATGGGTATAACGTTTCATAAACGGATAAAGACTAGCGAGAAATAGAGCCCCCACCGACAGCATAATAGTATATGTATTTAAAAATAAGACGAGACCAAAAGCGAACACAACTAGCAAGCAAAAAAGTTGCAGTGCTTCTTTGGGTTGTACTTCGCCAGAAACAATAGGCCTTGCTTGGGTTCGTTCTACCTCACCATCAATTTTACGATCAGCATAGTCGTTAATAATGCAGCCAGCAGACCGCATAAGGAAGACTCCTAGAATGAAAATAACGGTAATGTGCCATGGCGGCAGTCCGTTGGCTGCCCACAGCAAGCCCCACACTGTTGGCCACAATAACAAATAAGTACCAATAGGTTTATCAGCCCGCATTAAACGCCAATAAGCATTTCTGTTCTGCCAGCGTAACCGCATTATTTCGCGCTCATATTGATTGTATTGGGTTGTGGGGAGCCACTAATATAACTTGGACAATCCGGTAAGAAAACCTCTGCAACGAGTAAATTCCAATCTTCAATTTTGAATGCGGAGCGCCGTCCCCACAGTTGATTGGGTAGGTTGATTGGCGATGGCGAAAGAATATCAATTCCCGCAATTGGATGACTATCCAATTGAGTAATAACAAACTCACTGCGTACAAATTTATTGTCATTAAAAATCCGCTGCCCCAACGGCTGATTACCTAAAGTAGCCCATGTTGTTTTACATAGGTGTTCAGGCAAAACACTGCGAGCAAAAACCCATGGTTTGCCATCACCATATAGGATAACTTCTCTTATTTGCCATTGATGCTTGTGGTAATCTGGTAACGTGACTTGTTCGCTTGGATCTGCATCAATAGTGGCTTGCCCTAATACTTTCACTTCAAATTTATTAGTAAGCGCTTGCAAGCGCTCTGTAAGAGAGCCAGTATGAAGCAGCCAGTCAGCTAAGTGCTGGTTGGGAATGTCGTATTGCGCCGCGTCCTTCCAGACTGCGTGAATACCAAAGGGAAATTGATTTATTTGCGACAAGTGATTTAGAAAATTGAGTTTAGTCCGATATAATAAGTCTACCACAGCAAAGTTTATATCGGCATCCGTATTATACTTTTCCAGAGGCACTAACATGACAATTTTGCATAAGCTATATGAAACACACAACGTGCCGCACAAACAGCACAAGTCCGTTTCTTCAGTGGTAAAAGGCATGTTACTTATAGGCTTAGCAACATGGCTGCTAGCCATACCTAAACTGGGGCAAGCGCAACAATCAGATTATGCCTATGTCGGCTTAGAGCCTGATATTGTTACCAACTACGCTGGCGACAACTCAAAGAAGCTTGGTTACGTGCGAGTTACTATTGAAATGATGGTAGCCGATCCGTCCAGAATTATGGACGTAGAACATCATATGCCACTGTTAAGAGCCACCGCTATTGAGATTTTTGGTACACAACCTGAAGACAAAATACGCTCTCTTACCGGACGTGAAGATATACGCAGACAGCTGCTACAAAAATTCAAAGATATTATGAAACGTGAGACTGGCGAAAGCGTCATTGAAAACATCATATTCACCAAATATTTACGCCAAGGCGGTTAGACTCTAGGACGCCGTTTACCGGCTAATTGATGAGTTGCTAGTGCCATTAAACACCCTGATATTAATCCGAACAAATGCGCTTCGTTCGCCATGTTGACCCACAATACATCGAAGTAGCCAAGCGCTAACCAAGCTAATAAAAAATACACCAGGTTATTCGGTAAGCCGAGCCCCCACTGTGGGCGGAGTAATCCTATCCACCATACATAACCAAACAGTGCGTAAACGACTCCAGACAACCCACCAAAATTAGGGCCTGACACCAGAAGTTGCGCAACATTGGAGCTAATTGCGGCAATCGCAAATATGACAGCTAGCGATATACTACCGAATGTTCGTTCTAGTTGTGAGCCTAAAACCCACCACCAAATTAGGTTAAAAATGATATGAATGACGCTAAAATGAAGAAAAGCAGGGGTAAACAAACGCCACCACTGTTGAGTTTGTAAAAGTTCATCCACACTGCGAATTTTCAGTGCTTCAGACATGACATTAAAGGCTCCAAGATAACTTAGTAAAAAAACACCAAGACAGATAACCAGTACCAATGACATAAATGGCGTAGATTTTAAATCTTGTAGCCAAGCAGGTAACCCAGCATTACTGGCAGCTGCACGTTTGGGAGATTCTTTTGGCTCAGCAAATGACGACCCTACTTCCCAAGCTGCTTGCTGATATTTAGCTTGGTTTGGATTGGTCACAAAGTCTTCTGCTATTTTTAATGCTTTTTGCACATCATTCGGATCAAGAACAACAATTTGATAATGCAGTTTCTCAATTGAGTCGCTCTGCTTATCAACCTTATCCTGACTAACCGTTGCAGTGTCAGGTTCAGATGCCGATGGTCTTCCTTCAACAATATCTACATCGATATTGGAACTAGTCAGAAAATCGGCAAGTAAACGAGCCGGCTTTTTATCAGAAAAAGCTAATATCGGTGTGCCTTGTTTACCTAAATCACTCAAGAATTACTACCGTGAACATCGCCAGGCTCTGTGCTGGACTGAGAAGGAAATTGTGTTCTCCAAACTTCGAATCCACCATCCATGCTGTACACATTCTCAAAGCCTTGATGCAATATGTATTGAGCGGCTTGTTGACTGCTATGTCCATGATAACAAACCACAATAACTGGTGTGTCAAAGTCATTTGCATCCATAAATCGCTGAATACTACCATTGGTCAAATGGAATGCGCCAGGAATATGAGCTTGCTCAAACGACTGATCATCACGAATATCGACGACTTTCGCAGTACCCGCATCGAGCTGCGCTTTGGTATCTTGTACTGAAATATGTTGAAACTGTTCCATTGAACTATCCTTGCCAGTCAAGTAGGACTTTACCGCTTTGTCCTGAGCCCATCACTTCGAAACCTTTGGCAAAGTCATTAATACTAAATTGATGAGTAATCATCGGGCTCAAGTCCAAGCCGCTTTGCAGCAAGCTTACCATTTTATACCAGGTCTCAAACATTTCGCGGCCATAAACACCTTTAATCGTTAAGCCTTTAAAAATCACCGTGTTCCAATCAACTGCAACGCTCTGAGGAGGAATACCTAACATCGCTATTTTTCCACCATGATTCATTTTATCAAGCATATCGCGGAACGCAGAAGGGACCCCTGACATTTCCAAACCAATATCGAATCCTTCAGCCATACCTAATTCATTCATGACATCTTTCAAATTTTCAGAAGCAACATTTACTACGCGCGTTGCGCCCATTTTTTTCGCTAAATCTAGTCGATAATCGTTCACATCAGTGATAACAACGAAGCGCGCCCCTGCATGTTTAGCAACAGCGGCAGCCATAATTCCAATTGGTCCGGCACCTGTAATTAATACATCTTCACCGACTAAATCGAATGACAATGCAGTATGTACAGCATTTCCGAATGGGTCAAAGATAGCGGCCATATCATCGCTGATATTGGCTGGGATTTTAAACGCGTTAAATGCCGGTATCACGAGATATTCAGCAAAAGCCCCTTGACGATTCACACCGACGCCGGTTGTATTTCGACACAGGTGCCTGCGACCAGCACGACAATTTCGGCAATGTCCGCAAGTAATGTGGCCTTCACCTGAAACTCGGTCGCCTATTTTGAAACCAGCAACCTCTTGACCTATATCAACAACTTCACCTACATACTCATGTCCCACAATCATTGGAACAGGTATGGTCTGCTGAGACCATTCATCCCAATTAAAGATATGCATATCGGTGCCACAAATCGCCGTTTTGCGAATTTTGATCATCAAGTCATTCGGACCCATTTCAGGCACCGGGTTATCGGTCAACCAAATACCTGGCTCTCTATGCAACTTTGCCAATGACTTCATTTGTTTTGCTTGTGGGCCCTTTAGTGGTGAACTCATTAAATAACTCCTAACTCTTTGCCCACTTCAATAAAGGCATCAACTGCTTTATCAATATGCGCGATAGTATGTGCAGCCGACATTTGAGTGCGAATACGAGCCTTGTCTTTTGGTACAACAGGGAACGAGAAGCCAACCACATAAATACCACGCGCTAACATTTTATCTGCCATTTCACTGGCAAGTTTGGCGTCGCCTAGCATAACGGGAATAATTGCATGATCTTTGCCTGACAACGTAAAACCGGCATCTTCCATGCGTGTTCTAAAGTGCACGGAATTGCGAATTAACGCATCACGAAGGCTCTTGCCATCGGCCATCAGGTCAAATACTTTTAATGAAGCAGCAACAATTGGAGGTGCAACAGAATTTGAGAACAGATAAGGTCGAGAGCGTTGGCGTAACCACTCTACAACTTCTTTTTTGCCTGATGTGTAGCCACCTGAAGCGCCGCCTAATGCTTTGCCTAATGTACCGGTAATAATATCAACTCGGCCCATGACATCACAATACTCATGACTACCACGACCGTTTTCACCTACGAAGCCGGTTGCGTGACAATCATCAACCATTACCATTGCATCGTATTTGTCCGCTAAATCACAAATACCCTTGAGATTTGCAATAACGCCATCCATAGAGAAAACACCGTCAGTGGCAATGAGTTTGAATCTTGCGCCATCTGCGGTTGCTTGCTTTAGTTGTTCTTCTAGCGCTTCCATATCATTGCTTGCATAGCGATAACGCTTTGCTTTGCTCAAGCGAACGCCGTCAATAATACTTGCGTGATTCAATGCATCAGAGATAACCGCATCTTCAGCGTCTAATACCGTTTCGAATAAACCGCCGTTAGCATCAAAGCAAGATGGATACAAAATGGTGTCTTGCGTACCCACAAACTCGCTAATTTTTTGCTCTAACTGTTTATGAATATCTTGAGTGCCGCAAATAAAACGAACCGATGCCACACCAAACCCATGGGAGTCCAGACCTTGTTTGGCAGCTGCTATCAAATCAGGGTGATTCGCAAGTCCCAAATAGTTATTCGCACAAAAATTGATGACGTGCTCGTTATTGGCCACCGTAATATCAGCGCTCTGTTGCGATGTAATAATACGCTCTTTTTTGTACAAACCGTCGTTTTTAGCGGCGTCCAATTGAGCTTGAATATGTGAGATGAAACCTTGCGACATTGATTAACCCTCGAATGAGTGAAAGCTAGTGTATCGAGCTTATTGAAGCTCAGTGCTTTATATATGAATTTTCGACCAGAGTATTGTCCAGTATTGTTTACTCAGTGTCCAGTTCACTTAGGGCTTGATCGACTTTTTTCAGTACCGTAAGCACTAATAAAGACGTCATTAAATCTTTACCCTTTGCTCTTACTCCCCAAGGAAGATAAACCCACTCTTTACCTTTTTGGCCTTTTATTTGTATATCGTAAACTGATGCGACGTGATTCTGCGATAAATAAGGTCCTGTGCGCCTAAAGTTACTATGCGCATATAAGCCAACAACTGGGGTGCCCATTGTCGTAGCCATGTGAGCAGGACCCGTGTCAGGCGCTATAACTAATGCTGCATCAGCCAGCACAGCTAACAGTTGTTTTAAATTTGTTTTGCCAACCAGATTGAGTGTAATAACATCAGGAGTTTGTAATATTTTAGCTGATATTGCAGAATCGACGGGGCCAGGACCACCACATAGTACAATTTTATAGCCTTTTTCTATTAAATGTTGGGCTACTGCCACATAGCCGTGAACAGTCCAGTTTCGCTCAGCCTTTGATGCAGCAGGACTAATTACCGCATATTTACCAAAAGAAGCCGTTTGTGTTTTAGCCCATTCCCAATCGGTTTTCGCGAGCGGCATATCCCATTGCGGGTTGGGATCTTGTGGAATACCTAGTTTATCAGCAAAGCCCATGAAGCCCTCAAGCACATGTGCATATTTTTTTGCTTCGATACGTTCATTGGTAAACAACCAGTGCCCTTCTTTACTGCGCTTCCAGTCAAAGCCGATTCGCCGTTTTGCCTTCACTACTGTGGAAAGCAAGTTAGCGCGCAATGCCACCTGCATAATAAACATTGCGTCAAACGTCCGCCCCGCGAGCGCATGTTTTACTTCGTCTTTCGCTTTTTTACCGGCCTTTTTGTCGTATACAATAAACTCAACGCCCAACATGCCTTGTAGCAATTGATATTCTACTTTACCGATAATCCAAGTAATTTTAATGTCTGGCCGATGTCGACGAATACGCGTCACCATGGAAACAGCATGACAAACGTCACCAATAGCTGACAAGCGTAAGATGCAAAGTTGAAAAGCTTGGCTCAAATTAATTCCGTTATGCTAACTACATGATTTTTGATATGTTACAGCATATTATTAGTTTTTGAAGTAAACACCAAGCATATGGCAATGATCGAGACCTTCCCTGTTGGGCTAAATGAGTTTATTTTACTGCCAAATAAAACCACTTGGACACCTTGCCCCGAAGCGCTAAGTGATGATCTGGTAAGGATTCAAAAATGCTTTAATCCTAACTGGTTAATGGCGGAAAATTTAATTACAGAGACTGCTTCTGGTCGCGGATTAGTCTATTTCTTCTCTGCGTTGGGAGAAAATTGCGTTTTACGCCATTACTACCGTGGTGGCTTGGTCGCAAAATTGTCTAATGACAAGTTTCTATCTAAAACCCTTGAGCAAACTCGTCCCTATAAAGAGCTTAACTTGCTGGCTCAGTTACATTCTGCCGGTTTAAACGTGCCCAAACCCATAGCAGCAAAGCTCAAACACACTCGTTTTACCTATACTGCAGACATAATTACCGCCGCAATCCCAAACGCACAGGAATTGCACGAATTCATCTTAAAGCAGCCATTGAAACATTCAATATGGGAAAAAGTGGGGGCTACTTTGCGCCAAATGCATGACTTACAGGCTTGCCACTATGACATCAACGTGAAAAATGTATTACTGCAAGAAGACGGTGAACAAAGCAAAACTATCTATTTGTTAGATTTCGATGGTTGTAAACTTCGCAATGGCGACACTTGGAAAAATGCAAATTTGACGAGGTTTAAACGTTCTTTAGAAAAACAAAGGGCGAAATATTCACCCTATTATTATGATGACGATTGCTGGGAGTCGATTGAAAGAGGTTATTGCTCTTTATAAACCATTTTCATAAGCGCTTTTAGACAGGTAAATTAGCCGCTAATCAAATGCGTAAGTCACATTAAAATAAAGCAATCCATCAACTTCATTGTCTCTATTGACAAACTTACGTGATTCAATGCTACCACCCGCCTTTAATAACCAATCTTTGAATGGACGTTGATAAAACCCGCTCAACTGCAACAAGTCCTCAGTAACATCACCGGTGAGTAACGGCGAGGGTCTTGTTCCATCCGGATTAAGCTCTGCTTTACGTATAATAATCTCAGCAATTGCACCACCATCAAACCGAATGTTAGCGCCTGCTGTTATTTGTTTAGCGTCACTGTCAAAGGTACTACCAATGACTCTCCCTCTAAAACGGTAACCACTGCTATATACGCCATTTTCATAATAGCAGTTTGTAGTTGTGCTGCCATTACCTGCACATGCAACATTGGTGTCGCTAGTTTCAATATGTACTTTGGCATTTCCAAAATAAGTGGAAACACCAAATAAACTAGCTTGATCCGTAATATTAAGAGTACCGGCTGCATCTTCACCAATGCGCTGCGCATAAACTGAAACAGGACGTTCAAAAAGGTTAAAGCTATACTTTATGTCAAACCCGGCAAGATGATTACCTTGTTTGGTTAAGTCTTCAGCACCGCAGGCATCACGATTTCGAGTACAAACCGCTTTAAATGTAATGACGTCAATAAAATCACCAAAACCACTAGGTTGACCTTCACCGCCCCACATAGCCGCCCAAGATGCGCCAAATTCAACACGTTTGAATGGGCTAAAGGTGAAGCGATTTAGCACTATCCTAGTGTCTGGTACAGCCCTGTCACTTTCAAGTTGGCCCAGTTGGCTGGTGAAATACCATGGTCCCATCCAAGACAACCACGGACTTTGCGAAGCGACTGCTGTTGAGCGCGATAACGCCACTGTTGGAATGGGTCTTGTGTTGTTGGACAATATCAAACTACTCGATTGACCCGGTCCCCACCATTGATCAATTGAGCCTGCACGAATATTCCAATCACCGAAT
>Ga0307492_10000730_pt1 | contig 13760 bp, 11 predicted proteins | sample SI3LmetaG_FD_202365 | JGI IMG/M metagenome (GOLD analysis project Ga0307492, IMG submission 202365) | Sea-ice brine microbial communities from Beaufort Sea near Barrow, Alaska, United States - SI3L | ecosystem: Environmental > Aquatic > Marine > Coastal | place: USA: Alaska | collected 2017-05-06 | reverse complement strand
GTCTTATGTGTGTCGCAAATCATAGAGCAGCTAATCTCATTTAGTTCGGGTAGATAGCCTAAAAAGGATAAAAATTAATAGGGATCTTGCAGGTACTATATTTAATCCTCTTTCGAACGATTAAATGTGAGCGTTATATCCCCTTTTTCAAACTCCATTACAAGTGTGTTTTCATTGAGAGTCTGTATGTAATAACATTCTGGATAGTTTCCTGAAGTATTAATATACCTAAATGCTGCTGTCGATTTTGCCTTGGCCTCACTCTTACAATTCGTGCCTATAGTGTACGACTCGCCTTTCTGTGCAATAACACCTTGATATTTATTAATGGTGGTATTTTCTTCAAAAATGATCACGCTCTCAGGATCTAACTCATTGGTCCACGATCCTTGAATTAAGCCATGTACATGCTCATAAGAAGTAAAAGCATTTTCTCCGGAAACAACCTCCATTGGAGCTTCTGTAATTTCCATTATAGTTTCTGTCTTGATGTCTTTACAAGAATAAAAAGCTGATAGCGTAATAACAAGTAATAGGTACTTCATAATGAAACGTGGATTAACACGTGTTTTTTATTTTTGCCTAATGCCATTTACTTCAAAAGTCCAGCACGTTCCAAAAGCGCATCAGGATTTGGTTCTTGACCTCTAAAGGCTTTATATAAATCCATAGGTTCAACGGTGCCTCCTTGAGAGAGCACGGTTTCTTTAAAACGAGTCGCCACTGTTTGGTTAAAAATCCCTTCTTGCTTGAAATAAGCAAAGGCATCTGCGTCTAGTACTTCTGCCCATTTATAACTATAATATCCTGCACTATATCCTCCTTGAAAAATATGCGAAAAAGCAGTGCTCATGCACGTCTCTGGAGTTTCAGGATATAAAGCAGTATCGCCAAAAGCGTCTGTCTCAAATTGCTTTACTTCGGAAATGTGAGAAAGGTCACTACCGTGCCAAGACATATCTAATAAGCCAAAACTCAACTGACGCATGGTTTGCATGCCTTCGTGAAATGTGGCTGAATCTTTAATTTTCTGCACCAATTCCATTGGGATCACTTCGCCGGTTTCATAATGCGTCGCAAAAAGTTCGAGTGTTTCTTTCTCATAGCACCAGTTCTCTAATATCTGGCTCGGTAACTCTACAAAGTCCCAAGAGACGTTTGTTCCAGATAGGCCTTTATAGGTGGTGTTTGCAAGCATCCCGTGTAATCCATGTCCAAACTCATGAAACAAGGTAGTCACTTCATTAAAAGTTAATAATGAAGGTTTGCTTGTTGTTGGCTTGGTAAAGTTACACACGTTAGAAATATGAGGACGATCATCAATTCCGAGAAATTTCTGTTGTGGTTTAAAACTAGTCATCCATGCACCACCGCGTTTTCCCGGTCGCGGATGAAAGTCTGCATAGAATACAGAAACCAAAACTCCTTCTGCGTCTTTAACGCGATAGGTCTTTACATCTTCATGATATTTGTCAATCGTATGGTCTATTTCAAACTGAAGACCAAATAACTTATTGGCTACTGTAAAAACGCCTTGAATAACATTTTCTAGTTTGAAGTAAGGCTTTAGCTTTTCATCATCTAAACTAAATTTTTGTTGTTTTAACTTTTCGGCATAAAATGCACCATCCCATTTTTGTAATTGGTCAATCGTGTCTAGCTCTTTTGCAAACGCTTCAAGTTCATCAAACTCTTTTTGAGCCGCGGGCTTGGCTTTGACCATAAGTTCTTTTAAGAACGACACTACTTTTTGGGGCGTTTCTGCCATACGTTCTTCGAGCACAAAATGTGCGTGACTTTCGTATCCTAGTAAAGCAGCACGTTGATGACGTAAAGTTACAATCTGTAATACGTTCTGCTCATTATTGTGTTCGTTTTTCTGAAATGCTCTCGCACCAAAAGCCATTGATAATTTTTTACGCAACTCCCTTTTCTCAGCATATTTCATAAAAGGAATATAGCTAGGGTAGTCTAGTGTAAAAACCCATCCTTTAAGTTCCTTTTCGGTAGCGGTTTGCGCAGCGGCTTCCTTAACGCCTTCGGGCAATCCTGCGAGTTCACTTTCTTGAGTAAGGTGCATTTGGAACGCATTTGTTTCCGCCAGCACATTTTCGCCGAAGGTCAATTTTAATTTAGCAAGGTCAGCGTCTATTTTGCGCAGTTTGGTTTTATCCTCTTCAGAAAGGTTTGCGCCATTTCTGCTAAAACCTTTGTATTGTTTTTCGAGCAGCATTTTTTGCTCTGCGGTTAACTCATAGGATGCACCGGCATCAAACACAGTCTTAACTTTTTTAAACAAGGCTTCGTTTAAAAGCAGGTCATTCCCGAGTTCAGTTAGTAAAGGCGAAACTTCCTGTGCAATTTTCTGAATCTCATCATTCGTCTCTGCACTATTCAGGTTGAAGAAAATACTAGTGGCTCTGTCTAGTTGTTGCCCTGTATTTTCAAGTGCTTCCACCGTATTAATAAATGTAGGAGCATCGGTATTCTCAACAATGGCGTTTACTTCTTCTTTCGTATCTGCAATAAGTTCTTTGATAGCAGGAGCGAAGTGCTCGTTTTTAATTTTTGAGAATGGCGCTAGGTCAAATTTCTTAAGTAATGGGTTCATCTAAATGTAAAATTTTAAATATAAAATTGAAAAATGTAAGAGTCAGCGATTAATAGGTGTTTTAAATTTTTACCTTTTTCGCTCCTTCTTCCACCTTCATCTTTAATCCTTCTTTGTAAGCGATTACTTTGTCAAGGACACATTTGTCAGCTGTGCTTATTATTTGTGCAGCAAGGATCCCAGCATTTTTAGCACCGTTTAAAGCTACGGTTGCTACAGGAACGCCGCCAGGCATTTGTAAAATAGATAGTATAGAATCCCATCCATCAATGCTATTACTTGATTTTACGGGTACGCCAATCACGGGTAATGGGGATAATGAAGCTACCATTCCTGGTAAATGTGCTGCGCCACCTGCACCTGCAATAATTACTTTAATACCACGGGTGTGGGCATTTTTGCTAAAATCAAATAATTTTTCTGGGGTTCTATGGGCAGAGACGATGTCTACTTCAATCTCAATGTCAAAACCTCTTAAGATGTCTATTGCATCTTGCATCACTGGCATATCGCTAGTGCTTCCCATTATTACTGCAACTTTGCTCATATTTATTTACTTATTACTTTAATACTATTTTTCACTTCCTGTGCAATCTCCCTTGCTTTATCAATATCTTCATTTACAATCGTGACGTGTCCCATTTTCCTGAAAGGGCGGGTTTGTTTTTTGCCATAAATATGTGGCGTCACACCATCCATCGCCATAATTTTCTCGATGTTTTCATACACCACTTCGCCAGTATGACCTTCTGCACCCACCAGATTGACCATAATGCCACCTACTTTACTATCTGTATTTCCTAATGGCAGATCGAGAATGGCTCTTATTTGTTGTTCAAACTGATTTGTATAACTCGCTTCTATGCTGTAATGTCCGCTATTATGGGGTCTTGGCGCTACTTCATTTACTATAATATCGTCATCTTCCGTCTGGAACATTTCTACGGCAAGTAGTCCTACATGTTTAAATGCTTCGGAAACTTTAACGGCGATTTCTCTTGCTTTTGTTGCTACCCTGTCATTTATTCTCGCTGGGCAGATTACATATTCTACTTGATTTGCTTCTGGATGAAATTCCATTTCGACAACGGGATATGTTTTTACTTCTCCTGAAGGGTTGCGAACGACAATCACAGCCAGCTCGTTTTTAAAAGGAATTAACTTTTCTGCGATACATGAACCTTCTGCGAGCGGAATCATATCTCCCTCATTCCGTATTACTGAAACGCCAGTACCATCATAACCGCCCGTGCAGCTTTTCCAAACAAATGGTAGTGTCACTTCTTTGCGAACAATAGCTTCGGTTAAATCAAATTTATCTTTGAAAACTAAAAATGGTGCCGTCGGTATTTTGTGTTGTTTATAGAAGTTTTTTTGGACCCCTTTATCTTGTATGTTTTTTAAAGTTTCAGAAGAGGGGTATACTTTTTTTCCTTCGCTTTCTAGTTTTGCTAAGGCTTCAATGTTGACGCCTTCAATTTCAAAAGTAAGCACATCCACTTTTTTTCCGAAGTTATACACCGTGTCATAATCCATCAAACTGCCTTGCTCAAAATAGTCGCAAGAAATTCGCGAAGGTGCCTCTGCGCTCGGGTCGATTACGTGCGTGGTGATGTCAAATTTACGGGTTTCATAGAGCATCATTTTGCCTAATTGACCGCCGCCTAAAATCCCTAGAGTGAAGTTTGAAGAAAAGTAATTTGCCATAGTACAAATATAATGGATGAAATCGAAAATTAAGACGAAATTGAAGTCGAAGATGATGCAGAAAAGATGGGTCAAACCAGACTAAAATAAGAGGCCACTTCAAACATATGTCATAATAATTAGAATGGGACATTTATGAACTCCTAACTCTCAACTCTTAACTTGAATAACTATCTTTGCACCGGCTAATTTATATGGCATAGATATTGAAATGTGGGAATTTATTAAATCATTGTTTCGGATTAAAAATTCGCGTGAATTTCAAGAAGATATTTTTGAAGAAAAAATAGAAGTTAAATTAAAAAACGGCCCGACGCTGCGGCTATTAAAAATGACAAACATAGTATTATTTGGTCCTCCGGGAGCAGGAAAAGGAACACAAGCAGAAGTTTTAAAAGAGAAGTATCAACTCATACATCTATCAACTGGTGATATGTTTAGGTACAATATGAAAAACAATACAGAACTTGGAGCACTTGCGAAAACCTATACTGAAAAGGGTCATTTAGTACCTGATAGTGTTACAAACGAAATGTTGAAAGAAGAGGTGAATCGTCAGTTGAAAAGTAATCCAAAAGGATTTTTATTTGACGGGTATCCACGAACTAAAGATCAAGCAAGGGTTCTCACAGCATTTATGACAGAGAAAGGAACTGAAGTTGCTGCGATGGTGGCATTAGAGGTGGATGATGAGGTTTTGGTTGGGAGATTGTTGGAGCGAGGAAAATCGAGTGGAAGAGCAGATGATGCAAACGAAGAGGTGATTAGAGAGCGGATTGCAGAGTATTATCGCAAGACAGATATTTTAAAAGAATACTACCAGGGCGAGGATAAATATTACGGTGTTAATGGAGTGGGAAGTGTAGAAGAAATTACACAGCGATTGAGCGCTGTATTTGACAAACTATAAATAAAAAATCGGTACGCATTAATTGTGTATTTGTATTAAATATAGCGAAAGCTAAAAAAGATTTCCGCGTACGCGGAAGGTAATCATGACAGAAGGAAATTTTACAGATTACGTTAAGATCCATGTGCAATCCGGAAAAGGAGGGCAAGGTAGTGCGCATTTACGTCGCGAAAAATATATACCAAAAGGTGGTCCTGATGGAGGTGATGGTGGTCGTGGAGGCCATATTATTCTAGTTGCTAATAGTAACATGTGGACTTTACACCATTTAAAGTTTAAGCGTCACTTAAGAGCAGGTCACGGTGAGCGCGGGAGTAAGTCTACAAGTACAGGAGCAGATGGAGCAGATGTGTATGTAGATGTACCATTGGGTACTGCGGTTATCAATACAGAAACTGGTGAGCGTTTAAAAGAATTGCTAGAACATGGAGATGAACTTATTATTGCCAAAGGCGGTATGGGTGGTAGAGGGAATAACCATTTTAAATCTTCTACAAACCAAACGCCGCGCTACGCGCAGCCGGGTATGGATGGCGATGAAGGAAATTTCACTCTAGAGATGAAAGTACTTGCAGATGTTGGATTGGTCGGATTTCCTAATGCAGGAAAGTCTACTTTGTTATCTGTAATAACAGCGGCAAAACCTAAAATTGCCAACTATGAGTTTACTACGTTAAAACCTAACTTAGGTATTGTAGAGTACCGCGATCACAAAACATTTGTGATGGCAGATATTCCTGGAATTATAGAAGGTGCTGCAGAAGGAAAAGGATTAGGGCATTATTTTTTACGCCATATAGAACGTAATTCTACCTTGTTGTTTTTGATTCCTGCAGATGCTGACGATATTAAAGAACAATATGATATTCTGCTGGACGAATTAAAACGTTACAACCCAGAATTGCTTGATAAAGACAAATTAGTAGCCATCTCAAAAAGCGATATGCTAGACGATGAACTCAAAACAGAAATGAAGGAGCAGCTTGATAAAGACTTTGAAGGTATTCCGTATTTGTTTTTTAGTTCTATTGCTCAGCAAGGGTTAATGGAGTTAAAGGATACTTTATGGGGAATGTTGAATGGGAGTACGGTTCAAGAATAGCGTGCTGAGCCCTGCGGCCTAGCTCAAGATAAATTAAAGCAGAAGTGTGGGGAGATTGATGAATGGAAATAGATTTATGAGATAGTAGTCGCGTATAGCATTTTTTTGGTTTGCTTTTTGCATCCATGCGTAGAAAATAATAGCATATGAAATTTATTTATTCGGCTCTTGTATTAGTTTTTCTCTCTTCTTGCGGTGCAACAGTAAACGTAGACTATGAAAAAGGCCTAGACTGGACGGTTTTAAAAAGCTATCAGTTTTATACTGAAATGAATTCTGGTCTAAATGACCTTGATGATACACGCATCAAAAAAGCAATAGATAGCACCTTACAAAAGAAGACTTTTCAAAAAACCGATTATAATCAATACTACGTAAGTTTCTTTGTAGAAGAATCACTGTCAAACTCTAGAAACACCATAGGAATAGGGCTTGGTTCTGGAGGTGGCGGCATCAGCGTAGGCGGCGGAGTTGGTATTCCTATTGGTGGGAAAGTAATTAACCAGCGTATTACTATAGAATTTAGAAAAGCAACTACGGGCGAGAAGTTGGTATGGCAAGCGGTGTATGATGGCGAGTTAAAAGAAAAAGCGACTCCCAAACAGAAGGAAGCATATTATGACAAGGTCATACCTATGATGCTCAAAGATTTTCCGCCAAAAGAAAATAAAAAATAGATTTCTCCCATATCTTTATGAAAAACATACTTTTCACTTTTTTACTTATCCCATTCTTTTCAATGGCACAATCCTCGTTTGACAAAGCAACGAAATTGTTCAATTCAGAAAATTTCAGCAAAGCAAAACCGTTTTTCGAAAACTATCTTGATTTGAATCCTGATGACAGAAAAACCATAGAATATCTAGGGGATATCGCAGGATATGCTAAAGACTGGGATGCCGCGATGGAGTATTATGAGCAACTGGTTGATGCAGATGAAACCAATGCTAATTACCATTTTAAATATGGAGGTGCCTTGGGGATGAAAGCATTGTCAATAAACCGTATTAGGGCGGCAACGTATATAGGAGACATTAAAGAGCATTTTGAGGCCGCAGCAAACTTAGATCCACAACATATAGAAGCGCGATGGGCGTTGGTAGAACTTTATATTCAGTTGCCAGGGATTATAGGTGGAAGTGAGATGAAATCTATTAAATATGCGAACGAGCTACTTAAGCTTTCACCTGTTGATGGCTATCTAGCAAATGGCTATGTTGCAGAATACAGTGATCGTCCTGAGGATGCAGAGCGCTTTTATAAAAAAGCGATTGAAGTAGGTGGATCTCCTCATACGTATGAGAAACTCTCAGCCCATTATGAGAAAAATAATAAGCCTAAAAAGGCGATTGAAACGGCTTCGCAATCTTTGCAAATTCATAAAAGAAACAGTCTTAACTATCAAATTGGGAAGATTGCTGCGCAGTATAATCTAGATGCAACATTGGGTATTAATTGCCTGCAAGCGTATATAGAAAATCATTCTGTGAGCGATGGCGTGCCTAAAGATTGGGCATATTTCAGACTTGCGCAGATATATAAAAACGTTGGTAACAAAGGGATTGCTTTACAATGGATTGAAAAAGCGCTTGTAGACCGTCCAGATTTTAAGGAGGCGAAAGAAGAGAGGCGTATTATCAAAGCAATGTAATTTTACTTCGGAAATGTGAATGCTCGTTTGCAGTTCTATACGTGGAACTATAAGACGATACTATCTCTCAAAATCCCTTTATATTAACCTCTAAACTTGCAATAGTTTTTAAACGAAACCTTGTAACTTTAGGCATTCTAAACTTTTAACTTTAGGCAATTTTATGAAAATACACTTTATAGCCATTGGCGGAAGCGCTATGCACAATCTTGCTCTTGCCCTGCACAACAAGGGAGAAACAGTAACAGGAAGTGATGATGAAATTTTTGATCCATCTAAGTCAAGACTCGAGGCAAAAGGTTTGTTGCCTTCAATATTTGGTTGGTTTCCGGAGAAAATTTCAGAAGAAATAGACGCTATTATTCTTGGGATGCACGCAAAAGCTGACAACCCAGAATTGTTAAAAGCCAAAGAACTAGGCTTGACAATTTACAGCTACCCGGAGTTTCTATATGAGCAAGCTAAAAATAAAACACGCGTCGTTATTGGAGGTTCTCACGGTAAGACTACGATTACGTCTATGATATTGCACGTGATGCATTACCATGATAGAGAAGTGGATTATATGGTAGGGGCCCAGTTAGAGGGTTTTGATACGATGGTGCGTCTCACGGAGGATGCAGATTTTATGGTGCTTGAGGGAGATGAGTATCTTTCTTCGCCTATAGATCGCCGTCCTAAGTTTCATTTATATAAACCTAATATTGCTTTGTTGAGTGGAATTGCTTGGGATCATATTAATGTCTTTCCTACCTATGAAAATTATGTAGAACAGTTTTCTATTTTTCTTTCTGAAATTACAACAGGTGGAGCCATCATTTACAATGAGGAAGATCCTGAAGTAAAAAGAGTAGTAGAAGCCTCTGTAAACCAAATAAAAAAATATCCATACCGGACTCCAGAATATACCGTGGATAAAGGCACGACATTGCTCGATACTCCAGAGGGAGAAATGCCTATAGAAGTGTTTGGGAGGCACAATTTAAACAACCTAGAAGGTGCGCGGTGGGTGTGCCAGCTTATGGGCATTGATGCTGATGACTTTTATGAAGCAATCTCAACATTTACAGGTGCGAGTAAGCGATTAGAGAAAATTGCAGAAACAGACTCTTGTGTCGCTTATAAAGATTTTGCACATTCTCCAAGTAAAGTGAGTGCAACAACGCAGGCGGTTAAAAATCAATACCCAGATCGTAAACTTATTGCTTGTCTAGAATTACATACATATAGCAGCCTGAATCCAGAGTTTATTTCGCAATATAAAGGAGCACTTGATGCGGCAGACACTGCCGTCGTGTTTTATTCTCCTCATGCGGTTATGATTAAAGGCTTGCAGGAAATTAAGCAAGAACAAATAGAAGAAGCCTTTGGTCGCAAGGACCTCACTGTTTTTACGAATCCGGCAGATTTTAAAACATATCTATACACACAAGATTTCAAAGAAACTTCATTGCTGTTAATGAGTAGTGGTAATTATGGAGGCTTAGATTTTGATACTATAAAGGAGTATGTCAAGTGATGTTGTCTAATTTAATGGACACTGTATAATCTAAATAATACGCATTAAAAAAGGAGCTCCAATGGAGCTCCTTTTTAATATATAATACTTCGGCTTATTTTATGATAAGCTTCTCAGTAGTAGTGAATCCATCTTTTGTGATTGTCACGAAGTAAGTACCATTACTCATTCTAATTGTATCTACTTTTTCATTTTTAGAAATCTTATCAATGTTTCTTACTTTTCTTCCTCTTAAATCAAAGATTGTAACATCTGCATTTTCTGCATTCACAATGTGAAAGAAACCTTTAGCAGGATTAGGGAAGATAGAAAGACCTTCAAAAGTTTCATCTGAAGTTCCTAAAACGCCATCAGCACCAAATTGTCTAGTTGTTCCGCTACCGTAATTTCCTGAGAAAGGAAAGTGCTCAACACCATTAATATCTATTAATGAAACACCACCTCCACCAAGGATACCATCACCATAAGAGTCAATGATCTGAAAAGTATAACAATCAACTCCTTCAAGAGCAAGGTTGTAAATAAGTGTGTCATTGTTGTCACCTGCGTTTAATACATCGCTTTCTACAAAAGATCCCGCAGAGTTTCTAATGTTCCAGGAAATTTCAGAAGCATATTGATCTGCATCAATAGTTAAAGTAACATTACCTGCTCCTTGCGTTGCTGCGCCAAACGTAGTGTTAAGTGCATTGTTTGCGTTGTCCTCATCATCAGTAATCGTAACGTCTACTGTATTCACTGCTTGTGAAGTATACGCTATTGCTGGCAACTCAACATCTTCATTTTGCAAAGAAGTAATGTTTCCAGTATAGTTGTAAACAGAAGATGCTCCGCCATTTATGCTGTATGTAATATCTAAAGATGTAATAGGATCTTGACCTAAGTTTTTGATATTTACTTTAGGACCTAGCTCTGTAAGGCATTGTACTGGGATTTCTTCTATTGTACGTAAGTCAACATCATTTGAAGCAGTAATTCCTGAATATGTCGGTAATGCCCCGTTTCCACTTACTATATATTGATTTCCTTCAGCTACAGAAACTACTACTTCAAGATCTGCAAGCTCTACGGCTACACCGTTATAATCTGCAGGAATCGTATATGCAATAGTTCTATCATCAAAAGACCCCGTTGTTGTACTTGTAATATCTGCTCCCCATTGTCCAAAAGGCATGTCAACTAATCTGTGTTGGTGTACATAATTATTTCCAGCGTTTCCTCCAGTTTGAGGTCCAGTCGTATTATTTTGAAGAATGTAGACATTCAGTTTGTTTGTTGCTTGTGGGCTATTCCCTGTGTAATAAGTTTCAACGTGAATTGTCATTACATTAGTCTGTACATCTATATCTGCTTCAACAGCCATATTTAAATAAGACGAGTTACCTAATAGCGTTGAACCTGTATTTGACCAAGTTCCTCTACCTTGGCCCGTAGCGCCGTCAGGAGAGCCATTTTGCTCAGAGCCTGGGAAGTTTTCTCGGTTAATTGTTCCTGCTGGATATCCTGCAAGTTGACTTTGATCAGCAAGAGCTTGTCCAAAAGCAGTTCTAAAATCTGGCTCACCCGCAGCAGGAGTTGCGTATCCTCCAGTGTGAACGTTTACTAAAAATACATCATCAGGATTGTTGTCTTTCATTGCTTGTGCAATGGCGTGACCTTGTGGACAAAATTGACAGTGAATTCCTGTAAATTCTTCCAATACAACATTTCTATTTTCAACGGTGGTACCTACTATAGTCTGTGCGTACATTCCCATAGTTAATAACAAAAGTATCGTACTAAAAAGTATTTTCTTTGACATATTAATCAGATTTAAGATTATTAGAGTAGCGAATATATAAAAATAATTAGAGTAATTACAAAAATAATTGATGTTAAATAATTGCTCTAATACCCTATAAAATCAATAGGTTAAGGGTTTTGACTGAGCAAATAGTTCTAATATTTTTACATTTATTTATTTTCAATAACTATATTTGTTTTCTATAAATTAAAAAAAAATTGAATTATGAAGATTAAATTTTTGCTTTTTGCATTATTGATTTCGGCCTTAGGTGCTAATGCACAGTACTCTATAGTAGATGTTGACGGAAATGATATAAATGATGGTGACCTAATAATAAGAAACTCAACGGCAGAAGATGATGCTTTAAAGTTTTTTGTTACTAATGATAGTGGAGAGACGCTTCGTTCTACAATAGAGTATGTTTCTTCAGATGTAGGTGGTTCTTTTCAAATATGTTATGGTGGTCAATGTTATGATGCTATTGCAGTAGGGGGTTCTTATCCGCCAGTTTCTGCTCCTCAAATTATCGAGCCTTCTGCAACTACAGGACAAGGAAACAAGATTTTTTATAACGAAGTAGATAATCCACAGATATCTAATCATGTCTTAAGGTTTTACCTTGTTGATGAGAGTGGTGCAGATATTGGAGGTGATTTAACTTTCACATATCAATATGATCCTACAATGGGTCTTGAAGATATTGCGTCTCAATTAGGGATTACACTTGATGCAACCGTTATTACAAATACAATTGCATTGATGTCAAGAGAAAATGCTTCCATGCAGATTTTTGATATTAATGGACGTTTAATGCAAACAAATGATGTGAGCGTTGGTGCTCAGAACATTGATGTTTCTGGATTGTCTTCACAATTATATATCGTGAGCTTTGAGGTGGCAAATGGAAATAAGCAATCTATCAAGGTGCTTAAAAAATAAAAGAATACTTCTTACATATTTTAAAGGTCGCCTCTATGAGGCGGCTTTTTTTATACGTCACATCTTGCGCTAATCAATATAGTGCTTATAGTTTTGTGAAGCCATTCTCTTAGAGCGTGGCCTATTTGTTTAAATCTAATCGCAGGCCGTGATTAGGTAATCCTATCTGGCACTTCGTAAATATTCAAAACTTGAAGCTGGTTCATTTTGTCTAATACACTTCTGTATTTAAGGTGTAATATGTGACTACAGTGTAATCAAAACTAACAGTAGGCCACTAATTAAAATTTCCGAAGTAGGGATAGGCATTAAAAAATGCGACCTCCGGGAGATCGCATTTACTATTTTATAATTAAAGCGAGTGTCTAGAAGGACACGTTGATTGAGCCGCTTAATCCATTACTTTCTGGAACTTCTCTACAAACGCCACCTACACAAATAAGGCCTCCACGTTGTCTACCGTAGTTAAATGATAGTCTTGTTCTCCCTTTTGAGTAAGATCCACCTACACTGTAATAGTGCACTTTACCAACTACTTCATCTTCATTTCCGTAGTTGTAAGAATCTAAGGCATATATGTTAATTCTAGAGTTGAAGTTATATTCTAGCACGCCTGCTACCCAGTTTTTACGATCATCCTCACTCCATAAATGCTGCGTTACAAAACGCAATGATTTAGAATCCTTCAATCTGAATGTTCCCTCAAATACTGCAATCTGTGCGCTAATATCTCCTTGACCTAAAGGGCCTGGTTGTGCAACACCTTTGTCTATAATCACATCTTGAAAAGTGAATACGGAACTAAACCCCTTTGTCCATCTTTTTTTTACTTCTACATTAAAGTCTCTAAAAAGTCTAGGTCCGCTACCTACAAATTTTGCTTCGTAAAAACGGTTAGGTACATTATACGTTGCGTCCAATCCTGCCCAATAACTAAAATTGGCAGCGATTTTTGTTCCGTATTTCCCGCCCAAAGGGGATCCTTTTTTAATAGAATAGTAGATATCTGTTTGCGATCCTACCTCTCCAGCTTTCTGGTCTACATTGTCAATGTTAAGCCCTGGCTGTGCATTATATACATAAATGTTAGTCAGTAAATAATCTTGCTGTTTTGTAAGAGCAGGAACATAGTTTAAGATCTGTTCATTAAACACGTTGCCTTGGGCTTCTCTGTCTGCGTAAAAAGAAAAGTTCTCTAAACGTCTAAAACTAGAGTTAATCCCTAAACCTTTTTGAGCATATCCAAGATTAACTTGCATTGCTGTGGCATCGTATAATTTTTGAGATACCGGTAATCCTTCTATAAATAAAGCGTCTTTGCTGCGGCTTACTACTTCGACACCTCCATATATATTGTCTTTAACAAAGTCTAAGCGACCACTTACGGCGTTTACATTACCGGGTAAGTATTCTTCAATGCCCGTGTCTTGATATCTGTTTACATAACTTGCGCCAAGCCTTAAGTCAACTGTTTCAATGGCAAGTGCTGTACTCAAATCTATATTTGCATCAAGTCCTTGCACAACCCCATCAGA
>Ga0307492_10000729_pt1 | contig 13763 bp, 13 predicted proteins | sample SI3LmetaG_FD_202365 | JGI IMG/M metagenome (GOLD analysis project Ga0307492, IMG submission 202365) | Sea-ice brine microbial communities from Beaufort Sea near Barrow, Alaska, United States - SI3L | ecosystem: Environmental > Aquatic > Marine > Coastal | place: USA: Alaska | collected 2017-05-06 | reverse complement strand
ATTGAAATCCAAAAGCGATTTTCCTTCAAAAAAATCCACGTACCCTGCTAATTTTTGATGCCTTAAGTCGTGCGTATATATTACGAAATCATATTCAACATAACGATACATGAAGTACTCCCAGTCAATAATTGAGACTTCATCATGGTCTAAGAAAACGTTGCCTCTATTGAGATCACCATGAGACGGGCACACTGAGATTTCGTACTCCCCAAAGTGGGCTTCAACTTTCTCACTAATACTGATAAATAAATGGGACAAATCCAAAAATTTAGTTGATGCCGCTTTAGCAGAAAAATTTTTCAGTATAGATTTTTTGTACCTAAAATAAGTACTGATAGAGATGACTCTACTCAGATCTCGCTGCCTTAAAAAGAAAGAACCCATAGAATGATTTACTAGGACTTCCTGAGAATCAGTCAACGACATTCTATTTATCGCTAAGCCGTCAATTTGCTTTTCAAGGTAAACTCTATCGTTTATGGAAACCAACTCTGGAATGAGCTCCAAATCAGAAAAGCCAGCCTTACAATAAGCTCGCATTGCATTTCTAGTAAATAACAGACTATGCCGATTTTTTGCAACCAATAATGCATTACGGTTAGATGAGTCTACAAATCGTAATCGGTTATTTCCGCCTATAATGACCGGATAGAATTCTGCACCTTCAAGTGATATAACCCTTAGGAACAACCTGCCCAACTTAAGTTCAAGGACCGCTGAAACAAAAGAAATATACAAAAGGGCTAACACCCTAGTTAAGAACCTTTTATTAGATCTGTATTCTTTCGTTACTTCCAAGAAAAGGTGTATATCTGTATTTGAACGCAATATCAGGTTCAATTTTGGTATAACAAAGTATTGCAGACTTTTTGAATCAGACCATAAAAATCCATTCAAATACTTAATGCATTCAGCGACTTCTCGCTCCAGCTTTTCGGTATCGCTAAATTGGCTTAATTTCATTTATTCTACTGGTCTATAATCAATAGGAGGATTAGTAGATGCATAGCATCCGGTGACTTCATTCCATCAAGCTGAACATGATCCGGACTATCAATATTGTCACAATATACTTGATAGCGTCGTATTTTCTCATCGTCTGTATCCGTAAATGGCTCCCATTTTTAGCGACATCTAGATCACGAAACATCGATGGGCATCTCAAAATATATCATCACTGTACTCGGAGATGATCGAAGCAATCGATTAATAAAATTCACATCGAAAAGATCTCTTTCCAGCGTAATTTGATAGTCGATTAAAACATCAAAAATATGTCTATCAAACACCACTTTATAGCCAAGCAAGTTGAGTATTGGAACTTCGATGCAAAGCATTTAGGCCAAATCAAAAAATTTAAGATAAAACCATACACGAGCAAGACTATCTTTCTTTAACATTTCGTCCCTTTTTAGGCAGTGTTCTAACGAAAAACCTAGCAACCGACGTTACAAATAAAGCTGAGTTCTGCTTCACTCATCACTGATATCTCGACAACAACGGCGAGATTTGCTTCACCAGGCCATTCATCTGATGGTTTATTCGGACCTAGCACTGGCTTTCCCTAAGCTCTGGCTTGACTGCGACAATTATACAGAGCTCCTAGCGAGAAGCCTTTTCGGCTCGCCACCTCACTGACAGCACAATCTGTGCGGAGACAACAGCTTCGTAAACACGGCTTCAGTCCTCTTTGGCGAATATCGTCTCACTCATTCCTCTTCTCGCCCTCTGTTCTATAGGCGATGATTTAACGAGGGCGACAACTAGCCTGACACAGCGTGATGGATGGAAGGCAACCATCAATGTCCTTCATTGAGTTCCAGGTCAGGACTATGACAGTTACTGGCACCTCTAGGTCGAATGATTACCCATGATCTTGAACTTTCCTTAGCAGCCTGAGAATAGATTCTGCATTCTCTTCAGTGCTTCCAGAAACAACCTCTATTTGCTCATCTGCATTATCTTGAACCATTTTGTCAATACCTTCTTGCTCAAGAAAAAGTTGTTGAATGGCATCAGCAATTGCAACAGGGTCATGAGGATCGGAATACAGTGCAAGGTTTCCACATATATAGCGAGCGAAATCACGGTCAGACGTTATGATAGGCTTATGAACGGCAAGTGCTTCGAGATAGATCAATCCGAAGGTCTCGACTAGCGTCGGCATAAAAAGAGCATCAGATGCAATAAGGGCGGACCCCGCATCATCAGGGGTCAGCCGCCCCAGGTTAGTAACCATATCATGGTAATCAGACGCTAGAGTCTGTAAAAGTTCAGTCTCTTCCCGACGACGATCCCCATCTAGTGTCAAATAGAAATGTACCTTTTCGCGAAGATTTCGGTCACATAGCTCTTTGAGCAGTGCAGGCAATATCGCATGGTTTTTATGAGCATAATAAGTTGCCAAAAAAAGCAGATTGAGTGTGTTTTCGCTAAGCTGAATACTGGCATTACTTTCTCGCTCGCGTGCCCGAAGACTCTCTACATGAGCAGGAAGCGATGGAGGAATAACCGTGACTTTATCATCTAGCCCAGAATAACAATCTATAAGCCGTTTCTTCATCACTGGCGTCTGAACAATAATTCCTGATGCTTTAGCCGCAGACCGGGAGAAATGCCATCGTTGATAACGCAGCTTGATTCTTTCAAATAGAGGCAGAGCAGCGAGCAACTCCGCCTCTGTATAGACGAGATATGGTTGATGTAAATAGATCAAATGCGGGACACTCAGTGTCACAGGCCCTACATCACCCAGAGTAAAGTAGATATCGACCTTCAACTTATGGCACAGTCGAGCAAGGCCATAATTGATATCCCACATCCTCCCTATTTCTCGCATCTTAGACCGTTGAACATATTCTATTTGGATATTATCCGGCAGTTCCCATTTACTCCCGAGCATTAGAGAAGGTAGCAGAAGAATAAACTCATCATCTGCTGCCTGCATCCCCATGCAGGGCACCAAATTTCTAATCAACACTTCTGGGCCTGTTGCCGCCAAATTACTGGCATCTAATAAAACACGCAAATCATCACTCCAAATCGGTTTTGATACTAACTGAGCATAATTTTTCTATATGCTTGAGTGCGGGGGATATCTCACACTCATACTGCAACCATGCACCACTCGGCTCGGCAAAAAAAGGCCAAGCTTCTTCTCCACATCGCTGTGAGCCTGTACCATAGTCCAGGCAACTCGTCAAAAGGAACGGACTCCATAAGACCGTGCGCAGTCATCGGAATAACTTTGTTATTTACTGCAACCTGATAAACCGAATCATTACCAATTTCTTGGGAAATACTCAGGATCCAATGACGCTCGTCTTCATTTCTTTCTTCCTCCAAGCACCAGTAGTTCATCAGATGATGAAAGTTGTTCTTGATATTCGATTATGAGAGATAACTTCTAATGTTCTCAAAGACCGCCTCTACAGGCAGTGTCGAATCAAGCACTTTCCAATGATTTAGGCTGGAAACCTCCATATATAGATCATAACGGCGGGCTCTTCTCTTCGGCGTGTCCGGGAACGGTTCGTATTTTTGGGCGCAGCGCTTCTCTGAAAGCTCTAGTGGTATCATTAATAGACATTGAAGTTCAGGCTTTGGTGTCGCCCAGACCAGTATTTTCCAAAGAGGCCAATTTTCAACAGACAAATCAGGAAACATAATTTTGAAATCTATGAGGGTATCCCACAGGTAACGGTCACAAATCACTACCTTACCCTGCCATAACCACCACCTCACACAAATCGCGTAAATCCACATCAAATCTAACATCGCCAATACTAGCCAGGCATACTGAACCCATGCCCTACCAAGCATTTCATCACGCTTTTTACTATGACCCGACGGTGGTAGCTTTTTACCTAACAACTTTCGACTAAACGCTTTAAGTCCTTCAACGCCAGGAGTATTTCCGCCACGGGTCCAAAGGTAAATAACGGATTTTCCCTGATGCTGATACTGGCTTTGTAGTAATTCCAACTGTGTTGACTTACCAGCACCATCTATTCCGCTTAATGCTATATGTAACGGTTTGTTATTTCGCATAGAAACTTTCTTGAATTACTTTATGAATTTGCGGTAAGGAGCACTGATTTTCCATGCGGGCATGTATTTCCAGTCCGTGTAGAAGAGGCTTAGACGATAGATGAATCTGTCCCGGTACTGTAGAAGGTTATAAGTGAGCCCTGTGGTTATAGAGTGGAATTGATCCCGCCGCAGCCGTTCAACGTCCTTACTTTCCACTGAAAGCGTCTGGGTCTTTGCTTCTGGATGGACGCGAAAACACCCTATCATCCGTTTCGTCCGATATGCATTGAAATCTTTTGTGATGCGCAACATGAATTCGTGATCAATTACAAAATGATAACTTGTATCTAAGACATGGCGCTCGATGACTTTACGACGATAGAAGGCATTAGTGTTGCCGATATATGAAATTCTGGTCAGTACCGAGTAATCGTATTGCGGCGGTATTCGGATATGAAAAAGGTTGTCACCTGAATCAACGTAGGCCATTCCCCCATATATAATATCAATTCCCGGGTTTTCATTGAAAAAATCTACGACATACTGAAAAACCTCATCATCAAAAAAATAGTCATCTGAGTTAATCCAGGCAATGATATCACCACTGGCTTGTGCAAAGCCTTTATTGACAGCATCACCTTGCCCACCATCTGGACCAGAAGAAAATGTAAGTCTAGAATCTTTGTCTTCATATTCTTGCAATATAGTCAGACTTTCATCTGTTGAGCCTCCATCGACCACAATATGCTCAACATTGGTATAAGACTGCATTCCGACTGACCGAAGACAAGTCGATATGTATTCGGACTGATTATATGACGGAGTTATTACGGATATTTTCAACTGTAAATCCTTATTTTTTGATACGAAGCTGCGTACCACACGCCACTCCGTTATGAATCTTTTTGGCATTAAAGGCATCTTCCCGGCGCGTTCTTTTCGTCACATTAGAAGCTGGCCAGCTTGGGTAAATAGACTTTTTTGTATAAGTCCTGCGGTAATCCCCCCATTACTAATCGAAGTTAAAAGTAGTGGTTAGGCCGCTATGGCCAGTCTTTGTTTCGGCGTTATGCCGCCAATAGCCATATTTGGCCGTTCGTTATTATAAGTCCACAACCAGTTGGTCGCGCGCTCTTGTACTTCTTCGATGGACTCGAACAAATGATGCGTCAGCCAATCGTATCTCACAGTTCGGTTATAACGTTCCACATAAGCATTCTGTTGTGGGTTGCCGGGCTGTATGAATTCTAATCGAATACCTTGCGCGGCGGCCCAGTCTGCCAATATCTGGCTGATGTACTCAGGGCCATTGTCACAGCGAATGGCCGTCGGCTTACCACGCCACTCTATGATCTGGTCTAGCGCTCGTGCTACTCGCGTTGATGGCAGCGACAAGTCAACTTCAATACAAAGTCCTTCGCGGTTGTAGTCATAGATAACGTTGAACAACCGGTAACTGCGCCCGTCGGCCAACTGATCATGCATGAAGTCCATCGACCAGGTTTCATTGATCGCTTGAGGTACAGCCAATACCTCTGGCTTCTCCCTGATCAACGGTTTTTTGGGGTTAATACGCATATTAAGCTCCAATTCACGATAAATTCTATACACGCGCTTATGGTTCCAGCCGAAGCCTTTCACATTGCGCAGATACAAAAAACATAAACCGAAACCCCAGTTGCGCTGCCACGCAGTCAACCGCAAAAGCCAGTCAGCAATCTCCGCGTTCTCGTCACTGAGTTTTGCTTCATAGCGATAGCAGGTCTCACTGATCCCGAATGCCCGGCAACTTTGCCGGATGTTAAGTTCGTGATCAACCAACGCCTTCTTCGCCATCTCACGCCTCAGAGATGGCTTTACCACTTTCCCTCAAGGGCTTCTTTGCGGACCTCCGAAATCAAGCGCTCCTCGGCATACATTTTCTTCAGGCGCCTGTTTTCCTCTTCCAGCTCTTTCATGCGCTTCATCAAGGACGCGTCCATACCACCGTATTTAGCCCGCCATTTGTAAAATGTCGCGCTACTCATACCGTGTTCACGGCAGAGGGCTAGCACGGGCTGGCCGCCTTCTGCTTCCTTCAATATTGCTAATATTTGACTATCTGTAAATTTCGATGTCTTCATGCAGAATCTCCTGGGTAAATCATACGAGAAAATTCTACTTTCGACTTCAATTAATTTCCGGGGGGATTACCCTGCAAGCCCCAATCGACAACATTAATTAGAGGTTGCATTTTTTCAACCGTATGCTACAACTCAGGGGGTACCTTGTTATTGCAGGACGCCCACTTGTGTAGCAAGAGTCTTCTCGCCATTTTTGCTCCATCATTAGCAGTTAAGAATATTTGAAATGAATAGCTGTTCTGCCTATATCTCCGTCAAATATTTATCGTCATTGCTGAAGAGTCAATTTTGAGGGCGTGACCTCCAATCTCGTAGATGGGCCACGCGCTAGTCCTTTAGCTGCAACTATTATCACAGCAATCGCCAACATCATTGGCAATGAATAAAGCCTCTCTATTGGAGCAGCACCGTGGCTAAAGCCAACGAACCCAGCTACGAGCGTGCCAGCTGCTATGGATAGATGACCTATTTCATCACCCCTACGTCGGCCCAATATCCTAATTGTCATCAACAAAGGTAAGGCAAAAAGCGCGATAACCAAAATAAGCCCTAAAACTCCTAGTTGATACAACGCGACCAATAGCCACTGGTCAGTTAGCAATCCATACTTATCATTGTTAAAGTCGGCGAGCCCCAACGCACCAGCGGATTTCAAACCAAGGCCATCGCCCAAAAGGATTTTGTCAAACTCGGCAAGCGCAGGCCCAACTTTTTGGGTCCACATTTTTCCTATGTATTCCCCCCCCCCGGTGGAAGAGTCTGAGTCACCTAGACCAGGCAATAGTACTGCAAGCATAAAAACCATCACAACGGCAGCAACACTAGTTCGAACAATCCCTTTACGTTTATTGGAAGCTATGTATAAGTATATGCTAACAAAACCAAACGCTACACCGGGAGAAAAAGATAGAGTTAGGAATGCAGCGATCATGACCACCAGGCTCCCCAGATACATAAGCCGACGCCATTTCTTTATAGGTGTTTGTCTAGCAAGAACAAAACCCATTAATGCAATGGTAATGAAATATACTCCACCTGCCCCCGCCCCAGACAAGCCTAAAATATGTCTCATTCTTGGCAGCGGTATAGTGCCAAATACTATGCGTATATCAGGAAGCTCAGTACTAATTCCTGTTGCCCCATCAAAAAGCGTGACCCACCGAGGTGTATTAAGGGGAAGATCAACAACATAATGAACAATGTTTATTAGTGCTACAGATACACAACCAAGAAATAGTGCGATTAAAACTACTCGACAATCTTTTGGTCTGGATGACAGCAGTGACACAGCTATAGGGAGTAGCATAAGAGGTAAAATATACTCCCGAAACATCATTACGGTGGCCACCCCTCCCTTCCAGGTCGCTACCACATGAAGTAAAATGAGAGCTAGAAATAGCAACCAAACTGAAAATATTATTTTTGACGCGAGCCAGTCAGAATCTTCTAAGGGAAGCCGAAACGGTCGACCCAATAATCCCCTAGCAATCAATCCTACAAAGAAAAGCACAATAAGGATTGTGCCAAAACCAGCTAATAGTGTTGCATCTTGTTCCTTCCAACGAACAAAACCAGAAAAGCTATGTGCAAACGCAATAAAAACAAGTCCCAAAGTTGGGGTTGAAATACTGACATAAAGAAAAACAACTAAAAGGGGGAAAAGAAAAACCCAGTAAGGAATCCCCGGTGACAATGTTCCGCCAAATAAAGCAAACATCAATACCGTCGACAGTACTCTACTAGAAAGTTTTTTGCGGAGAAGGTTATTCATCTAGCACTATTGAACTTTTCGGACAAATAAACCATCAACCTGTAACAACCTACCACTGGCAGCATTGAAGAGTATGGGAACCAAATCAAAAACTTCAAAACCTACTTTGTGCAATTCGTTAATCATATCAAACATGAGCATTTGACCACCGTAAAGAGGAACCAATGATAATTCAATTTGAATCATTTTGGCTTTCTTCAACGTTTTAGGCGCACCCAGCAGCACTTGTTGCTCGTACCCTTGAGTATCGATTTTTAGAAACACAGACTCTGCATCAACACAATAATCCCCAGTCAAAGTGTCCAATCGACAAAGTGGTGTCTGTTCAGTTCCCACGTAAGTTGACTTAGGCGCCACATCTGAGTGAGACTCCAGCATTGGTAGAATAGAACTACTTACAGAATTTCCGGATATATTAATCTCAACGTGCCCATCTTCGGATCCAGTTGCGCACCTCGGCGCGACAATCCAGTTGTGATCATTTTCTGAATTTTGTAACAAAATGTTATGTGCATCTGAAAGAGGCTCAATAGAGAATATTTTCCCTTGATACCCGCTCTCTCTCGATTCAAGAGCAAACTGCCCCTTGTTCGCCCCGACATCAATCAACAGATCTACATGATAACCATCCATTAACCGTTTACGTTTCGAAACACCTGAAATGACGGGGGAAATTCTTCCTATCTCTATCCCAAAAGTGCGACCAACTTGCTTTATTAGCTTCTTCATACAATCGTTCCTAAAAATACGTGTTCCGCAGTAATACTGATACGAATCTATCCTTTTGATTTTCTTGGCCACTAAGCGGAGGCGGTCTAAGAACCACTATATTAGGCAAAAATATTTTTAACTGATTGACCATTAAGAGCACAGAGCCCCTAACAACAGCAATAGTGATATTGACGAACAGATTCCATGAAACCTCTCACCAGAGCGTTTTTCACCACCAAAGGTCTTCAAATGATAATTTGTATTACCAAAAACCAATGATGCAATTCATGCATCCGCTTAACCGGCCGAGACCTCCAAACTGAACTCCATACTACGCAGTACAGGCTTACCCATTAGACTTAAGTTTGTGCAGAACACGACTAGCAAAACGAAGCCAATTTTTTATCCTGTTCGGGGCTGCTGCACGTACCGCAGCGGCTGCAACACTCGCTTCATAGACATCTTTCAATGGGTACTGAGGGTTACCATCTATTCTATAGGAATTTAAACCATTATCAGCCTGTCTCAACCTTTGAAATATGTGAAACTTTAACTCAAGCCCTTTTGCTTTTGACCAAGCTCTCTCAATATCTAAACCGTGCATATCTGCAAAAACATTTCCCCAAGCAACTACTGCTCTTTTATGCTGTCCTGAGGATGCTAAAATCAATTCCAACTGTTTCTGGTGATTTTCAAATTCAGAGGATTTCCTAAGGCATTTTGACTGCAGGTATGACTCATAGATGATGGCTTGCATTGAATTTACAGGCTGACCAAGCTCGTCAAGAGGCAGTGCATCGTGAAACGGAATGTTTGGCTCACTATAAAATGTCTCGCTTGGGGACTTGCTACTTTTCGCTTTTGTTGACGTTGAACTGGTTCCGGTACTATGTTTAGACGCCCCGTTGATAGCCAATGGTTCAAACATATAGATATAATCTGGAATAATAGCTGGGATCGCAAGACCCATATACACGTCTGGAGCCATCGAACGAAAAAAGGTCCCTGACATTTCCTTAATCTTCTTTAGTACCTCAAAATCTACAAACCCGCCGTTGTAAAGCACCGGCAAATTAGGATAGCTGCAATTGCCCGTCATGACATTTGCAATCCATTTTTCAGAATTTCTCTTTTCCCAGCGTGACCTGAGAGGAATCCCCAACCATCCATAGGCTGCGTTGTTCAATCCGGGCCATCCATATGAGCAAGTGGCGCCTCGAACGGCATGAGTTCCTGTCAATCGAATAATATCATCTACCTTCGCCAACGAGCCTGGTAAAAGGCCGTCATCATCACCAATTATGGTAACCCACCCTTCGGTCACACTGTCTAATGCAAACTCCCAGTTCTGGGTCATCCCAACCCTTTTCCCCGTGTTAATGTACTTGATTTTGTTACTTTCAAAGCTTGAGACAACATTTTGCGTGTCATCACAGCTAAAGTTATCACTGACAATGATTTCGAAATTCTCATAGTCCTGTGCAAGCACAGTTTGAATTGATGCGGCCAATACATCGCTTCGCTCTCTTGTGGGTATAATTACTGTGAACTTTTGTCCCGCCATTCTATTCCGTATCCATCTGTAAGTATCTTTGTAAATAACCCGGCAAATGGCGGGCCACCTGCTGCCGAACCAAAGGAGCCGAGAAACTGGAGGCGACAAGCACGGCTAATGAACTCACAGTCAGGACAAACAGTTCACCAATACGTCCGAATTGCTCAGAAAAACCCCACTGGCAAAAGAAAGCAGCAAAACCTGCCACTGTTAACGGGACAAATATATCATCCCGATACCATGACCATTTTTCAGAGGTCAGAATACGGCGGTACATGAAATGTATACCAATCAAAAGATACCCAGCATTCAACGTCGCCCAAACCCAAGCCGCACCAAGTGCACCGTATATTGGCACCACCAGCACAATAGTAGGGACCAACAGAACAACTGCTACAATGTTGCTTTTGACGGCCAGAGAGGTCATGCCATGAGCAAGTTGCATCTGGTAGGGTATCCACATCAACCCATTCAGCATGGTGCCCAAAGCCAAAATAGCCATAAGCGGCGCGACCTGCTGAGTGAGCACGGGGTCTGATGTCCAAAGGAATATCACGCGATCAGCAAACACAATGAGTACTAAAGCCGCTGACCCCATCAATACAGTAATAAGTTGTGCACTCTGGTGATAGGCTTTGTGTAGCGCGATATCTTCCTGCCGCGTAAGCAACTCAATAAACCGTGGGTAGAAAGCTGCTGCTATCGGCTTGCTAAACATGTAGAGAGCGCTTGCCACGACGCCAGCCAAAGCGTAATAACCAAAGTTCTCCAGGGTAAGTAGGCTAGAGAGTACAATTTTATCAATCTGCATAAGTAGCAGGGATAAAAAAGTAATACCGATCATCCCTGCCGCAAAACGCCAGATGTCAAGCAACGCAACAAGTGAGAAGCGAGCAGTACTTGGTGAAGATGGCAACACCCTGTAAACTACAGCAACAAAAATAACAACCGTCAGCAATGAGACTATAGCCTGCCAGAGGAAAAATGCCTCAATCGTGGGAGAGACCCAGAGCAACACCCCTACAGCGCCCAGACCTCGTACAGTTACCATAACGCTCACAATGACGTTCAGTAAGACCTGCTGTTGCAATCCAGCAATAGTACTGCTGTAAATATTTTCCACAAAACGGAGAGCAGCAACCAAGCCCATCAAAGCGAATGCCTGGGAAACAACACCCTCCGGCATAGTCACTGCATTCACCCAGTTAGAGGCCAACCAGCCTGAAGCTAACCAAACAATAGAACCAATGGCAATGGCTATCGCAACCGCAATATATTCGATGCTTCGCAACAAATTCCAAATAGATTGAGCATTGTGCGCCCCCCCCGTAAAGCGCGCCATTTCCCGCCCAAGAGTCGGGCGCATGCCGACATCGAGTAAACTAAGCCATATTTGAAGCATGGCAAAGATTCCGATCAGACCATAGGCTTCGATACTAAGGTATTTGATATAAAGCGGAACAAATGCGAGGCCCATAACAGCACCCCAGACTTGACCAACATAATTCGCGATTAGGTTGCGTCTAAGCATGATTCAGTCACACATTCTTAAGAGTTCATTCAACGTAAATGTCATTCAACCATGCTATCAACTGCCGGAACTACCTCTATCCGGTTGGGCTCTGACTCTAGTTGCAGTCTGGGACACCGGGCAAGACGATCAGGTATATGTTTGTGACTTGCGAATCCCAGATTAACGAACTGCTTGGCCAGCCTAGACAGTTGATTTTAACAAAGATGTTTCATCTCTGAAGAAACCTGAGTTTCATTACCTGACCTTACTCAGAAATTTCATCCTTTGCAGGCATCATGTCTATTGCGCAAATTAAAGGTCCAAGAGTGAGCATCAAAGGTGAGTAAGATTATATTACGCATGTTCATCATCGATATCTTTCGCAGACATCCAGTTAACTTCCACTTCACCAATGTTAATCCAGTCACCCCTACCTGCTACTCTCTCCGACTAGTTTTATATCATCGATACGACCACCAACCTGAGTGCCATGACTTAGATTTAGATAGCAAGCTTCAGCGAAACCCGCTTGTTTCATAGCATCTTGAGTCTTTTCAATGTCATATTTCACACGTCGCAAGTGGATATTATCCCCATCAAGAATAGCGTAAGCGGCACGCGCATCTCCGTCCCGTGGTTGCCCTACCGAACCTGGATTGCAAAACTGTTTTTCATTTAATTTAAGAATCTTTTGCACATGGGTGTGACCGCAAAAAATTCTTCTAGTCCCAGAAGGAAAAGTTTCCTCTCTTACCTTATAAATATACTGTTCCTGCGTATCATGTGGACCACCATGCGTGAATAGTGTGTCGCCATGACGAATAGACAAGACTCCATTCGTCAGCCAGATAAGATTATCGGTCGTAATAACGCTCTCCTGGTATCGCAGACTTGCGGTCACTAGTTTTGAGCGAGGGCATCCCGATTTCTCTATCAAGTACACATCATGGTTACCTAGAATAAAACGTAGGTTGCCCAACCCCTTGAGAAGTTCGATTGTTTGATTAATTTCACTATGATAACCAGCAATATCACCGAGACAAATGTACTCAGTACATCCATTGTCTTTTGCGTCAGCTACTACAGACTTCAGAGCTTCATAGTTCGCATGAATATCACTGATAATTGCTATCATTCAAATACCACGTGGTCTGCAGAGTATCTCCACGCCTTGCCGGCACGTATAGTAGGCGTAGTTAGAGATTCTCGATGAATAAAATATTGAATACACATGTTTAACTCGTTGTAACCAAAAGACGTCTTAAGCGAGGTTGTACTTGAAAAACGAGGGTTTAGATCCATCAAATAATAGTCACCATCTCTTTCTCGAAACTGATAGTTTGTTGGTCCAATCGGTCGGAGTCTATCTGACAGAACTCTGATTTGGTGGTCAATCTCATCAACTGATTCCACTACAACACTTGACGTGTAACCAAGTGCTGATAATTTCCGCCTGAATGTGATTGGTCGCAATGATGTGCCGTCTCCAAGCCCAAAAGCACTACTAGTGAACTCCGCTGAATCCTCTCCGATTACTTCTTGAATGATGTAGTCTTGTTTGCTGGCAATTGAAGATAGTGCCTCAGTTAAACGCTTCTTACTATCGACAAACATAATTCCACGAGAACCATTTGAAGATCTCGGTTTTAGGATGTATTCGTTTGATTCATAGTTCAATGGCCAACTTGCCATTGAACTACAAACGCTAGTTGGGATGGTTGGTAGGTCAAGATCACTAACAATTTCGTGAAGCACCCACTTATCACAGGCCGTTTCAATTGTAGTTTCACTATTGATGACTATGCGAGTACCTTCAAACGCAGCCCTTTTATAGTGGAAAAAAAGCATATCTTCTTCGATGCCAGGAAGCACTAATTGCACGTCGTTATCATGCAGTAAATCTACCCAAAATTTTTCGTACTCTACTGATTGTTCATCGAACCCTGGTTTTACGAAAAAATCATCACAAAAATGTGGTCCACAAGAATCCCCTGATCTGTCTACGCCTATAATATGTAACTCGGTATTTAGCGCACGCAGTGAACGAATTATACC
>Ga0307492_10000728_pt1 | contig 13767 bp, 11 predicted proteins | sample SI3LmetaG_FD_202365 | JGI IMG/M metagenome (GOLD analysis project Ga0307492, IMG submission 202365) | Sea-ice brine microbial communities from Beaufort Sea near Barrow, Alaska, United States - SI3L | ecosystem: Environmental > Aquatic > Marine > Coastal | place: USA: Alaska | collected 2017-05-06 | reverse complement strand
GTCCGATAGCTCTTATGGTAGCGTACTGCGGTTGATCATCGCCGTGCTCACCGAACAGCGGTTACTCGCCAGCTTGCCGCTGGTAATCGGTCATCGCGTTGTGCACGGCGGTGAAGTGTTTACCAACCCGGTCATCATCACACCCGCGGTTATTGACAGTATTCGACAGTGCATTCCGCTGGCCCCCTTGCACAACCCGGCCAATCTGGCCGGCATTGAGGCGCTCGCGACGCTCTATCCAGACATTGCGCAGGTCGCCGTGTTCGACACCGCCTTTCACCAAAGCTTGCCACCCAAAGTCTTTCTATATGCGCTGCCCTATGCACTCTATGAACAGGAGAAGGTGCGCCGATATGGCTTTCATGGCGTCAGCCATCAGTATGTTGCCGCCGAAGCTGCCGCGCGCCTGAATATCAGTGACCAGCATGGCATTATCAGCGCTCACCTGGGCAACGGATGCAGTGCCTGTGCCGTGGCCAATGGCCAATCGATGGATACCACCATGGGCATGACGCCGCTGGAAGGCCTGGTTATGGGAACGCGCAGCGGCGATGTAGACCCGGGTTTGCACCAGTTTTTGCATCAACAGAAAGGCTGGGATGTCGAAACCGTCACCAACATGCTCAATAAGGAAAGCGGTATGCTCGGCCTGTCGGGCCTGTCCAATGACATGCGCACCCTGGAAGCCGCCGCCCATAAGGGTGACGTGCGGGCGCAATTGGCGCTGGAGGTCTTCTGTTTCCGGCTGGCACGCCATATTGGCGGTTTAGCGACGTCTTTAACCCAATTGGACGCTCTGGTATTTACCGGTGGCATCGGCGAAAACTCTCGTTTTATTCGCAACAAGGTCGTTGGTAATCTGGCTATTTTTGGCTTTGCTCTGGATCCGGACCTCAACGCTCGCAATGGCAATGGGCAAGGCCTGATCTCGACCGGACCGGGCCCCAAGGTGATGGTAGTCAATACCAAAGAAGAACTGATGATTGCCCGAGCCGCTCTGGCCCTTATTCAACACCCTAGGCTAAAAGGTAACACACTGTGAAATATACCTATTTTGTCTCCGCAACCGGTGCCGGTACAGGCCTCACGTCCGTCTGCCTAGGTCTGGTTCGGGCCCTTGAACAACTCGGCGTACGGGTCGCGTTCTGCAAACCGATCGCCCAGCACTTTGGTATGGAAAAGGGTCCTGAACGTTCCACCCATCTCGTCAATGTCACCCTGGGGCTGCATCCTGCCCAACCGATAAAGTTGGCCCACGCCCAGCAGCAATTGGCTTTGGGCCAGGCCGATCGACTGATGGAAGACGTTATCCAGATGTCCCAGACCTCGGGCGAAGAGGCCGACATACTGATCGTTGAAGGTCTAGTACCGGTCGCCGATGAAAACTATATCGCCGAACTGAATCGCAATATGGCAAAGGCCTTAGACGCCGATGTCATTCTGGTTTCGGCAAAAAACACCGATAGTACTGTGCAGTTAAATGAACGCATCAAGATGACTGCCAGTCTCTTTGGTGGCATCCACCATAAACGGGTGATCGGCTGCATTCTGAACAAGGTCGGTGCACCGGCACCGGCCAGCCAGCAGGTGATGGCCGAGGAAGACCCTGAGGAACTGGGTACGGCCAAGCACCACAGCGCTGAAAAATTCGCCGCCATTCTGCCGATCTTCAAAAAGGCTGACTTCCAATGCCTTGGCGCCGTCCAATGGAACCCCCTACTGGTCGCGCCGCGCACCGCAGATGTCGCTGAACACCTCGGTGCCCAGGTCATTAACGCCGGCCAGATGAGCGAACGTCGGGTGCAATCGATCACCGTCTGTGCCCGCACCATGCCCAATATGCTGCACACGCTGAAAGCCGGCACTCTGGTGGTAACCCCGGGAGATCGCGATGACATTCTACTCGCAGCTTGCATGGCGGCGCTCAATGGCGTCCCACTGGCAGGCGTAATCCTGACCGGTAGCATGCAACCCATTTCACAGGTGATGGAGCTGTGCCACTCGGCCTTTCTAACCGGCTTGCCGGTGCTGACATCGGAACACAACACCTTCCGCTCGGCCCAACTACTAAACTCGATGAATACCGAAGTCCCGGCCAACGACATAAATCGCATGGAAAGTGTGATGAATGCCGTGGCCGGCTCAATAAATGCCAAATGGCTGGCCGAACGCGCCCAGGTCATTGAAGAACGCCGGTTGTCGCCACCGGCCTTTCGTCACCTACTGGTGAAACGCGCACGCAAAGCGGCCAAACGAATTATCTTACCGGAAGGCAGTGAACCGCGGACCATTCGAGCTGCCGCCATTTGCCACGAAAAGGGTATTGCTCATTGTGTCCTACTGGGCAATCCCGAAGAGATCCGACGCATCGCTCAAACCCTCGATATCATCTTGCCCGACTCCATCGAGATCATCGACCCAGCCATCGCCGTGCCCAAATACATTGATGCCATGGTGGAGCTACGCAAACACAAAGGCCTGACCGCACCGATGGCCGAGGCCCAACTGGAGGATTCCATCGTCCTGGGCACCATGATGTTAGCGCTTAACGATGTCGACGGCTTAGTAGCCGGTGCCATCCATACCACGGCCAATACCGTTCGGCCCGCCCTGCAGCTGATTAAAACCCGGCCTAATACCAAACTGGTGTCGTCGGTGTTTTTTATGCTGCTGCCCGATCAGGCGGTGGTGTATGGCGATTGCGCGATCAATCCGGACCCCAATGCCGAAGAATTGGCCGATATCGCCATTCAATCTGGGGATTCGGCCAAGGCATTTGGCATTGAACCGCGCATCGCGATGATCAGCTATTCTACCGGCCAATCGGGTACCGGCAGTGATGTCGAAAAGGTTCGCGAAGCCACGCGCATTGCTCGAGAACTGCGACCAGACCTTTTGATCGACGGCCCGCTGCAATACGACGCGGCCAGCACACCGTCAGTGGCCGCCAGTAAAGCCCCGAAGAGCTTGGTCGCTGGACGAGCCACAGTCTTTGTCTTCCCGGATCTAAATACCGGCAATACCACCTATAAGGCGGTGCAACGCAGTGCCAATGTCATCAGCATCGGCCCCATGTTGCAGGGTTTGCGCAAGCCGGTTAATGACCTATCGCGCGGTGCCCTGGTCGAGGATATTGTCTACACCATCGCCCTCACAGCCATTCAGGCAGATCAAATGAGTGATACCTAATTTATCTTGAATAGGGCTAATCAATTCGGGTCGGTGTAGCATAAAGCGTTGCTAACGTCCCGATGCCATCAAGGTCTGCTTAACTTAAGTGGTCGGTAGCCATAGCCATGGCTCTTAACAATCAGCAAATGAGAACAATTTACTGCTGCGTGTGAGTTGACTGTCCCGAATCTGGTCCCGAATCTGCACCGAGCCCGACTTCAAATAGTCCGCAGGTAAATAATGATTCATATGTGCGGCCGTTGCGGCCGTCTGCCAGGCAAGGCCGGCAATCAGATCAAAGCTATCAAAATAAAACCCAAAGCTGCGCCGCACTCGGGTTTGCAAAGATAAGAGTATTCCCGGCAAACTGTCGGCATCATCACCTGTCGCGTGCGGCAAGGTTGCACACACCAGCCCAATTGCGTTGGCTCTCAATTGCATGACGGTCGCGGAGGTTGCTGACACCAGGCCCACTATGGTGTCTTTTTTATGCTGTAGCAGATTGATTTGTTCGATTAAACCATAGTTAGCCGGGATAACACTGGGCCGTATCAAAAATTGGCGCCGCAGATGAAAGCTAAACCGTTTCTGCAAACCCGCCAGATCCAGCGCCGATGGAAAGCGCCGGGTGGCTCGGTACCAGATGGCGCTTAAATCATGTAATTCTCGTACCGTCTCGGGTTTTATACGACACTTTGCTACATCCTTGATAGCACTGGCCATTGCAAAACCGTCCATGCCACTGGTTTGACACAGGGCTGTATCAAGATCAAATACCACTAATTTCATTTGATTTGTACTCTATAAGTTCAGTTGTGAATTAATTTCACAATAGTTAGGCATGATTACAGTCTAACCGTTATGACCAAACTCAAAAGATCGATTAGCCCTGCTGAAGCCAAAATCGTTTTTTGCCGCCTTTCGTCCATCCTCTGCCCCAGCCCTCACCAAACCAGCCAGCCCCCCATCGTCAATCCAACCCCGTCACTTTCCAACCCCGTCACCGTTCGGACAGCGCCCAGAATGAATCCTGATGTTAACTTAGGCATCAAATTGACCATAGGGCTGCGGGCCCCCTGTGTCAGCATAGTAAGCGGCTATTTACGATTTGAGTCGCGAACCTGGTAGGCTACATCCACTGTCCCTCTGACAAAACCAACCCGAGTTGCGGAAACAGTCTACTGCTTAAAACCAACAAAGCCTTAGGTGTCGCCTGGCCTGCGTGGCTGTTTGACCCTCATGACGAAAGGTGGACAGCCGTATATTAATTTCGCCTTATATCAACTCGTTTTTTAAGTCCATATAATAGGTACCGGCAAAGGAAGGAAGGAAAAGTCCGCCGTTTTTTTGGAATTAATGGCACAAAGGGTTTTGCATGAACGTAATAGATTTGCTAAAGGAAAAGAGTGATCGACTAGCCAAAAACCGCGATGAGCTAATGGAACTGGTCAACCCCCAAGTTCGTGGGTATTTTAATGAAGCTATAAACAACGCCCGCAACAATCAATGGCTTGGCTGGGTATTGGATCAAACCAAATTCGGTGCCGGTGCAGAGGCCCAAAATGGCAATCAGGCTTGGCCGGAAAAAATGGGTTCCGATGCCCAACAGATGCTGCAACAGCTCTCGGCGCAGATGAATCAGGTCACACTGGTTGGTGAGTGGCTCACCGTCGATCAGGAGCGGATCAATCGTTTCGCAGATGTAACCGATGACCACCAATGGATTCATACTGATGTCGAGCGTGCTAAAGAGCACTCTCCGTTTGGTGGAACCATCGCCCATGGCTTTCTAACCTTGGCCCTGTTGCCCAAGTTAATCGGTGCTGTCAACCCCGACACCCCGCCCTACCCGGGGGCCAAAATGGTCGTCAATCTGGGGCTCAATCAGGTGCGCTATCCCTATCCGGTTAAAACCGGCTCTCGCTTGCGGGCGTCTAAGAAGGTTATCCACGTTGCTCTAGTTCGCCGTGGCCTAGAGGTCACCGAAGAAATAACAGTTGAAATACAGGGTTGTCGCCGCCCGGCCTGTGTCGCGCAAACGCTGATGCTGCTAGTGTTCTAAATAGCCTAGGCTGACCCGCTCGTTACCACCGTAGTCGAACACCGTCTCGATTCGACCAAAGCCGCCGGCGGCTAACGTCGCCCTGACTGCCGCGGCCTGTTGCCAGCCGTGCTCAAAAAACAGCGCACCGCCAAGGGCCAGACAGCAGCCAGCCTGCTCGACAATTTTTTCAAACTCCGCCAGACCACCGCGCTCGGCAATGAGCGCAGCGACCGGCTCAAAGCGCACATCGCCAAGCTGTAAATGGGGATCGTCAGCGTCTATATAAGGCGGATTGCTGACCAATAGATCGACCGATCCAGGTGCCACCTCGGCGCACCAATCACCCACTCGAAAGTTTACCGATAACCCTAAGCTCAAACCATTTTCCTGCGCCAAGCGCACGGCCTCCGGGTGCCGATCGACACCCGAAATCAGCCAAGCGGCCCGTTCCGACTTAAGGGCCAGGGCAATGGCACCGGTCCCAGTGCCTAGATCCAAGCATACCCGAGGCTCTGGACCAAAATGAGCGAGGACTGTTTCCACCAACATTTCGGTATCGGATCGGGGAATCAGGGTGCTGGCATTAGTCTTTAATGGCAGCGACCAAAACTCACGTTCACCCACTATATAGGCAATGGGTTCACCGGCAAGGCGTCGTGCCAGCCAGCTATTATAGACATGCTCTTGCGGTTCGGTAAGCATTCGTTCCGGCCACGCCAATAGATAGGTCCGGGGTTTGTGCAGGGCGGTACAGAGCAGAACCTGAACATCAACCACGTCCAAACCCAGGCTTTGGCCCCGGATCCGAGCATCGGCAATGGTCTGTGTCACTGCTGGCCCATCTCGGCAAAGAGCTGCGCCTGATGTTCGTTGAGCAGCGGTTGCACTATGTGTTCGAGCTGCCCGCCCATAACTTCATCGAGCTTATAAAGTGTCAGGTTGATGCGATGATCACTGACCCGGCCCTGCGGGAAGTTATAGGTCCGAATCCGTTCGGAACGATCGCCACTGCCGACCAGCGATTTGCGTTGATCGGCCTGCTCTTTGGCGGCGGCACTTTCCTGCACATTTTTCAATTTAGAGGCGAGCAATGACATGGCTCGGGCCTTATTCTTATGTTGTGACCGTTCATCCTGACATTCGACCACCATACCGGTGGGCAAGTGGGTCAGGCGGATCGCCGAGTCGGTCTTGTTAACGTGCTGTCCGCCCGCGCCGGAAGCTCGAAAAGTATCGATCCGCAGATCATTTTTATCAATTTCAACCTTTTCCAACTCGTCGGCCTCGGGTAATACCGCCACCGTGCAGGCCGAGGTATGGATCCGACCCTGACTTTCCGTTTCCGGAACGCGTTGGACCCGGTGCACGCCGGATTCGAATTTCAACTGGGAATAGACATTGGCACCACTGACGCGTGAAATAATTTCTTTAAAGCCACCATGCTCGCCCTCGCTGGCGGATAATATCTCGACCCTCCAGCCCATTTTCTCGGCATAGCGCGTGTACATGCGAAACAGATCACCGGAAAAGATCGCGGCTTCATCTCCGCCAGTGCCGGCCCGAACCTCAAGAAACACGTTTTTACCGTCATTCGGGTCCTTGGGCAGCAACAACACTTGCAGTTCTTTGTCCAAGAGCAGAACGTTCGCCTGAGCCACCTTGAGCTCGTCTTTGCCCAGCTCCCGCATCTCCGGATCGGCATCGTCGGTTAGAGCCAGGGCTTCTGCGACATCGCCTTCGGCGGCTTGATAGCCGGCAAAGCCGCGCACCACATCTTCCAGGTCGGAGTATTCCTGTGAATAGCGCCTGAAGTCATCCTGCTTAGCGATGACCCCTGCTTGCGACAGCAGGACGCCCAATTCCTCATAACGCTCTGACAATTCGGTCAATTTGTAACGGATCGATTCTTTCATGTTGTCCTTAGCCGTCTATGTCAAATAATCGCAAGGCCCAATCACTGGCGGCGGAGTCACCCTGCTCATGCGCAGAGCGCAGAGCCACCGTTGGGCTGTGCATTAATTTATTGGTTATATTATGCGCCAGTTGTTTCGTCACCAGCGTGGGGTCAGCCCCGGCGGTCAATGCGCGCAGCGCCTTATCCAATTCGCTTTGACGGATGTTGTCAGCCCGGCTGCGAATAAGCTTAATAGCATCTGAGGCCGAGCGAGCATTGAGATTAGTGATAAAATTAGCCGTCTGTTGATTGATGATCAGACGGGCTTCAATGGCGGCCCTGGCGCGCAAGCGCTTACTGTCCTCAATAACCGAGCGTAAATCGTCGACCGTATAGAGAAACACATCGGCCAGTTCCGCCACCTCCCCTTCGATATCACGGGGCACGGCGATGTCCACCATAAAGATGGGTTTGTGTTTACGCAGCTTCAACGCGCGCTCCACCATGCCCTTGCCGATCAAGGGTAACTGACTGGCGGTCGAGGAAATAACAATATCCGCACGCGGTAATTCATCGGGAATATCAGACAGCAGGCAGGCCCGGGCATTAAATTCACTGGCCAACACCTCGGCCCGTGCCAAGGTACGATTGGCGACGATAATTTGGGTGACGCCCTTTTCACGCAGGTGCCGGGCGACAAGATCGATGGTTTCACCAGCCCCGACCAGCAGAGCACGACAATTAGCAAAATCGGAAAATATACGCGCCGCTAGGCTGACCGCGGCGAAGGCGATACTGACCGCATTTTCACCAATGGCGGTTTCGGTCCGAACCCGCTTGGCGACCTTAAAGCTGTGCTGAAACATGAAATTGAGATGGGCACCAACGCTGTTGAATTCCTGTGCCACGGCATAGGCTGACTTCAGTTGACCCAAGATCTGCGGCTCACCCAGGACCATACTGTCCAGACCAGAGGCCACTTCACTAATATGAGTTACCGCCCGCTCCTCGCTGTAAACATAAAGGCAGGCGCGTAACTCGTCTAAGTTAACCTGATTCTGGGACGCCAGCCAGAGAATGACCTCTTCGGTCGAGCGATCAGCATCATCGCTATAACAATAGATTTCACTACGATTACAGGTTGATAAGATCACCGATTCTTGAACGCCAGACAGCGCCATTAAACCCTGAAGCGATGCGGACATCGTTTCTGGCATAAAGCTTATTTTTTCTCGAACTGCTACGGAGGCGGTATTGTGATTTATACCGATAGCCAATAACGACATCTCTTGAGTGAAACCTTATTTGTGTAAAAAGGCGGTATTCTAGTCGTTTTACCGAAAATAGGCGATATAAGCTATGCTAATATCCGAGTAAGTATTGAAAATACCTTACCTCTGGCGCGCCACAGACCATGCTTTATCGGGAATACTATGTCATTCGCAGTCAAACGGAACACTTTCTTCACGCTTTCAGCGGGCCTCTTACTGTCCGCTTGTGCCAACCTAGCCGGCCCCAGTGCCGCGCCCGTCGCAGATGTCAGCGATGCGCTACCGGAGATTCCTTATCAAGAATTGTCCGGACAAAGTCTGTTCCAGCTGCTGCTCGCCGAAATCGCGACCAATCGCCATGAATATGGTGCAGCCGCCGCCCTCTATAGCGAGGTCGGCGCCAGCTACAACGACGTGGCGGCCATTAAACGGGCCGTTGCGCTCAATCAGAGCGTCGGCAACTACAGTGCCATGTTCCCACTGGCTGCAAAGTGGTTGTTGTTACGCCCCGATGATAGCACGGCATTGATGGCGCATAGCCTCGCGTCAATTGCTACCGGACGGCTAGACCAGGGTATAATCAGCTTGGATCGGTGGTTGCTGCGCGACCCAAGCGCCGATGTCAGTCTCCTCCTGCCCGCCTATGAACTGCTGGATAGCGTGCAGCGCACGCAGCTGAGTCAGGGTTTGCTTGCGTTACTCGAAAAACACCCGAATTCCGGCAGTCTACCCTATACCCAAGCACGCTTTAAGTTAATCGAAGGCGAGCCCGAGGCGGCGCTATTATGGGTCGAGCGCGCGCTAGCAAATGAAAAAAACCTTCAGGTCCAACTGTTCCGTTTTCAGCTCTTGCTCAATCTGGAACGCAATACTGAGGGCAAAAAGGCCATTGAAGCCATTGCCAAGCAAGAACCCACCAACCGACAGGTTGCGCTGCAGTACAGTCGCTATCTGTTCAGCTATGAACCGGACAATTTGGCGGCCCTAAAAGACCTATACAGCCGCTTTGCCACCGAACCGACTATCGGCCGGAGCTATGCCCGAACCGCATTTGATGCTCAGGACTATGACTCGGCGACAGCGGTCTACAGCCACTTGCTGGGCACCGGCTACAGCAATGAAGCCCATTATTTTCTCGGGCGAATCGACCTACTCAATGAATTGCCCAATCTGGCCGTTGATCATTTTGAAGCCGTAATTGAAACCCCCTACCTGAGTTCAGCCCTGGCCGAATGGATTGCTCTGGCTCGCCCACAAGACAGTCAGCGCATCCTTGCGGCGATCACCGCCGGAAAGCTGGCCATGCCTGACATGGTGCCTGTCTTGTGGCGCTTACAGGCCAACTACTTTCAACTGATTGGCCAAAATCTGCTCGCCTGGTCCAGCCTCGAAGATGCCTTGCAGCAGTTCCCAGACAATGTGGCCCTGCTCTACGATCAGGCGCTATTAGCCGCTCAACTGGAGCGCATGGCGACCATGGAAGCGAATCTGATCGCGGTCTTAAAGCTCGAACCGAACAACATCAATGCGCTCAATGCGCTCGGTTATTCTTGGGCCGATATGAATAAAAACCTCGACATAGCCGCGCGCTATATTGATCAGGCCCTGGCCAGTGCGCCGGAAAACCCAGCCTTTCAGGACTCTAAGGGCTGGCTCTTGTATCGCACCGGAGATATGGATCAGGCACTGCTCTGGCTGCAAAAGGCCTACAGCAGCATGAAAAATGACGAGGTTGCTGCGCATCTCGCCCAGGTCCTATGGGACCTCAAGCGCACTGCAGAAGCGCGCGATCTGCTCGCCGACGTCATTCGCGACTACCCCAACAGTCGCTATATTGACGTGCTAACCGACCTATTTAATGAATAGGCGGATTGCATCACTAACTGCTGTCCTTACGGCCACCCTGGCACTGCTCTCAGGCTGCACTCTGCTGCCCCAGAAAGCGCCGAAAATCGCCGGTGATTGGGCGTTCACCGGTAAGATGGCGATCCAGAATCCGACTCAGGCCACCAGTTTTAATCTGGACTGGGTGCAGCAAAACGAACTGTTTCAAATTGCCCTCAGCGGGCCCTTCGGCCAGGGCAAGATAGGCATCAAGGGTCGACCGGGCCAGGTCACGCTAAGCAAGGATGGCCAGGAGCAGACCGCCAACAACCTGAATGACCTGCTTTACCGCGCCACGTCGATGGATCTGCCGCTGGATTACCTGCAGTTTTGGGTGCGCGCCGAAGCCCGCCCCGGTGACACCTTCACGCTGCAGCGCAACGAGCTGGGTCAAATCAGCAGGATCATCCAGGCTGGCTGGACGGTCGATATCAGTGACTATTTTGCGGCACCGATCAACCTGCCCCGAAAATTAATCTTCAGCAATGGTGAGGATCGCGGTAAACTGATCATTCGAGACTGGTTACCCACCTCACCCCTATCCTAACTGAGCCGCAATTGCCTGTTAATAGCCTAACCTTGCCCGCTCCGGCCAAACTGAATCTGTTTCTGCACATTATCGGACGTCGACCCGACGGCTACCATCAATTGCAGACCCTGTTCCAGTTACTGGATTATGGTGATGAACTGACCTTCGCGCTCAACCAGCGCGAGGGTGTCGTCCTTACGTGCAACCAACCCGCACTGGCTAACGCCGATAATTTGGTGATCCGTGCCGCCGATGCGCTGACGGCCTTTAGCGGGCAGACCTTTAATGTCCATATCCACCTCGACAAACGATTGCCGCTAGGTGGTGGTATTGGCGGCGGCAGTTCCGATGCCGCAACCACCCTGCTGGCGTTGAATCATCTCTATCAATTACAGGTCTGCGAGGCGGATCTGCTGACCTTGGCGGCCGGCCTGGGTGCTGATGTGCCAGTCTTTGTGAAGGGACAGACGGCTTGGGCCGAGGGCATTGGCGACCGCCTAACGCCAATGCCCCTGCCCGAGCGCTGGTATCTGGTGGTATGTGCACGGCAACACGTGGCAACCCCCCTGCTCTTTGCGCACCCCCAATTGACACGCGATACCTCAGCCAGCACAATAAGCGCCGCGCTAGCTAACACCGGTCACAATGACTTTGAACCCTTGGTACGCAACATGTACCCTATCATAGACAGGGCCTTTCAGGCTTGTCAGCCCTATGGCCACGCCAGGCTGACCGGCACAGGTGCTTGCCTGTTCTTAACCCTGCCAAGCGAGAATGCCGCCAGTGACCTGTTGAATCGATTTAGGCTTGAACACCCAGAGCTGAGTGCTTTTCTCGCCAAGGGTGTCAATACCTCACCAGCGCTCACCCGGCTCAGGCAAAAATTAAATTAACCCAGTTTCCAGACTGGGTGGCAACGACACCCAGATTTGTTTTATCTATAACAGCCAATCAAGGGTAATACAGTGTCAAAAATGATGGTTTTTACGGGAAACGCCAACCCCATACTTGCAAAGAAGGTTGTTGAGCGGCTTGCAATCCCACTCGGGGACGCCTCGATCAGTAAATTCAGCGATGGCGAAGTGGCCATCGATCTCATTGAAAACGTACGCGGAGCGGATGTCTTCATCATTCAGCCGACCTGCCAGCCGACCAATGACAATCTGATGGAAATCATCTTCATGGCCGATGCCCTACGCCGCGCCTCGGCAAGCCGCATCACCGCGGTCATCCCTTACTTCGGTTATGCCCGTCAAGATCGCCGGCCACGCTCATCGCGCACCCCGATTTCGGCCAAGGCCGTGGCCGATATGCTCACAGTGGTCGGCATAGACCGGATTCTCACGGTGGACTTGCATGCCGAACAGATCCAGGGCTTCTTCAGCATCCCGGTCGATAACATCTATGGCTCGCCCATCCTGCTCGATGACATTCAAAAGCAGGGTTATGAAAACATGGTCATTGTGTCGCCCGATGTTGGCGGAGTGGTCCGGGCTCGTGCCATCGCCAAACAACTGGGCGCCGATCTGGCGATCATCGATAAGCGTCGACCGCGGGCCAATCAGGCAGAAATCATGAATATTATCGGCGACGTCAGCGATCGCACCTGCATTCTGGTCGACGATATGGTCGATACCGCCGGCACACTGTGCTCGGCGGCCGAAGCCCTCATCAAGTTTGGCGCGCAAAAAGTCGTCGCCTACGCGACCCACCCAGTACTGAGTGGCCCAGCCGTCGAACGGATCACCAACTCCCAGTTGGAACTGGTAGTGACCGACACCATTCCGCTCTCGTCCGCGGCACAAAACTGTGCTAAGATCCGCCAGCTTTCGATGTCAGGGGTGCTCGCAGAGGCCATACGGCGCGTCAGCAACGAAGAGTCCATCAGCGCAATGTTTCGTTAATTTGACGACATTCGCAACAGTTAGAGTCACATTCGACTCAACTTTTTAGGAACTCACTTTATAAATACATGCAGCATTGGTCGCGAATGTTGCATGTTTAATTTTTGGAGCATTAGAAAATGTCTGGAATTTTTGAGATCAATGCAGTAGTTCGTGGAGAGACAGGGAAAGGTGCGAGCCGCCGCCTGCGCCACGAAGGTAAAATACCTGCAGTTATTTACGGCGGCGCTAAAAACCGCAAGCCACAGAGCCTTACGATTGAAGTTCGTGATATGATCAAGGCCTTAGAGAATGAAGCGTTTTATTCTCATGTCTTGACCGTTGTGATCGGGGCGAAGACCGAACAAGCCATCCTGATGGATCTTCAACGCCATCCGGCCACTGGTTTCCCAACGCACGCCGACTTTGAACGAGTTACCAAAAGCAGCATCGTTCATAAACGCGTACCGTTGCACTTCCTGAATGAAGAAGGTGTCATCAAAGCGGGTGGCAAAGTGCTGCATGCTACTTCAGAAGTTGAAGTAACCTGCAAGGTTGGCGATTTGCCTGAGTTCATCGCGGTTGATGTTGCCGGACTAACAGTTGGTTCAACCGTTCATTTGTCAGAACTGAAATTGCCTAAGGGTATCACCCTGAAAGAATTGAGCAAGGGCGCGGATCACGATGCACCGGTTGTCTCGATTGCCAAGGCAACAGGCGGCGATGTAGAAGACGCAGCAGAGTAATGCTGAGTTAGAGCGCTAATTGAGAGGGCCTTAACGGCCCTTTTTTCATTTAAGACTATATAGACCCGATCATGAAAGATGTCATTCGTTTTATTGTTGGCCTGGGTAACCCAGGACCCCAATACGATCAAACCCGCCACAATGCCGGTTTTGAATTCGTCAATCAGTTGGTGCGTCAACACGCGGGCAGCTGGAAAAATGACAGCAAGTATCTGGCGGAAACCTGCCAACTCACCATAGCCGGTGAAAAGATTGCGTTAATGAAACCAATGACCTTTATGAATCGAAGCGGTCAGTCGGTTGCCGCCTACGCACATTTTTTCAAAATACCGGTCGAGCACATTC
>Ga0307492_10000726_pt1 | contig 13780 bp, 11 predicted proteins | sample SI3LmetaG_FD_202365 | JGI IMG/M metagenome (GOLD analysis project Ga0307492, IMG submission 202365) | Sea-ice brine microbial communities from Beaufort Sea near Barrow, Alaska, United States - SI3L | ecosystem: Environmental > Aquatic > Marine > Coastal | place: USA: Alaska | collected 2017-05-06 | reverse complement strand
CGTCTCTATTACCCGCAATAATTTAACTTGCAACTCTAGTGGCATCGATTCAATTTCATCTAAAAATATAGTCCCTCCACTGGCATATTCAAGTTTACCGACACGCTGTTTATTCGCGCAAGTAAAGGCTCCAGACTCGTGACCAAACAATTCTGACTCCATCATGTCGATGGGAATCGCACCACAGTTTAGTGCAACAAATGGCTTATCTTTACGCAAACCCTCTTCATGTAATGCACGAGCAACAACTTCTTTGCCAGAGCCGGTTTCCCCCCATACTAAAATATCAACATCAGTTTGTGCAAGCGCCATAGTCTCGGCGCGCAGCGTTAACATTGCTGGAGTACGACCCACTAAACGCTTATCTAATCCATCTTGATTGGCAAGCTCATCCCGCAGCGTTCTATTTTCTAGCACCAAACGTCGTTTCTCTAAACCACGAGAGACAGCACCGATTAATCGTTCTGTTGCAAAGGGCTTTTCTATGAAATCGTAGGCGCCATTACGCATAGCGTTAACAGCCGTTGATATATCACCATGACCCGTAATAACGACTGTAGGCAGGGCAGGATCGATCTCCAATACCTTTAATAAAAGCTCTAACCCATCGATGGCAGGCATTCTTATATCGGTTATTATTACACCGTATAGATTACGCGTAATATTATTGAGTGCATCATAGCCATTGTCGTACGCATCCACCTCATAACTTGCGAGCTCTAAGCTCTGTGTCAGGGCATGACGTAAATCTTCGTCATCATCTACAATTATTACTTTTGCATTTTTAATCATTATTTCTCAAATTTTTCTAGCGCTACTTTAAAATACAACAAGCCTTTGCTATGATTTTGTTAATTCGGATAAAGGTAAGCGAAGCTCAAAAACTGTACCGTAACCTTGTGTATCGAAACCATTTTCTTTTAGATGAATTGTTCCTTTAAAGTCGTTCAGTAGGGTTGAAACTATAAATAAACCCAAACCCAGTCCATTACCCGTCTTTTTTGTCGTATAGGAAGCATTAAACATATCCGCTTTAATCGCCTTAGAAATCCCAGTACCAGTATCTTTTATTAGAATAATGACTAATCGATTTTTGTTATGCTTTATTTTTTCATCTCTTAAAAACCATTCGATTTCAACTTTTTGCAGTGAGCAACCAGCGACCGCATCCATCGCATTAGTCACCAGGTTAGTAACAATTTGTAGAAGCTTACCTTGCTCACCTTTTAACTGTATAGATTTATTCGGTGAAAATAACTGCAGAGATACGTTTTGCTTTTTCGCTTGTGGAGACAATAGAATAATCAATTCATCCATAACAGAGTCGACTGAGAAGTATTCATATTCATGTGTTGACTTGTGAGCAAACCGTCGGAGAGTAAGAGTCAAACCTGCCATTTTATCAACTAGTAATTTGATACGTTGCAAATTTTCTAACGCGCTTAGTGAGTTATCTTTTTCTATAAAGGTAGAGGCGTTATCGGCATAAGAACGAATCGCTGTTAATGGTTGATTGTACTCATGAGCTAAGGCTGTAGACATTTGACCAATACCAGCTAGTTTTGCCGCCTGAATAAACTCATCTTGCGCTTCTCGCAAATTTTCCTCAACAATACGTCGTTCTTCTATCTCAATATTCAAACGCTCATTACTGGCACTTAACTCATGTGTTCTATCCCTCACTTGACGCTCCAGTCGCAACGAAAATGCTTGCTGTGAGCGCTGTTCTTTTAACAGCCTTTTTTGATGCGCTCTCCACATGAAAAATGACATGAAGATTAACGACAATATCAGGAATGTAATAAGTACAGCATTATTTCGCTGAGATCGAATGGCATCATAATTAACAAATATATGAATATTCCAATCAAGTAAAGGAACGTACTGAGAAGCTTGCAGAAAAGCTCTACCTTCATTTTCTCCCAAGGCTTCTTTAAATATTAATTTGTTTTCTGATAAAAGAGAAATTCTATCAATCAAATAATTACTATTACTATTACTATTTTTCTTATTCTTCCTACCCATGTCTCCTTGATTACTGCCGCTAAAGGTATCATTGGCAATACTGCTTTTTTTAAAATCGTAATTAAAGTAACGTAAACGCCACTGCCTTATACTCGACAATAAAACCCTCTGACTCACATCGACCATCAGAATCGGGTCCGGTAATAATAATAAAACTTGCTCTAAATACTCCAGGTTTAGTCGCACAACGATCGCACCTAATATTCCATTTTTATAAAAAACAGGCGAAGCAATAATATAGAGCCTTCTACCTGATTCGGTTACAACGTTACCTCGCCCTCAATTACCTTGCATAGCGCTTATAAAATATCGCTCTGTAGATATATTGACTGTCTTCTCATCGGGCTGATCTTTACGAAGAATAATGCCCTCTTGATCGACAATCCAAATATCATTAGCACCACTAATACCAATAAAATCTACCGCGATCTGATTAGCGCTGGGAAGAATTTTAAGAGGGTTAAGACTCCGCAATGCAAGGAGAATATCAGGACGACGAGAAATCAGTGCCGCAAGCACGGTATATTTTTCTAGGCTTGTTTTTAAGGTTTCAGTTTGAAAAGCAAGTGTTCCTTTCATGCGCGAATTGGCTTGAGTCACTGCATTTCGCTCAGCAAAATAACCCGCCAATACTAAAATAAACAGTGCGCCCACCAAGCAATAAATAGTCATCAGTCGATCACGATTGAAAAAATTATGGTTTAACATAGTCACTCTTTACTTTCATTAATTATACGGCACCAACCATCGATACTCTTCAGGTTCAAGCAGAATATTCAATTATCACATTATTTTTTTTTGAAAACCTTGAGGCAATTTTTTTCTGCTAATTAAATTCACCTTAATTACAAATTTTTTCCACCCAGATCAATACTTAACATTTTATTAGCTTTGCTACGAGTACATTTCGGCAGTTCTGCAAGAAGGCAACAACAGCATGATATCTTCAATGGTGAATCAGAATAGTGGGGTCTGGTTTTCTGAAAGCATAATTTCAACCTTCCGTTACTTTACTGGTTGCGGTGAGCTCCGCCATAGTTATGAGGTTATGATAATAAGCATCGACTGAACTTTTTTCTAATTTCTAAAGCTACAACGATCAGTTACCCCATGAAGTAGTTCCTGGTAAGCAGTCGACAATGATTTTATATAAGGCTTTTATTGGGCCAACTTAGGTCGAGTTAGGATGCTTATCAATAACCGTCTGTGGATTAAGTAAATAATTCACTCAATACTCGAAAAGGCGTATATTGACTAAACAATTATCATGATTAAGTTAAACGACAGGTTCAGTATTTCAAACAACGCCCTGTGTTTCAAATAATGTAGATATATGACAATGGACATCTAAACCCTGGATTAAATAAATCTTATCGAGTGATAAATGAATCAAATAAAATTTCGCAATATCAGCATTAACCGATTTTTCTTTGTGTTGTTATCACTCGGGTCATTCTACTCATTTCCCGCCCTTGCCGAGTGTGGGGGTCGAACACAATGTATTGGTGTTGGTCTCACCGAGGCTGCAGCCTTACAAGCCCATCATGGCGGACCCTCCGACCCTACCCCAACACTGGCCTTTGGTAATGAGCTTAACGGCGGCGCCAGTGTGGCACAAACCGTCTATGTGGCAGCAGTCATCGGACCTAATGGCAGTATGGCGACACTTCAAACACCCTCAATAACCGGCACCGATGCCACTGAGTTTACTATTAGTGGGGGTAATTGCTCTGCACTCAATGGCCCGGTACATGGCGGCTCACTCTGCACCATTGAAGTGACTTTTAATCCAACTAACCCAGGTAACAAGGCGGCAACCCTTAATATCAATTTGAACCCACCTTGTGCTGGGTGCATTACAGGAAGAACCGTTAATTTGGGCGGCATTGCCGGAGAAGCTGATCCAGGCAATGATCAACAGGTCATTGGTTTACTGGTATCACAGGGACAAACCGCTAAGCGCTTTTCCCGAGCCCAGATGTCTAATGTGCAATCTCGAATGGAGTCGTTACATCGAAGCTTTAAGCCCTCTTCTTCTCAGCGTTCAGACCTTGATAGCCCATTTTCTAGCGATGCAGTCGAAACCTTAAAGCTCTCAGAGAACCAGATCATACCTGAACCACTCAAGCAGTCCGATCAAAATCAGCCCAAGACATCGTTTGCCGAGCAATTAATTAGAACATTGAGCTCTAAATCTCTCGCACTATCGTTGAGTAACAACTTGCCTGCTCGCGCTAATTTGAGTTTTGGTATCTGGGCCGAAGGTAATATTAATTTTGGTACACTCAAAGCCACTAATGCCAATATTGACAACCAACTTCGGTTTAATACGGATGGTTTGAGTATTGGTGTCGACCGCCCATTTGGCGAAAAAATAATATTAGGTTTCGGACTAGGTGTGGCGAGTGATAGAACGGTTATCGGTAATAGCGGTAGTTTAAGCAAAGCTGATGCGAATAGTTTGTTCATCTACGGTAGCTTTCTATTATCCGACAATTTATTCCTCGACACGATGATTGGTAACGGCAGTATCAGTTATAATCTCAGTCGATATATCGCAGCGGTTGACGATTTTGCACTTGCACAACGTAATGCTGACCAACTGTTTGCCTCCATTTCAGCCAGTTATGAATTTCGCGATGAAGCATTATTATTCGCGCCTTACCTGAGATTAGATAGCCGCGTTGATACACTCGACGCTTTTACCGAAACGAACGCTGGCGTAAATTCGTTGAGTTATAACAAGGAGACCATTAACTCGATTCGTTACGCGCTAGGCTTACGTATTGAATCTGCCCATCAGGCCAATTTCGGCTGGATCTTACCCCAGCTTAGAGTCGAATGGAGTCAGGAAAATGACGACGACCGGCAGAGCATATTGACCTACTCAAACCAGCCTGCTGGCACCCGTTATACACTCAATCGTGCAGGACAGGATAACGACTCGTTGATGGTCGGTATTGGTGGCGATTTTATTTATAACAATGGATTAAAATTATCAACAAAATATAAGGTGTTTAATAATTCCGCCTCAGAATCTGACCAAACAGTGGGCTTATCTTTATCTAAGACATTGGATGATAAGCCCTTTTTCCCTCAATTTAGCTCGGTGACTCCGTTCAAAACACCTATTCAAGTGGTCGCTGCTATCACCCATAACGACAATTTAAACCGTGAAGGTCGTTTGGCTCAGCAACAACTGTCGGATCAAATTTATACGGTAAAACTCGGCACTCGCAAAGCGTTTTCCGTGAGCAAACATACCCGACTGATTGTTCGAGGTTATCTCTCGACAGAGCAATTGAAGCAGTATCATGATCTCGACAAAGCGACCATAGGAGCGAAAGCCGAATACCAATATCGCCCTTCCAGCGAGTTTGATGCGACTACTTTTGCACTATTCCTGGACCTTGCACATGAAAATTATAATTCCGCCCTGCGCAGCAATGACAACAACACGATCGGATTATCGATGCGACAATTATTAACCGAAAAAATCAGTATTTTCGGTGCTTTACAGCATGTTGATCGCAGTGCGGATAACGTGGTGTTTGATGTAAGTTATAACGCGTTACGCATATTTGCTGACTATTTTTTAGGTCGAAGTGGAACCCTTTACCTGGGTGTACAGCAGCGTAAAGGGGATCTCGTTTCATCAACCACTGACTCCGTCTACTATAGTCAAATACAGCTAGCGAGTGTGGTGGACGATGCTTTTCCTAATCAATCACTAACCGCCGTTCGTTTCGACGCCAAAACCAGCATTTGGACGCTTGGCTATAGCCGACCGCTGGGTGCACGTGACTCCATAGACTTATCTATCACTAAAGTTGACTCCGAAGCCAGTAGATCATCAAATATTAGTTATAACACCAACCTATATTCGCTGGCTTATATCATGCGCTTTTAAGACAGTTTCCATTTTTTTGACTGAAAATATCTAGCGTGGCGCAATAAACAGCTCACATTGTGCTGTTTATGATTGAGTTAATCGTCTAATAATCGAGTCGGGGTGCGCTGTAGTCGTCTTTAGGGAAAATGAATGGCGGTGTTCTTCCCACCAGGGTCTCTATCAGCATCAACTCTTGATCGGTATGGTTAATAAATGGCGCTTTACGAATACTCTTGCCACTCTCATTTTCACCCAGAATATACACCGGTTGATCATGATGAGTCGCTGCCACCGTTAGTTGTTCGCCATCCTTATCTGCGACGATATCGGTGGTTCCGTAACAAGTGCAAAAATAAGTTTGTTCCGGGTCGGCCTCCATATACCAGCCAGTACCACGAATACCAATCGTGGCAGTAACGGTTCTTACTTGCATTGGGGTATCTCGTGATACTGAGAGTAACTTACCGGTGATTAGGTAAAGACCTGCGATAATCATCGATGTCAGGTCGTCAGCCGGACTTTCAATCACTAGTTCAGCTTCATCTCGCAAAACCATTGCCTGAGTCCCTACGGCAAAAACCAACTCACTGTTTTTTCCTGTTTTTACCCGATCACCAGGACGAATCAATGTATTTTCTGTTACCGCTATATCGTTCACAGATGCGGAACCTGTAAGCCGGAAAACTGACTGCCCCTCCGGTAGTTTTTCTGGCTTATTACCAAAAAAACTAAAAGCAGATGCGGTATTATAAGGTGCTGCGAGTGAGAGCGCTCCCAGCCCAAGTGTCTGTATTACCTGTCTTCGCCTAGGATCTTCGGAATCGTTAAATTGACTCATATAAAACTACCTTTAACCTTAGTGGGTGATTTTAATCGATATTATTTCATAGACGATTAAAGAATGTTGTTAAATTCAAGCCAATGCACTGAATGCATGTTTGAAACTTATAATATCGTGATTAATCGATAATTAAGTATAGTCGGAATATTTGTCTTCATTAATTAGCGCCGCCCAATAACCCCAGCGCTAAAATTTTGATTGATAGCAATGCAGCCATCGGTCGGCGCATCACCGTCAAGGGGCCTTGTATAATTTTTTGAACTTAACCTTTGAACTCGACATCCACCGCTCAGCTATGTGCCGGGTTGTTAGGTGCACCGAGGGAACGAAGTGCCCGGTAATACATTCGAATGATTCCCTATGCATACCCCCCTTAAACGCGGCTTTTAATATTCACGGAGGGACTAAAACAACGCAAGAGTCGTTGTCGAGGAGGCCAAAGCCGATAAGTTTATCGCTAAAGGGTCTTTCGGAATTTTTTGCCCACGATACTAAATGCCGCAAAAAACTGAAAACGGGACCTTTAGCGACACCCTCCAAAGCCAGTACCCCGTGCAGACCGAGGGGTCGGCAGTACATAAGAAGGATTCCTACGTACCATCGACCCATTTGATTATTAGCTAAGGTTTAGCAGCCCAGGAGTTGCAATAGCCCGCTGCAGCAACCTGTTTCCCCGGAAAAATAGCGCAGTTACCAGCAGTACCCATTGGGGCTGAAAATAACATACAGTTTTTACAGGTTTTTCCTTCCACAGTGCCGGTTTCTGTATAGCCGAGGGCCTTAGCAGTTGGGCCTGAAATAGAAACCATCGCTGCCTGAACCGTCGTTTGAAACCCAGCCAAAGCCACGACCGGCAGCGCAAACATGCCTTTTAATATCGCTCTACGTTTATTATCCATTGTTTTATTTTTCATTATTTATTCCTCAAGTTATTAATAAGTTTTGTATATAAAAACAATAATTAAAATACTCGTCGAACGTTGGAAGGTATATGAAAAAATGCGTATTAGCTGACCTGGGTCAATTAGAAAACGTGTATCTTTTAGTCGGGTTAAAAGAGCCGGCAGTTAATGAGAATGATTCCAATATAGCGCCGAACCCTTTATCCATTTATCTTATGTGCCACCCCGGGCCGGCCCACTTTCGAAAAATCACGACGAGCAGCTATAGTATGATAACCCTCCGACATCAAAAAATTCAGACGGCTTCCGTCTATAGTATTTTGCTTCCACAGCCTGTGACTGCTCAGCGTATGGCTGCGTCATGACTTCTTGCAACTCTCGAATAACAGCGTAATTTCCGGCTGCTGCTTGCTGATACGCAGGCACAACGAACCACTCTCGCAAACTGTATTTTGGGTTGACGAGTTTCATTTGCCTGGAGAGCGTTTCACGGGAAAGGGACGGAGCATCAGTCGTGCTCTCAATGAGCGATTTCCATTTTGTGAGCCACTCTGACCAGCGCTTGTCCGTCCCTTCGGAGTCAGTCTCGCCCCCCTGTTTCATTGAAGCCTCAGCGCACTCCGAGTTGCTATAGAAACTTTTTTTGAGTGGGCCAATGTCGTCAGGTATCGTCGAGAGCTCGCGGAAGAAAATGGTATAATCGACAGGCGTTTGCTCCATCAGTGTTTCGAGCTCACTGAACAATGCCGCGTCAAAAGTGCCAAGTCCAAGTTTGGCTGCCCACATCGTCTCCATTTGTGCTTGCATCACTTCCGAAAAGTCAGTTCTTATCTCGCCGAGCTGTCGCAGATAGTCCTCATGCGACATCACCAACGGCAGCAACGCTGTGCAAAACACGTGGAAGTTGCGTTCCGCTGCCATTGGCTGGTTGAGGAACGAGAAGTGCTGTCCGCCACCCGTCCATGGCTGGAAGTCTGGGTTGAACACATCGCAGAATCCGAATGGACCGTAATCGAGTGTGAAGCCACCAGCCGCACAGTTGTCGCTGTTGAAGTTGCCCTGACAGTAGCCGACGCGGACCCAGCTCGCCACAAGCGACGTGAGACGGCTGCGAAACTCACGCGCGAGCAACACCACTTTTTGTGCGGTGTTTAGTTTTTGATCGATGACGTCAGCATACTCACGATCGATCAAGTGCATCACAATCTTCTCGAGTTCCTCCATCGCTTTCGGATGCTCCTTCTTGCGGGCACGGCGACCGAAGAGCTCGAGTTGACCGACCCGAATGAACGACGGCGCGACTCGCGTCGAGATCGCAACTGCCTCCGACATAAGCTGGTCGGGATCCTTCGAACTCGAGCCCTCCGAGTACCACGGCCGCTTGACCGTCTCTGTTTTTGAAACGTACAAACTCAAAGACCGTGAGGTCGGCACTCCGAGCGCGTGCATGTATTCCTGCGCGAGAAATTCCCTGACACTCGAGCGTAAGACGGCGCGACCGTCTGCACCACGGCAATAGGGTGTCCTACCGCCACCTTTCAACTGCATTTCCCAGCGTCGATCTTTAATTACCGCTTCAAGCACAGAAACGGCACGACCATCGCCGTATCCGTTGCCGGTTTGGAACGGGCACTGCTGGTAGTATTCAGAGCCATAAATTGAAAGTGCGTACCCACAAGCCCAACCAATCTTGCGCATCGGCTCCGGAATCTCTGACATGTCGCCGGAGAACATACGGATGAAGTCTGCCAGTTCTGCCATGCTATCAGCGAAGCCAAGTTCTATAAAAAGGTTCTTGCTGTGTGCTACATACTCGGGGTCTTTGATTGGCGTGGGATTAACGGGCACATAGTGTCCCGTAAAGACTTGTCGCGGCGCATGGTCAGCGCCGTTTTCTGTCGCATCAGGGTCACAATTGAGAGACTCTAAGAGCGAGTAATCTGCTAGTTTGGCAAGATCCTCAAGCGTCGCAACCGCTGGTGAGGTTTCCTGGAACAGTCGATTTGTCATAGAGATACTCATTTGGCGAATTAATAACAGAGGGTAGTTTTTTGTTTTGGATTAATGAAAAATCGAAGGCATTAACCCTATTAATTTTGGTGCCTAGTAAAAGCACATTAAGATACAAATATCGCAGATACCCCTAAAATTCACCATGGATTGTTAGGCCAGGGACTATTGTAAAAGCACCAACTCATATTCAAGTCCGGTAAGTATGAAAGGTTGACGCGCAAGGAGCAAGTCGGACAATAGGACCCGATCAATACTTCGACAAGCTCTAAAGAGTGCTGAGGGTGAGACCCTTCTAATTTGCTATCATAGGCTTATTAAGCCAACCCAAACGAAAGCCCCCTTTATCAACTCAGCAGATACTGGATATCTATTTGCCTTTTGCCTTCTTTTAAACGCCTCGCAGGCACTGATCCATAAATTTTGACTCAACATTTTTAAGGAGTTGAATACAATGGAACCTAAGGGAGAGTTTGAAGCCATGCTTCGGCCCTTTGTGATGATGATTGATTTGCAGAGTCGGTCAAAGAGTGCACCCGAGCATCAATCATTTTGGAGTTAACGATTAAATGATGGTAATTGCCCGTCGAACTGGCTAGCCTATACTACTTTCTGGCTACATCATTCCAGATAACTGTATTTTCAGATAATCGGCATCTCTGCGGGTATATTGGCCATGATTATTTCGAAAATAGAATTTTTAAAATTTTCTATACTTAACGATAGAGGACGAATTGGACACAAATAAAGAACTTTTCGAAGCGATTGAAAAATTATTGAATCATATACCCAAAAGCTGGGTTGAACTCACCACTCATCGCTTAGATATCTATGATGAAAAACAGGCTAAAAGCGATTTTTTAAGCCAATTTCAAGATTTGCTCTTATCTGGAAGCTACTCTACTGAAGCACTCGATTCGCTGCCAACCGCCTATGATTACATCCGATTAGGACACCAGCTTTCGAGTGTACTCGAGTGGGTTCTAGCTAAATTAAACCAGGCTCCCTCAGATCAGGTAATCACCTTCGCTTCCAGCACAATGCCTATTCTTGCGATTTTACGGCGCGATGCGTTGAATCAAACAACTACCCATATTTACCACGATTTAGAATCTTCACCCTTGCTCGATGAAGAACGTTTAAGTTCGATTTATGGCTATCAGTTTGACGTGAAGAAAGTGGCTAGCTCATCAGAAATTCCAGAGCACCCAAAAGGAACCGTGCTTTTTGTGACTGAGCGCCCTTACCAAACGCCACTAGCTAAGCATGTCAATATAGACGCGACCATAAACCGACATCCTCAGTTTGGGTCCATGATTGTCATTCACAAGTCACCCGCCCTCGACTCACAAGTCACAGAAATTATCAACGACGTTCAACATGTGAGGCGACGCGAAAGTATTGCTATGACCCCACCTAGTGCATTAAAGGTGTTGAATGAAATAGTCCAGGGCGTGTTATCTGATATTGAGCTAATCCAAGGTGATAATTTACCAATCGTCCATCAATGTATACAGGACAATACCGGCAGTTCCATCCCCCCTATTGTCGCGTCTAGTGGGCTAGCTATTCAATACGCCATCATGATGGGCCTGGTTGAAAATGCGATCACAGAGCACCCCAACAAACCGATTGCCCTCATTCTTCCGCCCAACTGTTATGGCGGCACCAACGACCAGGCGCGACGAATTGCAAACCTAATTCCCAATACTGACATCGTCGATTTATTGGTAGATGGCGGACATGACCTGGTTAGCAGCTTAGAGGCAGTTCTAACCCAGGTCGCCAAAAATAATGGCGTCCCAATTGTGCTGGCAGAGATCCCAACCAATCCTAGAGTCGAAGTGCCAGATATGAATGAACTGGCCCGAGTATTGAATCAACCTAGAAAGACGACTGAAAATGAAGATGCTATTGAGCCTTCTTTTATGGTTGATCAAACCTTTTGCCCTAACGTGAAGCTATTGGGGCAAGATGATCTGCTTGCTACGGTAAAAGTGATTTCTTATACGAGTGGCTCCAAGTTTCCAAGTGGCGGACGTTGTGTCGCAGGTTATTGCGCTGCCAATAACGCGGCGAGCGAAATACAAAAGCTCATCTCCAAACATCTAAAGCTATCTGATAATAGTGCAGACCCACACCAGATTAATACGCTGGCAGAGAATATGCCCTCTATGCCAGAGAGAATAAAAAAGGCTTACCAAAACACCGTTGAATTCATCAATCATATTAAGCGTGTACTGCCTGATTCAAAAATCAACTTCGTCTCTGAAGAACTAACCATTCAAGGTTTCACGCCCTCTGTTTTTTCATTAGACTTACCAACGGTTGGTGAAACTAAAGAGCAACGAGAAGAATACAAAAGACGCCTCAATGAAAAGCTAATCCGCTTTATGATCAAACGACATCCTGATGTCAGTAAGCATTGCGTTAGCTACGGACAATTAAAAGGAAGTTACTGGACAGTTCCAGCGACCTCCACTCAAGGAACCACCAAGGAAACTGATAAAGATTACATAGTTAGGGTCGCAATAGCGCCCGATATTGATCTTGTTAAATTATCAGAGTCATTTACTGCGTTTTTCCGGAATGAGGGAATTATTGAGTGAGCAAAATAGCTAATGTTCCCTATGATGCTCTAGCCTGCAGGTTGATAATCTATAAACCCCTATCTTCAAAAAGGTTAAAGCTAGACCCCATAATTCCAAGTCATTTTAAGTGATGTTGTGAATTTTTAAGCTCATCACTGCGAGACCCCGGGTCTTAAAAAGCCACAGCTCTAATGCTGAATATCATTTAATTTAATCGAAACGCAAAGAAAAGAGATGATGGTGGACACAGGAGGACTTTGACGTCAGCACAATGGATCACGAGTAGCTCGATCGTGACTTAAAAAACTCGAAACAATTTTGCAATGGACAAGGGGGACAATAAGCCCGCACAGCGCGAATCAAGTAACTCATTGAAAAATAATGATAATTAATACCATTACTTCCTAATATACCCCCATAGATACCCCCTAATTGATTTGCTGGGATTATTTGTATCTGGTGCTTTTTAAACGAAAATCGCAACATAAATGAACCGTCTTAACCCGAAACTTTTATTTTGGAGATGCAAATGTAACTATGGCGTCGCTAGTAAGGTTGAGGCGCTGTGAACTATTGACCCACCCTCACGGGTAAAAAACTTTTATTGGTTAGAATTAGAAAAGGAAATCTATGGGAGTCCTATAAGACAGTCAAAACCCAGACTATTAATCCACCCCTGCCTACTTAGGAAGGAAATTACATTAGCCATGACTCTAGGAAAACACCGCGAAGCGATTTACCCGTAATGTAAAACCCCATCAAGTACCTTTTATTCAGCTCATCTGAAAGCTACCTTTGAGATTTGAATTATGAACAGACACTAAGTGCATATAGATTTTATTCAGGGCATAAAAAAGCCACCTCAAGTGAGATGGCCTCTTCTTTGGGACTGTATGTAAAACGTTGGCAGCGATGGGCTGCCGCAGGATTACAGGGTATTAAGCTTAACGCCGTCTACGAGCAAAACCTAGACCAACAAGTCCCAAGCCAAATAGAACGATGATTGAAGGTTCAGGAACTGCGTTCGCGGTCAATTCCAGATCGTCAAAACGCAAAGCCATTGGGCTAGGATTGGGGTTTAAGGAGGTAAAAAATGCCAGTGAAACACTAGTATCGTTACCGTTTAGAAAAATAGAGGCATAATTATCAACACCCCAAGAGCCCATAATCTCAGCAGTAGCAGCGTCATATCCTGTCAGATCAAATGTCGTAGTAAAAACATAATCAGTTGAAGAACTGGTTTCATCCCCGCCACTTGCAGCAACCAAGCTGCCGGAACCATCTAAACCGGTGTTATAAAGCTGATCGGTAATTACCGCCACATTAGCAGTGGTAACAGTAGCAAACCCAAACAGAGCAATCGCTCCATATTTTTCAAACAATGCATAATTTAATCCTTAACGCTAACAAATACTCGATTTAGTTTAAGTGCATTTGACTAAATCCAATCGAAACAAGACTGCAACTTAAACAGCAATCGATGTAATTAAAGCAAAGTAAAGTAAAGTCCATATTTAGT
>Ga0307492_10000725_pt1 | contig 13787 bp, 14 predicted proteins | sample SI3LmetaG_FD_202365 | JGI IMG/M metagenome (GOLD analysis project Ga0307492, IMG submission 202365) | Sea-ice brine microbial communities from Beaufort Sea near Barrow, Alaska, United States - SI3L | ecosystem: Environmental > Aquatic > Marine > Coastal | place: USA: Alaska | collected 2017-05-06 | reverse complement strand
AAACAATCTAAGGAACAATAATCGCTATGACAGTATTTCGCCTTCACCTGAAAAAGTTATTTGATGGTCAAAACTATATTGACGACCAAGTTTTAACGATCAGTGATGGAAAAATTATAGCGTTCGACAGTAATACAGCAAAAGTTGATGATGTGCTTCAAGGTTTAGTTGTTCCTGGTTTTATTGATTTACAAGTCAACGGCGGTGGTGGTGCTTTATTTAACGATTCACCGTCATTAAAAAATATTCAAACGATCATTGCCGCTCATTCTCAATTTGGTACTACGGCGATGCTACCAACGCTTATTACCGATAAAATTTCAGTAATGGAGCAAGCTGCAGATGCCATGGCAGAAGCTATAGCAGAAAAAGTTCCAGGGATTATTGGCATTCACTTTGAAGGTCCTCATTTATCTGTGGCTAAAAAAGGCGCGCATATTGAAGAGCATATTCGCCCGATATCATCACAAGAATGGAAAGTATTAGCGCGTAAAGATATTGGCCAAATATTAGTTACCCTTGCCCCTGAAACGGTCAATGCTGATGATATTACTCGCATGGTTTCTTTAGGTATTAAGGTGTGTTTAGGGCATACCAATGCGGATTTTAAAACAGCACAAAAAGCTTTAGATGCGGGAGCTGATGGCTTCACACATTTGTATAATGCTATGTCGCCAATACAAGGTAGAGAACCAGGTGTTACAGGCTGTGCGTTACTAAATGATAAAGCAAGCTGTGGTCTGATTGTTGATGGTCATCATGTTGACTACGACAGTTGTAAATTAGCCCTTAAAACTAAGCCTGCGGGATCTGTTTTTCTAGTGACCGACTCAATGCCGCCTGTTGGTACTAATGATGTTGAATTTGACTTAGTCGGTAAAAGGGTGCTTTTAGAAAATGGCAGATTAACGTCAATAACTGGCGAGTTAGCCGGTTCTGTTTTAGATATGGCTACAGCAGTAGAGAATACGCATTTAGGTTTAAAGTTACCGTTAGATGAAGCATTAAGAATGGCTTCTAAATATCCTGCAAATTATATTAAACAAGGTCATATTAGAGGGAGTTTAACAATAGGAAGTCAAGCTGATTTTGTGGAGCTTGACGATAGATTTAAAGTGATATCAACTTGGATTTCGGGGCAAGCTGTTTATAAGAAAGTTGTTTAACTTGTTGTTCTTTATAAAAGCATAAGGGAATGGTTTTCAGTATACAGTGATAAAGAATACAGGAAAATAATAGCGCTTCGTTTTACGTGAGTTGTAATCCGAATTTTATAAACCGTCAAACTAATAATAATAAAATAAACATTGAGGAATATATGGACATGACAATGACAGAAGAGCAACCAAAGAGTAACGCATTGCCGATGGCAATTGTTGCAGTACTCTTTTTTATACTGGGTTTTGCAACATGGCTTAATGGTTCATTAATGCCATATCTTAAGCAAATACTTCAATTAACACCCTTTCAAGCTTCATTGATCTTATTCTCATTTTATATTGCTGTTACTTTTACTGCTTTGCCGTCAGCCTCTATAATTCGCAAGGTAGGTTATAAAAATGGTATGGCACTAGGAATGGCCACCATGATGGTCGCCGGTTTATTATTTATTCCCGCTGCTCAAACACAAATTTTTGCATTGTTTTTATTTGCTCAACTAGTGATGGGTTCTGGTATTACATTGTTGCAAACAGCAGTTAATCCATATGTTGTTCGTTTAGGGCCTGAAGAATCAGCTGCAGCACGTATTAGTGTTATGGGGATATTAAATAAAGGCGCGGGTGTTATTGCTCCATTAGTATTTACAGCATTAATTTTAAGCGGATTTGAAGAACATTCAACGGAAGTCTTAACACAGACAAGTATTGATGAAATGGCAAACTCTCTTGTGATGCCTTACTTAGGCATGGCGATCTTTATTGGTTTACTCGGTTTTGCTGTAAAAAAATCATCGTTACCAGAGTTACCCAGTGAAGAGGAGGAAGCGGGCGAAAACAACAAAGGTCAAATTAAAGAAGCCTTATCTCATCCTAATTTAGCATTAGGTATACTCGCTATATTTTTCTATGTTGCCGTTGAAGTTATTGCTGGCGATACCATAGGTACATTTGCCTTGTCATTAGGTGTTGAAAATTACAGCATCATGACCTCGTACACCATGATATGTATGGTTGTTGGTTACATTCTAGGTATCTTCTTAATACCTCGTTTTATTTCGCAACAAAAAGCATTAACTGTTTCGGCTATTTTAGGTTTGTTATTAAGCCTAGGTGTGGTCTTTGGAGATAACAATTCATTCGCTATTGCAAATGTGATATTGGTTCCATTTGGCGGAGCCCAATTACCAGATACATTAATAATGATTGCTTTATTAGGTTTAGCGAACGCTATTGTGTGGCCTGCAGTATTTCCACTTGCACTTTCCGGTGTAGGTAAATTAACGAGTGTGGGTTCTGCTTTACTGGTTATGGGGATTTCTGGTGGCGCATTTGGTCCACTGTTTTGGGGTTTGGCAAGTGGTTCTTCACTGGGTCAGCAAGGCGCTTACATAGTGATGTTACCTTGTTATTTATTTATTTTATTCTATGCACTTAAGGGTCATAAAATGAAAAGTTGGAAGTAGTTTAAATCTCTGGAAATTTTTAAACGTAATATTTATAAATGTTTTTTACAAATTTATCCGTATGGATATCCGATCTCACTAGTTGAGGGTGCGTTAAACGATCTAATTTGATCGACCCTGAGTTTATGCTCAGGGTTTTTTTTGCTTAAAACTTATTGAAGTCTTGGACTTTAATGGAGTAGATACTGAGACTTAAAATTTTGTTGATCATGATAGATTGATTTTTGTTTGTGGACTGTCCTATTTTAATTATTATCATTGTTTATTTTACTCGTATTTCTTTTTTCTAATTGCTCTTTTGTATAACTTGGCTTGGCATGTTTCTCGCCCATGTCATCAGCGAGTTCTTTGGGAATGTAGTTTTCGTCATGTTTAGCTAATACTTCAGATGCTTCAATGAAATTACCATTAACGAGTACACCGTTAGCGACAATACCTTGTCCTTCTCGAAATAAGTCGGGCAATATTCCGTCATAATGCACTTTAATGACAGGGTCTGAATCATTAAAAGCAATTGGCATTCTCATATCAACAAGTTCAAAAGTTACATCTAAGCTTGTTGGGTCACGTTTGACACTGCCCGGAACAACTAAGCCACCGATACGAAGACGTTGACCATTAATTGGCTTAATACCCGTATCATCTTTACCCTGATATATTTCAGAAGGTTTAAAGAATAAGTCTATGTTTTGGCTTAGGGCATAAAGTACTAATCCAGCAACAACACTGAGACCAGCTAAAATTGAAATGACGATAGTTAAACGTTTTTTACGACGGGGATTCATGAAACAACCTTATTAGAGTTTTTTGATAGATCTTGTACAACTGACATTTTATCATCAGTTTGCTTCGCTTCAGCTGAAGACTTTTCAGCTGCTTTACGTAACTTTATTTCTCGCTGTAAACGTTGAGCGATTTTATTTTTGACATTCTTATGATTATTATGGCTGCTATAGACGAGCGCGGCTAATAGAAAAGTGCTTACGCCGTAAGATAACCAGACGAAAAATCCGTATCCGCCCATATCTAAAAATGCTGAAATACTATCAAATTGCATTATTTAGTTCCTTCTGCGGTAATTAATGTTCGTACCCAGGGACGCATGCCATTACGCGATAATATCTCAGTGCGAAAACGGATACAAATAACAAAGGTAACGAGCATCGCTATACCTAAAAAGCAAATCACAAATGGCCAAAACATATCCATACTCATCGAAGGAGCACTCATTTTACTGACGGTTGCGCCTTGATGAAGAGTATTCCACCACTCAACTGAATATTTGATAATAGGTATATTGACGACACCTACTAGCGATAAAATACCGGCAGCTTTACCCGCAAGATTTTTATCTTCAAAAGCATTATGTAAAGCAATTACCCCTAAGTAGAGAAAAAGTAGCACGAGTTCAGAAGTTAAACGTGCATCCCAAATCCACCAAGTTCCCCACATAGGTTTTCCCCAAGCGGCACCAGTAAATAATGCGATTGCGGTAATCACTGCACCCACTGGAGCCATTGCTGCAGCTGATGCATCAGCAAGTCTAAACTGCCAGACTAAACTACAGAAAGCTGCAGTAGCCATTGCCATATAAATACTCATTGACAAAATTGCTGTAGGGACATGAATATAAAATATTCTGAAACTGTCGCCTTGTTGGTAATCTGCAGGCGCAAAAACGAGCGCCCAAACAATCCCTATAAAAAGAAGAACAAAAGTGATTTTTGAAATCCAAGGTAATAATTTACCCACAAAGTGATACGACACTTCAGGATTTGCATAAGGGTGTAGCCATTTCCACATTAGTTGGTACTCACTTTTAGTGCTGCACTTACAGCAAAGGGGGCTAAGGTTAAAGAGCCAAAAAACAGTGCGGCAATTATAGCAAGTTGTCCGCTGTAGGGTAAGTTCATTGCCGCAGTATCTATAGCACTAGTCGCAAATATCAGTACAGGAATATAAAGGGGCAAGACTAATAAGCTGAGTAATACACCGCCTTTCTTAAGGCCAACGGTTAATGCAACACCTATGGCACCGAGTAAACTTAGTATGGGGGTGCCCAACAATAACGTTAGCATTAATGCACTGTAACTATTTTCATTCAAATGTAAAAGGACGGCGAGCAATGGCGCAATAAATATAAGGGGAAGGCCTGTCACCATCCAATGTGCAATGATTTTTGCTAGTACTAATATAAAAATAGGGTGGGGGCTAAGCATCATTTGCTCTAGTGAACCGTCTTCGTGATCTGATTTAAATAATCGATCTAATGACAATAGCGTAGAAAGTAAAGCGGCAACCCAAATAATACCCGGGGCTATACGCGATAACGTTGTCGATTCAGGGCCAATACCTAATGGAAACAATGTTACTACGATGATAAAGAATAATAGTGGATTAATAATATCGTCGCGATGACGAAAGGCAATCGTTAGATCTCGTTTGATAATTAAATTGAAAGCAGATCTATATGATAAGTTTTGATCGGGTATCATGCTTATTAACTCTAGTAGAACCGGTAATCTAAAGTGATTTTTTTCACTTTATCTTCAGGAAATGATAAATCTTGGTGAGTCGTTAATATAACACAGCCACCACGTTGAGCATGTGCTAGAAATAATTGCTCTAATTGCGTTACACCCTGTTTATCGATTGCAGTAAAAGGTTCATCGAGTATCCAAATAGGGGCTGTACTTTGCCATAAGCGTGCGAGAGAAATTCGGCGATGCTGTCCTGCACTTAAATGTGAAGCCAACACATCTTCAAAACCTAACAAGTTTACCTTTTCTAAAGTCTCTTCAGCTTTCGAACTATCGTTACCTTGTAATGCAAGAGTAAATTCTAGATTTTCTTGGGCAGTCATTTCACCTTTTACACCAGGTAAATGTCCTAAATATAGAAGGTTTTGGTGGAATACATCAGACTGTTCAGCGATGTTTTGTCCTCTAAATAATACCGTTCCGTCATAAGGTTGAGATAATCCCGCTAAAATACGCAATAAACTCGTTTTACCTGATCCATTTGGGCCTTCAACCTGTATAACATCACCACTGCATACTGAAAAATTAAGTGCTTCAAATAATATTCTATCTTCACGAATACAAGTCAATCCGTTTACCGATAGCAGTACTTGATTCTCTGTTGGATGGTTTAATGGTTGAATATTTAGAGAGTTTGCCAATAGAATCACTTTTTGAATAATTATTATACGTTAGTTTCATATCAAGTTTATAAGCTGAATGTTATCGTAATTTACGGCATAACGATTTGATTTAGATCGTATTATCAAATTGGTTAATATCATACTATATCGCACAGTAAAGGCTAGCATTAGAAGTGAGAAAATTAATCATTTATTTTGTTGGTACATTGATGATATTAAACATCATATAGTGCTAGAATTACCCAAATTTTTAGTTTGAAATGTTTTTATTTATTTGCCCATTGGCAGATTTTTATTCAAATAACGGACTAAAAATTATATTAATGATGTATTTTATCGATAAATTTTTGTATTTAGTGTTTTCACTGAATCGGAGAAAGTAATGATCCCTGAAGTAATGCTCCCTGAGTTAGGACATTTCGCCCTTATTATAGGTTTGGCTTTTGGTATATGTTTAAGCATTATCCCATTAGTAGGTTTGGCCAGTAATCAACAACGTTTAGTTGGTTATGCTAAACCTTTAACCTTTGGCATGTTTGCCTTTACAACCATTAGTCTCATTATTCTCGGCTGGAGTTTTGTTATCGACGATTTCTCCGTTAAATATATTGCGGGTCATTCTAATTCTCATTTACCTTACTACTTTAAAATCAGCGCGGTATGGGGTGGACACGAAGGGTCTCTTTTGTTATGGGTGTTCTCATTAACTGCCTGGACAGCCGCTGTCGCTAAATTCAGTAAAGGCATTGATGAAGCTTTTGTTGCTAGAGTCTTAGCCGTTCTGGGCATGATAGCCGTTGGATTTATGCTCTTTACGATATTAACGTCTAATCCATTTGAGCGCTTATGGCCGATGGTGCCAACCGAAGGACGCGATTTAAATCCACTGCTACAAGATATTGGCTTAATCATTCACCCGCCGATGCTTTATTTAGGTTATGTCGGCTTTTCTGTTGCCTTTGCTTTCGCTGTTGCGGCTTTGATGTGCGGCAAGTTAGATGCCGCTTGGGCTCGTTGGGCGAGACCTTGGACTGTTGCTGCATGGATATTCCTAACCTTAGGTATTGCTTTAGGAAGTTGGTGGGCTTACTACGAACTTGGTTGGGGCGGTTGGTGGTTTTGGGATCCTGTAGAAAATGCTTCCTTCATGCCATGGTTGGTAGGAACGGCACTTATTCATTCATTAGCAGTTACTGAAAAGCGTGGCACATTCAGAAACTGGACAGTGTTATTGGCAATATTTGCTTTTAGTTTAAGTTTATTAGGCACATTTTTAGTACGTTCGGGTGTTATTACGTCGGTGCATTCATTTGCAGCTGATCCTGGTCGTGGGTTATTTATTTTATTATTGCTGGCTATAGCGGTTGGTGGTTCATTAACACTTTATGCTTTCAGAGCCCGTACTGTTCAAACCTTTAGTCGTTTTGCTTTATATTCTCGTGAAACAGCATTACTTATTTGTAATATTATTTTAGTCGTTGCAACCGTAACTGTCATGCTAGGAACCTTGTATCCGTTATTAGTTGATTCAATGGGTTTAGGTAAGATTTCTGTAGGACCTCCGTATTTTAATGCGGTATTTGTACCGATAATGAGTTTGCTTTTTGTCGTGATGGGTATTGGTCCGTTAATTCGCTGGAAAAAAGCCAAGCAAGGTGAATTACGTAAATTAATGGTAAGTCCACTTGTCATCAGTATTGTAATTGGGGTTGCATTTCCATTTTTATACGGTGGAGAATTTGCTGCCTTGGTTACTATGGGTATCGGTTTAGCTAGTTGGGTTTTTCTTGTCGTTATGCAAGAGTTATTGAATCAAGTTAACTCCGGTAGTGATAAATGGAACTTCTCTAAACTTACATTGAGCCAATGGGGTATGACCTTTGCTCATATGGGTATTGCGATCACAATAGTGGGTGTGACTTTAGTGTCGGTTTATGAAAGTGAAACTAACGTGAAAATGTACGTCGATGAAAAAGTTAACATTGATGATACAAATTACGAAATTGTTTTTAAGGGTATTAAACAAGTTAAAGGAGCAAACTACAGCGCTGAACAAGGCCAGGTTGAAGTTTATAATAATGGCGATTTTGTGACGCTGTTAAAACCTGAACGTCGCACGTATTTAGTACAAACGATGGGCATGACTGAAGCAGGTATTGACCCTGGTTTATTTCGTGATATATACGTTGCATTAGGCGATCCTCTATCAGGAAATGCTTGGGCAATTCGTGTTCATTACAAACCTTTTGTTCGTTGGGTATGGCTAGGGGCTATATTTATGGCATTTGGTGGTTTCTTAGCGATATTAGATAAACGTTACCGCCGTAAAAAAGTCATTAGCAAGGTTGAGAAAACTTCGTTGGTTTTTCCTGAAGTCGATAAATTATCTACAAGCAATGAAGGAAGTGCGTAATGGGTCAGTTAATTCGTTTTATTCCGCTTATTCTCTTTATTGCACTAGGGGTTATTTTATTTAGAGGGTTATCGCTTAATCCTACAGAACTACCTTCTGCGATGATTGGTAAGAAATTCCCAGAGTTCTCCTTAACGTCAGTGCTCAGTGCTTCCCAAAAGATGACAACGGCTGACTTTAAACCGGGTATTAAACTGGTTAATGTTTGGGGAACATGGTGTCCGTCATGTCGTTATGAGCATGACTATTTAAACAAGTTGTCTAAAACAAGCCGTTTTACTATCTACGGTTTAAATTATGATGATGAGCGTGAGCATGCAGCGAAATGGTTAAATGAACTGGGTAACCCTTATGAGTTTTCAGCGTTTGACGAAGAGGGAAAACTTAGTGTGAATTTAGGTGTATACGCTGCACCTGAAACCTTTGTTGTTGATCACAGTAATATTATCCGTAAGCGTTACGCGGGTCCGCTAAATCCACAAATTTGGCAGAATGAATTTGAGCCGCTTATCGTACAAATCGAAGCAGAATTTTTAGCCTCATCAAAGTACAAAGGAAGTAACTAATCATGTTGAATAAATACGCAGTTATCGCCTTGTTAGCAGTGGTTACCTTATTCAGTTCATTAGTTTTAGCAACACCTGTTGATACGTATGTTTTTAAGGATAAAGTCACAGAAATTCGCTTTAACGCACTCAATAAAGAATTACGTTGTCCAAAATGTCAAAATCAAAACTTAGCGGATTCTAATTCACCTATTGCTGCAGATTTGCGTCGTGAAGTTTACGAAATGCTCCAACAAGGTAAAGCAGATATTGAAATTGTTAACTTCATGGTCTCTCGTTATGGTGAGTTTGTTTTGTATCGCCCTCGGGTTTCTAGTTTAACTTATCTTCTATGGTTTGGCCCAGCAGGGCTATTAGTCGTTGGTGTCATTGTCGTTGTCATTGTGCTTCGAAGGAAACCAGTGAAAAATGCCCAAAAACCATTAAGTGATGATCAAAAAGATAAACTTGATCAAATTTTAAAGTATAAATAAGGCTGTATCATGGAATTAATTTTTATCATTATCGCCTTTTTATTACTGATATTAGTAGTAATTTGGGCACCTTTTATAAAGCAACAAGAAAACAATATTTCTATTGATGACACTCAGCGTGATGAAACAAATGTACGTTTATATCACGAGCATAAAGCAGAAATAGAAAAAGATTTTAAGCAAAATAATATTGATGATGAAAACTATCAGTATCTATTGACGGAACTTGATAATACTTTATTGCAAGATATGGAAAATCAAGATCTTGAAAATAGTACACCACAAGATACTAAGGCCATGGGCATTGTTTGGCCTGCCGGTTTGTCTGTTTTTATCTTAGTTTTTAGTTTTTATTTATATGGTGAAATAGGCACTTATAAAAAGTTAACCACCATGACTGCACCAGCACCAATGGAACAGTCTACAAATCCAGAACAACAAGCCATTAACGAAATTAAGCAATTGATGGACGTGACTAAAACTGAGCCTGAAAATTCAGATGCTTGGTATCGATTAGGTCAGTCGTTAGTGACGGTTAGTGAATTTGAAAGTGCCTTAAAAGCATATGATCAAGTTCTACGTATTGAAGGGCCGCAAGCTGATGTTTATGGTGCTAAAGCGCAAGCAACTTATTACAAGAATGAGCAAAAAATTGATAGCACAGTTCAAGGATTTATCGATCAAGCCTTAACGATTGATCCTAATGATCCTTCAACTAATATATTGTTGGGAATGCATAACTTTATCGCGGCTAATTATGAAGTCGCTATTTCTCATTGGCAGCGTGTTGTTGATTCAGACAAACAAAATGTGAATAAACAGGCGTTAATAGAAGTCATTGAAGAAGCAAAAACGAGACTTGCTAACCCTGATGCAATTGTGGTTAAAACAAGTGACAGTCAAGTAACTGCTTCTGGACCTCAATTAACCGTTAATGTTAAATTGAGTGATGAGATCTTAGAGAAGTTGTCGCAAGAAACTGATAAAACAGTGTTTATTTATGCGATATCCTCTGATACCTCTCGAGGTCGTATGCCACTTGCAGCAGTTAAGATATTAGCGAGTGATTTACCGATAACTATTGTACTTAATGATTCACGTGCAATGACACCTCAAGCTAAATTAAGCGATGTTGATAGGGTGCATATTTATGCTGTTGTTTCTGCCAAAGGCGGAGCAGGTATTAATTCAGGCGATTACAAAGCAGAACTTAATAACGTAGCAGTAAACACGACAGAGCAATTAAATTTAGTGATTAGCAATATAGTGCCATAATTAGGAAAGTCTTATTTTGTAGCCGTTTAGAACATTATACAGAATGCCTTTCAGTATGATGTTCTTTTTAAATCGGGTATATTAATCAACCGTAATTTTGTCGTCATTTAAAACAATAGAGTATCGAATTCATGCCTAAATTTACTGGACGTTTTCACGGCCGCACAAAAGAAATGCATAATAAAAAAGCCAAGATTGGTGTGTTACTGACTAACCTTGGCACACCTGAAGCGCCAACAGCTTCTGCGTTAAGGCGTTATTTAGCCGAGTTTTTATCTGATCCTCGAGTGGTTGAAATTCCTCGAATTATTTGGCTCATGATTTTACACGGTATAATTTTACGTATTCGTCCTAAAAAGTCAGCTAAGCTCTATGAAAGCATTTGGACACCCTCTGGCTCTCCATTATTAGTCATCAGTAAGCAGCAAAAAGAAGATGTCGCTAAAGTGCTTGCCGAAAAATATGGTGATGATGTTAAGGTCGAGCTGGCAATGCGTTATGGCAAACCAACAATTAATGAGGCTTTAGATCGGCTGCAGCTTGCAGGCGTAAGTAAAATAGTCGCATTACCCCTTTATCCACAATATGCAGGACCTACTGTTGGTTCTAGTTTTGATGCTATTGTAAATAAAATAAAGACATGGCGCTGGATACCTAGTTTGAGTTTTATTAGCGGTTATCACGATAATCCAAAATACATAACCGCACTTGCTCAAAGTGTAAATAAGCATATTGAAGCGCACGGTAAGCCAGATAAGCTTGTGTTGTCATTTCATGGTATGCCAAAATATTTTCTTGAGCAGGGTGACCCTTATTATTGTTTTTGTGCAAAGACAACGCGCTTATTAATGGAAGCACTAGCATTTAGTGATGACGAATTTGTGATGACTTTTCAATCACGTTTTGGCAAAGCCGAATGGTTGCAGCCTTATACAGACGAAACACTTATTGATCTAGCCGATAAGAATAAACATGTCGCTATTATTAGCCCTGCATTTAGTGCCGATTGTTTGGAAACGTTAGAGGAGTTAGAGCACGAAAATCGTGATTTGTTTTTAGGTGCTGGCGGTGAAGTTTATCATTACATTCCTGCTTTAAATATAGACGAAAAGCATATTGAAGCGTTGGTTGATTTAATCTCAGCAGAAATAAAACTATAACCAAAATATAGACATCTGTTTTATGGAGGTTTAAATGTTTTTAAAGATTGCCATGAATATTGACTTTATTCATGGCAACCATTTTATCAGACAATAGAACGCCTTCTTATCATTGTGGTCGTAACTCTTTTACTACTGAAAAGTAATGTGATTATTAATAGTATAAAAGGTATTGTTAGGTTGGGTTCTGAGATTTGCACAGCGATAGGTATTTGATCACTTATAAAGTTCTGACCCATGTTTTTCCCCCCAAAGGTGTTATCTTCAATACTCCATTCAAAATCATTATAGCTACTACCACTTGAAGTCAATTGCATGGACTGACCATTAGGTGAACTACTTTGACTTATTGAAATATTTTGACTCAATATGCCTAATGCAGGCCCATCTTTAGCTTCAAAAGCGCCTTCATAAGAAAGAAACTGCATAACCTGATCATTACTATCAACTATAGCAATCCCATCTCCAATACCATCGGTGGACCCATTTTGAATACCACTCACGTTGATGGCTAAAAATCCAAATCCATAATGGCTGTCATCTAATGTTACATCGTTAAATGTGAAGGTTTTATAAACCAGTCCTGTACTTCCGTTATAAAATTTTAATGACCAATCCAAAAGATTTAAGCCAGCACTTCCTGCAAGTTCAATAAACTCATCTTTATCAGCGCCTCTATTGTCATAATGTATTTCATTGATAAATATCAGAGAAGCTTGGCTAGTTATGGATGTTAATGACATTATTAATGAAAGCAGGATATTTATAACGGGTATCGTTATAGCGTACTTTTTCATTTTAATTCCCTTTATTTTTATTGTTAACTTTTTGTTATCAATTTATTTACAATAAGGAGTGTAGCAGAGCTTTAAAATTTTGTATTAAAAAGAGAGGATTATTGACTAGAGAAACTTAATAGGCTGAATTTTTGACAAAAAAAAACGCAACAATTTACATTGTTCCGCTCTTTATTTCGGATCCTAAGATCCTTTAATAACTAAAATAATCAGTTATTAAGAAGCAATTACGTTTTCAGCTTCAGGACCTTTTTGTCCTTGCTTGATAGTAAAAGTAACAGCTTGGCCGTCAGTTAGTGTACGGAAACCGTCACCAGAGATAGCGCTGAAATGAACAAAAACGTCTGGTCCATTATCTTGCTCGATGAAACCGAAACCTTTAGATTCGTTAAAAAATTTTACTTTACCGTTTACTGTATCAGACATGTGTGCATTTCCCGTAGGTCATTAATTAAAAAATAGTAATAAGTGGATTATCCACTTGGATATATACGGAGTAAATGCTCTCTACCTATAAAAGTACAGACAGAGAAAGGTTTCCAATAACACAAACTAGTAGCGTCTGAGGTAATCAATAATAAACCTTATTAAATAAGGTAAATAGTTGAAATATCCTTCTCCCGAAACGCAAAAACTCAACGCGAAAGTATGTTAGCACAATATTTTAGTGAGATCCTATAAAAACATTAAGATTAGATGACTTTTTTATGACAATAAAGCCAGCTAAAGTGCTGGCTTTATTGAATATTTCTAACTGAGAATCATTGCTATTTATCAGTTATGAAATAAATTGCTTTTACAAAGCTGAAATTTGCGTGATCTGATCAGCAAGCTTAGCTAGAGCAGATTCTGCGTCCGCTAACTTTGCTTTTTCTTTGTTGATAACAGCTTCAGGCGCTTTACCAACAAACTTTTCGTTGCTTAGTTTACTACGTGTTCTATCAGCATCTTTTTCAAGTTTATCAACTGCTTTAGATAAGCGTGTAAGTTCAGCTTCTTTATCAATTAGCCCCGCCATAGGGATTAACACGGATAAATCGCCAATAACAGCCGTTGCTGAAAGTGGACCTTTATCATCATCTGCTAATACGGTAATCTTTTCTAATTTTGCTAAGGCACTCAAAAATTGTTGATTTTCATCTAAACGACGTTTGTCATTTATATTCACATTTTTGAGTAATACCGGTAATTCTTTACTTGGAGAAATATCCATTTCACCACGAATATTACGAATAGCGACTACAAACTGTTTAACCCATTCTAAATCGTCAATTGCAGTTTGGTCACATTGGCTTTCATCAAACTGAGGGAAGCTTT
>Ga0307492_10000724_pt1 | contig 13794 bp, 10 predicted proteins | sample SI3LmetaG_FD_202365 | JGI IMG/M metagenome (GOLD analysis project Ga0307492, IMG submission 202365) | Sea-ice brine microbial communities from Beaufort Sea near Barrow, Alaska, United States - SI3L | ecosystem: Environmental > Aquatic > Marine > Coastal | place: USA: Alaska | collected 2017-05-06 | reverse complement strand
CCTAATGACCATTAAGAACAATATTAGTGAACAACAAGCACTCAGTTATCAACGGGCAATGCAAAAAGCAGGTGCCGTTACTCAAATCACTAGCATTGAGAATATCGATACAGAACAAAGTTCAGCGCCAATAACGTCTACTCCAATGAGAAATGACGGTGTCAATAGTTATAGCGCTCAACCTAAGAAAAATAATTTAGTAGATCACAAACTAGCACGACCACCTGTCATCTACATCAAGGATGATGAAGAGGATGATGAAGAGGATTATGCACCGCCACCGCCAGCTGCCATAACTAATGCTGCTGGTCGACTAGGGATAACGCCTGTTGACCAATGGAAAATGGATGAAGTGGGTGCACGGATATCAAAGCCAAAGAAACCAACAACAAGCCCTACACCGAATACTGACTATCTTGACCTTTCTCCGCCAAAGACTGAGATGGGACAAGCCATAAGAAAAATTGAAACTATTAATCCCGATACAAGCTATCTTGAAGTAGCTGATACAGGGGTAAGACTTTCTGAACGATCAGTAAAAGAAAAATGTGAGGCACCTGATACCAGTTATTTAAATGTAGCAGCGGTGGGTGAAAATATGGGACAAGCTAAGCATGTAAAAGAATTAAAGACTCCCGATATCAGTCAACTAAGTATTGATGAGACAGAGGGTAATTTTAAACAACTGAAACACGCTAAAGTGGCTGTTAACCCTGATATCAGTCATTTAGATTTAGAGTAAACATGTAAATTGACCACTCTCATTGACCACTCTCATTGACCATAGTACAAAGCTTGATCATGTCTAGCTTCAGCAAAAAACAGCCATCGCTCAACCACTATGGCTAATGCCATTGTTATCAATCCTATAACTGCCATCAAAGTACTCATCATATCTAGAGTTACTAAGCCTAGGGTTAGTATTGAGAAGCTAAATAACAACAAGAAGATTTGTTTTAGCTTTTTACTATGCTTTCGGGCTACTTGAAATCCCATTTCAGCCATAAGATAGTTATCATGAGAATGGGGAGATTCAAGAGCAGAGACCTTACCAAACTTACCCAATCCAGTAGCTGACTCAATGGTCGAACGTCTTGGCGCTTTCTCTATAAATCGCCAATAACCTCTTTTTAATAAAAGCGTTGCAATCAAAGTTACTAAAGCCAGTTTATTAATTTCTGCAGAGGGACTTTGACTAAGATGAAGAATTACATTGAGCAGCATCAAACCTGAAGTTAAGCTAAACAGTAAATAGAGGGGTGGGACATAAACATTATACCAAGACTGTACAGCTTTTAATGAGCGATAGATCATGGATGTTGTAAAAACAGTTGATACTGCCATTAAAATCGTTAGACTGCCCATAATCAACTGTATTGAAGTGCTGTTGCTGCCTTCATTGAAGATAAATCGATAAAGCCCATAAAAAAGCCAAACAACGAAGGTTGTTAACGAACAGATACCTTCTCGACTTAGCCAAGAACTTCGCCACTGACTAAGTGCTCTCCAAGCTCGTTCTGGATGTCCTAGATGAAAGGTTGAAGATAATAAACCAATACTCACCATGGCAAAGGCAATGCAGTGACTAATGATTTCTACCATCAAGCTAGCGTCATAAAAACCAATTAATTGACCTAAAATAAGTATGAACACCAGACCATATCCAGCACCTGATACTGTAGTAAAAATAATGACTGATTTTGCTGGATGCATAGTTTTATTCCGAAAGTAGTTTGTCTATCCAATTAAGCAAACCACCTGGCTTATCAGCATTTTGTACTGGGTTTAAAGCATCAACAGGTTTGTGGCTTTTTCTTGGGGGTAAGTATTTATTGACCGGCTTGGTGCCATGTTCCGGCATTAGATTATATCCTTCTCGCTCTACCACAAGTTTAGAAACATCACTTTGGGGGTCACCTAAGTCACCAAAATGTCTAGCACCAGCTGGACAGGTTGAAACACAGGAAGGTTCGCGTTTTTCTTTAGGTATATTTTCATTATAAATACGATCAATACAGAGGGTGCATTTTTTCATCACACCAGCATCTTCATCATATTCTCTAGCACCATAAGGACAGGCCCAACTACAGAGTTTACAACCAATACAAGCTTCAGCATTAACTAAAACAATACCATCCTCCGCTCTTTTATAGCTAGCTCCTGTAGGACAAACGGGTACACAAGGAGCATCTTCACAGTGCATACAAGATTTAGGAAAATAGACCGTGCGGTTTTCTTCAACTTTTTCTTCGTTAACCACTTCATAAGCATGGACTCGATTAAACCATACACCTGAAGGATCATTACCTAATGGTTCAAAATCGGTTAAAGGTCCACTTTGCCCACCGGTATTCCATTCTTTACAACTTACAGAACAAGCATGGCAACCTACACAGATATCAAGGTCTATCACTAAGCCCAATTGTTTACCAGAGGGACTGATCGGTAAAGAGGTCATTTCTTACCTCCCGTATAACGTTGTACTGGCTGTAAATTATCATTGCCGGGGCCTGCTTTTTCATAATAAGGAGACGTTATTTTGTCTTCATCATTTCCACATTTTCTGATGCTAACCCTTAGATCATACCAAGCAGCTTGGCCTGTCACAGGATCCGAATTTGAATATCGATACCCCCCTTCCTTCTTAGGTAATAAATCAGAAATAATATGATTCAGTAGAAAACCCTTTTTACTTTCCGGAGCATCATCTGATAATGCCCAAGAGCCACGTCGTTTACCTATTGCATTCCAAGTCCAAACGGTATCTTTATTGACGCCATTCATAACTTTTACCGGCGCTTTAACAGAACTATGATGCGACTCTATCCAAACCCAATCGCCATCTTTCAAGTCATGTTCATCCGCCTTTTGTTGATGTAGATAAAGATAGTTATGGGATGTTATTTGTCTTAACCAAGAGTTCATTGAGCCCCAACTATGATACATATGAGCAGGTCTTTGGGTTAGCGCAGACAAAGTATATTTATCGCCATCCACAGCCTGTTCTTCAAAAGGAGAATACCAAAATGGTAGTGGGTCAAAGTAAGTCGCAACTCGTTTTTTCATTTCTTCGGGAGGTTGTACATCGCCATGACCTTCAGCGGCTAATCTAAACTTTTGCATAGTCTCATCATAGATCTGCAAAATTATAGGTTCAGCGTTAGGTATCCAACCCATGGAATGGGAATATTCTAGATAATTTTTATTCACATGTTTGAAATACAATTGATCTTTTGGCAAATCAAATTTCCAAAAACAACCGTTATCGATATAGCGTTGTAATTGATCTTTATTGGGCTCTCCACGACCCGATTTTGAACCATCTTCACCACGCCAGCCAGCTAAAGGGCCTACACCAGGAAGACGCTCATGACCAACAAGGTAATCCTTGTATCCTTCTGGATACTTAGCGGACATATCCTCATTAACCATACCATTGAGGCCCAACCTGCTGCCTAAATCGAGTAACACATCTTGAAAAGGTCGGACATCCCTATCGGGTTTAACCACGGGTTGACGAATACTGTCTGCAGGACCTTCAGCAGATGATATCGGTCTATCAAGCAGAGAGATACAATCCCATCTTTCGAGATAAGTGGTATCAGGTAAAATTAAATCAGCATAGGCTACAGTTTCAGATTGATAGGCGTCTGAGTAGATAAAATGCTTAATTTTATACTCACCCGTTTCAGGATCCTTATCGGTTAAATACTTTAAGGTACCTTCAGTGTTCATTGACGAATTCCATGCCATATTCGCCATATACATAAACAACACATCAATTTTGTAGGGGTCACCTTTCCATGCATTATGCAGCACCATATGCATCGCACCGTGAATCGATAACGGATTTTCCCAACTATAGGCCTTATCTATACGCTTCGGTTTGCCATCTGCATCAACTAATAAATCAGCAGGACTTTTCGGATTACCTATCGGTGGTCCCGCTAAGGGTTTGTTTGGAGCACTATCTCCGTGAGGCATTGGGCCTGGGGGAATCGGTTTAGGAAAAGGCGCTTTATAACGCATACCACCGGGAACATCAATTGAACCCAATAGCATTTGTAAAACATGCAACATGCGACAAGTATGAAAGCCGTTAGAGTGAGCCGAAATTCCTCTCATTGCATGAATTGAAACAGGTCTTCCAATCATCTTATCGTGCTTTTTTCCTGTCCAATCTGTCCAAGGAATATCAAGTTCAACAGTCTTTTCAAAAGCTGCTTCAGCAAGCTCTGCAGCAATTCGTTTAATAGTTTCTTCACTAATACCAGTTTTTTCCGCCGCATTAGCAGGGCTATATTCATCTAATAAAAACCGTTCGACTAACAGTTCAAAAGCCGGCCTTGCATTTCTACCATCGGCAAGACTTTCTGTACCGGTTAATTTTCCTGACTTTCTTTTTATAACAGTATTATGTTCATCTCGAGCAAATAATCCGTGATCTGCATCACCAGGTTTATCAATAACAAGCCAAGCTGCATTGGTGTAATTTTTCAGATAATCGAAATCAACCTTACCAGCCTTTAATAACTCTTGAATAATCGCACCAATAAATAACCCATCGGTACCAGGTCTAATGCCGATCCATTCATCAGCGACAGCTGAATAACCAGTTCGTATTGGATTGACACTGACAAATTTTGCTTCGCCCTTAGTTTTAAGGCTACCAATACCGGCTTTTAAAGGATTACTATCATGATCTTCTGCTACACCAAACATCATAAAATATTTAGTATGTTGCCAATCAGGTTCTCCAAACTCCCAAAAACTTCCACCAATGGTATAAAGCCCTGCTGCTGCCATGTTCACTGAACAAAATCCGCCGTGAGCTGCATGATTTGGTGTTCCAAATTGCGTTGCCCACCAACCCGTTAAAGATTGAGATTGATCACGTCCTGTGAAAAACGCGAGCTTTTTTGGATCATCTTTTCTGACATCTGATAACCACTTATGGGCAATTTCAATGGCTTCTTCCCATTCAATTTCTTTGTATTCTCCTGAGCCTCTTGGACCGGTTCTAAGTTGAGGTTTTTTAAGACGAGAGGGAGATAAATGTTGCATGATTCCAGAGGAACCTTTTGCACATAAAACGCCTTTATTTACCGGATGATTAGGATTACCTTCAATGTAACGAATTTCATTGTTTTTTAGATGAACATTAATACCGCATCGACAAGCACACATGTAACAGGTCGTGGTTTTAATTTCATCAGAAACTATCGGCGATGTATCTACATCGTCAACTAATGTTGCGAAAGGATTTATTATCATTTTTTTCACCTAAGTCAAATCAATCTTAGTTATTCATATCATTATTTAAGGGTGATATTAGCCCATATTAGAAAATGACCGTTCACTCTTTGATGTGTTGATTAGCTTTGATTTTGCTTATATAAAATCTAGATGTACAGTTCTTTCTTCGTTAATTTATTGGCTCACTGAGCAATTAAATGGTCATCAATAATAACCTATAATTGCTAGATTTGATTCAACAATAAGGATTAGTTAGTGAATGCGCTATAAAAAGTTGATAACATAAAGTTATTTCCAATATAAAGTTAATAATTATTCGTTATGGAACTATCACAACTTCACGCTTTCATCAGAGTGGCACAAAATCGATCATTTTCGATGACGGCTGAACAGTTGCATCTTAGTCAGCCTGCAATTAGCAAACGTATATCAACCCTTGAACAACAACTCAATTGTGAGCTTTTTGACCGCATTGGACACCAGATCCGATTAACTGAAGCTGGAAGACGGTTGCTGCCAAGAGCTACCAAGATCCTTCAGGATGTTGAAGACTGTATACGTCATATTCAACAACTGGATAAAAAAGTATCCGGTAAACTGAGTATCGCTTCGAGCCATCATATTGGTTTGTACAGACTACCAACAATACTTAAACAGTATGCTAAAGAATTTAATGATGTTGAGTTAGATTTCCAATTTCTTGAATCTGAACAAGCCTGTGAAGCGGTAAGAACTGGGAAAATAGAATTAGCTGTCATTACCCTGCCCCTTGCTCCTGATGATAAATTGTTAACCTTAAAGCTTTGGCAAGACAATCTCGTTTGCGTAGTGAGTAACGAGCATCAGATTAATAATATTTTAGATATTTCCATAGAACAATTAGCCGATTTCCCACTACTGTTGCCAAGTAAGAAAACCTTTACTACTCAAATTATTGAGCAACCTTTTAAAGATAGAAACCTTAAGCTTAAGACTAGCATGACTACTAATGATCTAGAAAGCCTACGGATGATGGTTGAGATTGGCCTAGGTTGGAGTATGCTGCCCAGTTCAATGTTACGAGAGCCTCTTAAAGAAGTTCAGGTCAAGGAATTGAATCTTTCTAGAAATTTGGGACTGGTCAGACATAAAGAGCGCACGTTATCAAGTTCAGCAAAAGCAATGATTGTGCTGTTAGAAGCATCCAAAACAATCATTTAATGGAGCAGTTGCTGTGTGTATTAAGAGTGATTAGGCTCAACATCTATCGCTCGACCGGTGATGGTAACGGTGACAGATTTTCGACGATCCTTACCACGACGACGCTCATTTGCATGAGATGATATCTTCAACTGCTGACCATTTGGCTGTACATTCCTTGCTTTATCACGACGACTACCCGTTCGTCGGTCAGGCATTAGTGGTGTCCAGACAATTCCCTCAGTTGTATCATTTCCTAACATGCTTTTTTCCTTAAAATAATAGCGCTTTATTATGGCATATAAACGTCAATGTTGTTGCTAAAAAGAAACCTTTCTATTCAAATAAAATACCACAAATATGGTAAAAATTTTTTTAAGCTGATAATATAATTTTTATATAATTTTAATCCGCTAAGAAGTACCGCTATTAAAAGCCAAGAAAAAAAACCGTCAAATCAAGTGCGCCATGACCTATTTCAGGAAAATCAACACCTGAAAAATCAATTGCGTGAATTAATTGATTCAGTAGGTTCTTATCGAGGTACTCAGCGCCGTTTTGAAAATTTCGAACTCAAGTTACTAGAATGCCAAAACTTTAAAACTCTAATTGATTGTTTAATCGAGACAATTATTACTGATTTTAATTTAGATAACGTTTCCTTAACACTCTTTGATCCGAATCATATTGCTCGTGAAATGTTAGGCTCCCTTTTACCCCATCAACAACACTTATCTTTCGTTGACGTTTATCAAAACCTTTGTCTACCTTTTCGTGAATTACAGGCATCGAATTCCTGGCCGGGTGGCTCGCCAGGCTCAATGCGTCCTCAACTCAGTTCTTCTCTTGCTTATATCAAACTGGCAGGCTTTGAAAGTACTGGTGTCAAATCTGTAGCAATATTGCCCTTAATAAGGGAAAACTTATTGATTGGTTATTTCTGCCTAGGCAGCTATACAAAGAAACGATTTTCTCCTGATTTAGCGATACAGTTATTAAGTCATCTCTCAGCTGTAATAGCGGTCTGTCTAGAAAACACCCTAAGTCGTGAACAGCTTCATCAATTAAGTCAAATTGATATGTTGACTCGAGTTAAAAATAGACGTGCTTTTGATAAAGACTTACGTCGAGAAATTGCACGTTCAGAAAGAGATAAATTACCCCTATCATGTCTTTTTGCTGACTTAGATTATTTTAAAATCATCAATGATACCTATGGCCATCCCACTGGAGACAGAACACTTAAAGCCGTAGCCTCATCTATACAAGAACTGCTTCGTGAAACAGATGTTTTGGCTCGTATAGGTGGAGAAGAATTTACAGTTTTACTACCCAATACAGAATCTGAAAAAGCGCGAGATATTGCCGAGCGTATTCGTCATAAAATTGAACATATTGAAATACCTGATGACAAAGAACAAATCGTCAGGTTAACAACGTCTATAGGTTATGCAAGTTGGGCACCGGGTATGTTATCGAACGAGACTGTGGACGATGTTCATCGACGTCTCATGTCAGCAGCCGATAGAGCCGTTTACAAGGCAAAAGAATCTGGCCGAAATCGCGTCAGAGGCGAACAGTATTCTCAGCTCAGAGATTCTTGATAGTCTGGGGTTGCAAATCCTAATTCTTCCAAGGCACCTCTAGAACCATCCGGTGTCGAAATAGGACAGAGACTGTGAGCGCTAAATTCTCTACGGACCTTATACCCCTTACGCAGCCTGTCGAAATGCTTAGTGATATCTTTAGATAAACCAGCTTTAAGAGCTTTATCATCATCTCGAACATCATAAACTTGCCAAATCGCAGAGGATAAAGCATCTAAAAAGGACTGCCCTTTTTTTAGTTTTATAAAATCTTTTGGTCGGTCTCTTTTAAGATACGAATCATCGTCCAAGGTATCATCGATATCAAAATATTTACAAAAAGCGTGGAATAACATTAAGGTTCCACGAGTCTTACCTTCAAGAGTATGACCTGCAATATGAGGGGTTCCAAGAAAACATTTTTCTAAAAGTTCACAATCGATATTGGGTTCATCACGCCAAACATCAATTATACATTGATTATTAACATTACTTTTGAGCCAAGTTTTTAAGGCTTGAGGTTCGATGATATTGCCACGGGCGGTATTGATAAAATAACGCATTTTTTTCATTGTTTTGAAAAACGTTCCGTTAATCATACTTTCTGTAGGCCATTCACTCTCTTGACTTGTTGTTAGTGGAACGTGTGCGGTTATAAATTCGCATTCGGCAAGATCTTGTTCATCAATTAAGGCTCTGGGATCACCGGCCTTTTGTAACGGCGGATCATAAAGACTATAGGGAATTCCCATAACATCGAGGCGAGTCGCTATAGCAGTGCCGACATTACCTGCGCCAATAATACCAACGTTGCTTTTACGTAAATCAATCTTAAACTGCTCAGCAAGAACAAAAAGCCCACTCAATACATATTCTGCAACAGCTATAGAATTACATCCTTTAGCATTACTGTAGGCAATATTATTTTTATCTAACCACTCCACATCAACATGATCTAGACCAATTGTTGCGGTACCAACAAACTTCACAGGAGAGTTTTCCAGTAACTGTTGATTAACCTTTGTTACTGATCTAACCAGTAGAACATCAATGTCTGTTACTTTGTCTACAGTGATCTTTCTACCATCACAAGTATTAATATCAGCAAACTTTGAGAAAAGTTCTTTAATATGAGGTATATTTTCATCTGCTAAGATTTTCATCAATTGTGTATTTTCAATCTATAAATAATAGTGGTAAGTTTAGCACCGTTTTAAATTCTACAATACCTAAGTTCGTTTTAATGGAGTTAAATAAGTGTCAGAGAAAGCCTTACCCTCAGCTAAGCTTAATTGGAATAATAACGTTCATCCTCATTCAAGACGTTTCGATGATCATTATTATTCTTTAATAAATGGTTTAGAAGAAAGTCGCCATGTTTTTATCCAAGGAAACGCTTTGTTGGAAAGATGGCGAGTATTATCAACTAATAAAAGCTTTTTTATCATGGAAACGGGGTTTGGCTCTGGCTTGAATTTTTTAGCGACACTGCAACTTTGGAAACATTCAATTCAAGACGCTAGGCAAGAACAAGTATCTCGAAAAAAAAATAAACTTCATTATATTTCCATTGAGGGTTTTCCCTTATCGGCTGAGCAATTAGTTAAATCTCTTTCTAATTGGACAATGGAACTACCCGGACTCATCGAAAAATTAGTCAGTCTTTATCCGTCCTTAGTGGCAGGTCGACATGATCTGTACTTTGACGCTGAAAATGTTCAATTAACGCTACTTTTTGGTGACGTCAAAGAACAGTTAGAAAGGGTTAAAGCACTAGATTATACAAGTCACAAGACTGATGGCCATGGTTTTATTGATGCTTGGTTTCTCGATGGCTTTTCACCTTCAAAAAACCCCGACATGTGGCAAGCGAGTCTATATCAACAGATGTCAAGATTGTCCCAATCTAGCACAACAGTTGCCACTTACACTGTCGCTGGAATTGTTCGCAGGGGATTAGCTGATGCAGGTTTTATAGTCTCTAAAAAGCCCGGTTTTGGTACTAAAAGGGATATGCTTTTTGCTCAGCTAGATTGAATTTTGTTATGATTCTCATCAAAAAGTTAATCATTAATAGTTGCAACTCAAGAACCGAGTGGATAAAGGATAGTATCATCGTAACCGGTTATGACCGGAATGTAGCCACTGAGTTTATTATTCAATGCTAAATCTCCCGTATCCACACCTAAGGCTTTACCTTCTAAGGTTTTTATTTTTCCTTTGCTAGCAATAACAATTAAATTGTCTTTGCCCAATTTATCAATCACTTTATGACAAATTTGATGATTTCCCCTGCCGAGTAAAATACCTTGTCCTCCAATGATAGTGATGATCAGTTTAATTGGACTCTCAGTATATTCTTCCATGATATCGAGTAATTGCTGTTCTGTTCCATCTTTCAATAGGCACTCGTCGTTCATAACAACATCAACACCTAATAAACTGCCATTTATGGCTAGTTCATCTTTGATCAACATGCAGCTACTGCCCGAACCAATTAAATACAGAGTATCCGAGTCAAGGTTTTCAATAACCCAAGCAGCAATTTCTTGTTGTACAAGTTCTTCACTTTCTTTACCAGATTGTTTTACAGCTTGAACAAAACCACCGTTCTTTGGAACTAGCATTTCGCCAAAAACTTTTGTGCTTAATTTACCTGCTCGATAAGAGTCTTCATTGATATCTAATACCTGCGAACCCTGGACATCGATTAACTCTCCGTTAAGAAGTCGCTCTATCAATTCCCCTGCGTTATCAGGTGTCACAGTAAAAACACCTGAATAAATCTTACAGCCAGCGGGTATACCTAAACATAGCTGCTTATCTCCTACTGCTTGTAGTATATTTCGCGCAGTACCATCCCCTCCGGCAAAGAGGATCAAATCTACTTTTTTTTCTCTGAATATTTTTGCCGCAGTCTGGGTGTCCGACTCCGAAGTATGTAATTGATCCTCTGGAGTGAAACAAATTTGTTGGGAAAAACCAAGACTCCTTAACAAGTCTGAACCCATTGCACCCTCCACACTAAAAAATTCAATTTTATTTTTTAAATGCTCTAAGGGCTGAAGTGCCTGGCATGTTCTATTTTCAGCCTCAGCCTCAGCACCTAAGGATAAGGCTTGTTGTTGAACGCTTTCACTATCAGATCCCTTAAGGGCAACACGCCCACCAATACCTGCGATAGGATTAATGATCAATCCAATTTTTAGTCTAGAAGGCATGGTTAACTCCGTTATTTGTCTTTAAAAATGTAATGATAATGTGACCTCTCTTTTGAAATCATATTACAGCAAGTTGATAATGACACGATTTATTATAGATAGAATCATATCAATGTTACTGAAAGAGTTTTTTTTAGCTATACTGCTGCTATTCTTAACTCATTAAATTAATGTTGTGACTAAAAAACTTCGCATTACAGTTGAACGTCTTCAAGTAGGTATGTCAGTTGTGGAACTTGATCGGCCTTGGATCGATACACCTTTTCTACTTCAGGGGTTTACTATCGGCAATCAAGGTGATGTCCGTGCACTTCAAGAACATTGCAACTATATCTACATTGATCCCGAATCAATGCCAATCAAAGCGCGCACCAATATAAAAGATAAAGAAAGCGAAGACACCTCGAAACCCGGCTATTTTAATAATTTATACAAAAATTCTATTGAAGTAACCACTAATACTGTAGAAAAAGAAATCTCAACGGCAAACAATGTTAGAAATAAAACCAGTGGTCTTGTAAGAACCTGTATGGATGATATTGTTTTAGGTAATGCGATAAATGAGGAAGAACTCAAGAAAAATATCACAGCTACCGTAGAAAGTGTGGTGCGAAATCCTGATGCAATGATTTGGCTCACCCGCCTTAAAGAGAAAGACAACCGCGCTTCAATGCACAGTATTAATTGCTGTATTTTAAGCGTTGCTTTTGGTCGATTCCTCAGGTTACCGAACGTAGAACTTGCTAAGTTGGCCATCTCAGCATTAATGCATGACATCGGTAAATTACAAATACCAACAGAGATATTGAATAAACCCGGCAAACTTAATGATCATGAATTTAAACAAGTTTGCTACCACCCAACGAGTAGTCGTAATTTACTCATGTCAGCAGGTAATTATTTTATCTCCGCTGTTGATGTTGCTTACACTCATCACGAGCGAATTGATGGTTCTGGATACCCTCGAGGTTTATTAGGTAGTGCTATATCACCTTTTTCCAGAATGTTAGCCATAATTGATACCTACGAATCCATGACCAATGAACAAGTATATCGAGAAGAGCTTTCTCCATTTGAAACGCTTAAATATCTGAATGCTAATAGAAATACCAAATATGATGAACAATTGGTTAAGCTCTTTATCAAAATGATAGGAGTGTTTCCTATTGGTAGTATTATTGAACTGACAACAGGCCAGGTCGGTATCGTGATAACTTCAAACAGAGAAGACAATCTGCGCCCAAAAATTCTTATTATGCTCGATAAAAATAAACTTGCAGGTAAACGCGAGATTTTAAATTTGGCAAGATCTAATGTTGATGCACTGGGACGTCCAATCAAGATAAAAAGGACTCTTCGTAAAGGCGATTATGGTATTGATCAGGAGCAATTAATGAGAGAAGGTGTTGAATTTACCGTTTTAAACTAGACTCCCTATAATCCGCCGCTTTATTAGGAAAAGAATACCTATCGAAAAATATGAATTTCCTATATAATCCGCCGCGAAATTTAGCAACTTCGAATACTGGGGTTATTATTCATTAGAAACACAAATTAGGTTAAACTTATGACCGAACCAAAACAATCTATTGCTAGCACTTTTAGTGACTTGTCTTTATCAAAAGAAGTGATGAAAGCAATAAATGAAGTCGGTTATGAAACCCCTTCTCCCATTCAAGCTCGTATGATTCCACACATGATGGAAGGTAAAGATGTCATAGGCCAAGCCCAAACGGGTACTGGTAAAACGGCTGCCTTTGCATTACCTATTTTATCTAATGTTGATACCAAGAATAAAGCTCCCCAGGTTCTTGTACTTGCACCTACTCGTGAACTAGCAATACAGGTTGCAGAAGCTTTTCAGCGTTATGCTTGTCACATTAATGGTTTCCACGTACTACCGATCTATGGTGGCCAAGAATATGGCACTCAATTAAGACAATTAAAACGTGGCCCTCAGGTTATTGTAGGTACTCCAGGTCGTGTAATGGATCACATGCGTAAAGGCAGCTTAAAGCTAGGTTCTTTAAAGACTTTAGTGTTAGATGAAGCTGATGAAATGTTACGTATGGGCTTTATTGATGATGTTGAGTGGATCTTAGAACAAACACCTGACAGTCGCCAGATTGCATTATTCTCTGCAACAATGCCTCCTCAAATACACCGAATTGCGAAACGCTATCTAAATTCTCCTGTTGAAGTAACCATAAAAAATAAAACAGCAACTGCGAGTACCATTACCCAGCGCTATTGGATGGTTAGTGGAACACATAAACTTGACGCCTTAACGCGTATTTTAGAAGTTGAGCCCCATGATGGCATCATTATCTTTGTGCGTACCAAAACGGCAACGACTGAATTAGCTGAAAAACTACAAGCTAGAGGATATTCTGCTGCCGCGATTAATGGTGATATGGCTCAGTCAGCTCGAGAGCAAACAATCGAGAAACTTAAACGTGGTCGTGTCGATATTCTGTTAGCTACAGATGTTGCAGCGCGTGGACTGGATGTAGAACGAATTAGTCACGTTATCAACTATGATATTCCTTATG
>Ga0307492_10000723_pt1 | contig 13806 bp, 12 predicted proteins | sample SI3LmetaG_FD_202365 | JGI IMG/M metagenome (GOLD analysis project Ga0307492, IMG submission 202365) | Sea-ice brine microbial communities from Beaufort Sea near Barrow, Alaska, United States - SI3L | ecosystem: Environmental > Aquatic > Marine > Coastal | place: USA: Alaska | collected 2017-05-06 | reverse complement strand
TATGCATCCTGCGCTAAAAACTATTGTGCCTATGGAAGCAGCTCATCCTTTTGTAGGACTGCCAGTTGAAAATAATATTTTTATCACCCCTAATTACCAATGGGCATTTCATGTAACCAACAATAAAGCCATGGACCACTCAGTTTATAACGATTGGAAACATTGGCAAAATTCTTACGATACCCTATTTGAAAGTGGCCGTGCCTTTAAAGATATTGATAAAGTAGAAGGTACCCCAAACCCTTGGTTTCAAAAATGGTTAGAGCATTCTAGCTATGATAGCTACTACCAAAACATGCTGCCGTACAAAGAAGACTATAAAAAAATCAATATTCCGGTGTTGAGCATAACGGGTTACTTTGGTGCGTCAATTTCAGCTACTTATTTTTTCAATGAGCATAAGCAATACAATTCAAATGCGGATCACACTTTTCTTATCGGTCCTTATGGTCATGGAACGGCACAAGGCATTCCGCGCTCTTATCACAGTAATTACAAATTAGATGACGTTGCTCTTGAAAAAGACAGTCAGGAAATTACCTTTGAATGGTTTGATCACGTGTTGTTTCAAAAACCTAAGCCAAAACTCATTAAGGACACTATCAACTATCAATTAATGGGCAGTAATACTTGGCAGCACAAACCGTCACTCCTTGAACTTAATAAGCAGGGGATTACCTATCACTTGGGAAAAAATAAGAATGATAAAAAGCAATATCAACTAACCACCAAGCACCAAAATGAAGCGGATTTCATACCACAAATTGTTGATCTGAGTGATAGAGAAAATCAGCATAACGCCCAAGCTTGGCAAGTTATTCAAAAAGAGCTTAATGAGCCAAATGGGTTAATATTTGTTACTGACACGTTTACATATCCACAGGAACTTACGGGGTCAGTTACTGGCCATTTTGCGTTGGCAATTAATAAAAAAGATGTTGATATTGGCTTTAAATTTTACGAACTAAAAGCGAATGGGGAAACATTTGCACTGGCTCGTTATATTAGCCGAGTTAGTTATGCAAATGACATGAGTCATCGTCAATTACTCACCCCAAATCAAAAAACAATTATTCCAATCGTCAACAGTACTATGACCTCCAAACTAATCGAAAAAGGGAGTCGATTGGTGATGGTTCTAAACGTCAATAAAAACTCTGGTGCTCAAGTTAATATGGGCACAGGCAAAGATGTTAGTGAAGAGACTATTGCAGATGCTGGAGAGCCACTTGAAATCAAATGGTTTAGTGATAGTGAAATTAATATTCCGCTTAAACGGTGGAAAATGTAATCTTTGATTGGGATAAATAGTTAATGTCTATTCAAAGGGTAGCGAATAAAAACAATATATGAGGTTAGAATACACGCTCAATTTATTTGAGCGTTAGCTTCATGGGACCGCAGTTCTAGGCAGAAAATTAAAAAAACATGCCTCGCGGCATAACCTCTGGAATGCTTCAAAGGTCTATTCGATAACCAACTTATGCGAGTAAATTGTAAATTCTACTTCTTGTGTGTCTAACCAATCAGTCATGGCTTTTCCAGTCAACATATCTGGCTTAGGCATGGTTTCTCGGTAAAGCCTCAACTGTTCGATTTTTTCTTCGTTAAGAGCTTGAGCCAGTGAGACCAGATAATAACGGCGATTTGACAAACGGTTTTTAGGAAGAGGGATTTGCCAACCTTGTGGGGTTTTTGTCAGCGGCATTACAGTATAAGCATCTTGGGCGACTAACAGTATTTGCAGCTGTGATAACGGTGTTTGAAGATATAAATCACAGAGTTGCTTGAGTGCCAGAACAGCAAACGTTTCATTCCGTAACGTTATGTCCTGGCTCGATGTTTGGGCGCAGGTTTTATCTTGCTTAAACACAGCCACTAAGTGTGTTTTTTGGACAGGCTCTACTTTAGATATGTTTGAGTTTTCAGCTACTGATTGATGTTTGCTGCTTTCGGTTGAAGTAAAATTATATAATCCAAAAAAAATAATAAAAACTAATAATGTCACTGAGGAAGCTATTATATATCGAGAGTTGGCACTTACTAATATTTTACTTTTTACACTAGGTGAAGGCTGGTTTTGTGTGATGTCGGGTAATACCGCAGCAGCTTGTTTTAGGTCACTAATAAGCAGGCAGTAGTGGTTTTTTTCTACTTCAGACTGATTGGCTTGGGGCACTAAAAACTGCACTTTTGCGCCTAACCGCGTCCATTGCTCTAGTTGTGTTTGAGCTAGTTTAAATTTAAGGGCAACTTCACTCACAGCCAGTACTTGAAGGTTGCTGGTATTGACCTCACCAGTGGCACAAATCACGGTGTCGCCCTGGGTGACATCACCGTTGCCTAGCAAACCTTTTGATTGCGCCAAATGCGCTAAATACATAGCGACTTGCCAGCTATTACCTTGATCGATGCGTGCGCTGATATCGACTCGGTAACTGCAAGCACCAAACATTTGATGAATTATGCCCACGCCTTTTTTTACAAAGTTGTGATAGCTACCGCTGATATTGGCAGTGGTTGAGGTGCCATTAACGGATACCACTGAGCTGATGTCTTCGTCATCAATAGGCGTGATATTTTGTACCGCAACTAAGCCTTGAGTGGTGGCGATAAAAATATGGGTTTTCATCTCGCTTGTTTTCCTAACTTAGATATCGGAAATGGCATCAAGCTCGATGTAATCTGTGTGTTTTGCTTATGATAGGTATATTGCAAATTCAGTATCAAACATGTGTATAAACTTCTGATCTGATTCTTCCATTAATAGCTGCGTTTTACCATCTACAATAGGTGGGAAATGGATTGAGGATATTAAATCCTCAGAGCAACAATTCACTCGTACCCCTTGATTGTGATGTTTCTCTATGGAATGTGGGATTTTTAGTATCACGTACACTTGACCCGAAAATTGTTTGTCGCGCTTAAATAACAGTTCAAATTCTGCGGATTTACGGCTGCTTATTTCAGTTGCTGAACTGGCTGCAGCTTGCACCGGGCTGGTGGCAAAGGCTAACTTTTGTAATAGCTGCATATATTGACGACGCAACGGTAAAGACTGATTGATGTGTTGCATAACCTGTTGGGCAGCAATGTTTGGATTGCCTAGTGCTAGTTGTACTAAGTCATTAAACACTAAGGGTTTGGCACTATTAGGTTGCTCTGGCTCGTGTTGATGTAGCTCGCGGTACAAGGTTTTGGCGGTAAAAAGCTGCTCCTTAATGTGAAAGAGATCATGATTGTGATGATCAGGCATGAGGTGCTCCATATATTTGCTTAAATCTATTACTGAATATGCACAGGTCAGAGCTATAAATTTCCGCTAGTTGAGTGTTTTCGTGATTTAATTTTGTTATGACCAACAAATAGCGCGCCACTAACTCTTGGCAATGGTCGAGTGCCTCACTGCCATCCTGATAAATATCCAGCTTTGTAACCGAGGGCAGTTTTTTAAATCCATCTTTATTATTGTTTTTAAAGAGGTTTGCGGCTTCAGTTAACCAAAATTGTGCTTTAGGGTGCTGGGATAACCATTGTTGGACATCGATAAAAAGGTTTGCTTCAGACTCTGTTGGGTCGGCTATTTGCGATCGCATCCATATTTTGAGTGTTTGCTGTAAATCTGTTGGCATTTGTTTGAGCATGATGCCAATAAATAAAGGGTTATCCAGACTGTAAAATAGGTGTGCAATGACTTGTTGTACTTGTTTACATTGTGACTCAGAGTCATTGAGTTCGGCTACATAGTCTTGGTAGTGGCGGCTGGGGAATTGTTGCAGTTTATCTGCCAGCACCTGAGTCGACTTTCGTTTAGCTTGCACCAGTACCGACTGCCAGCCACCAAATATGCTTAAACGCAAAAAAGATAACGGTAATTGCCTCGCAAACTTACCGTGGCCTAGAAGGGGACTCATCGGCTGATATTGAGTCAAGGTTAAAAACTTTGGAGATTGGCACAACCAACTTAAATCTTCAGTGTTATCTGCTTGTTCAAACACAGTGGTTTGCACCCAATCGGCATCCACTTCACCTTGCTCGGTGTTGCTACCAAGGCTTAAGGCATATTCCCCATTAAAGGTGTTTTCAACTACTTCAATGGCGGTTATCGCATCAAGTAAATCGTCTAATACTGTGGAATATTTAATGTAGCTGGGTTGTGCTGGTGGGTTGAGCCAAAAATTGAGCACATCTTGGTCAGTGAGTTTCTGAGCTGTTAGGCTATGTTGCTTTAACCATCCGCTGATGGCCCGAAAGCGTTCTTGGGTGCTGGCTTCAGGAATATGTTCTTTTAAGTAACTATAAATCAGCTTTTGAAAATTAGACGATAGCTGTTTAATCGCTTTAGTATCGGCATCTAACAGTAACGTTTCAATACTAGATAACTGCGCAGGCTCAATACTGGCAATCAATTCCAACATCACCGCTAATACACCCACACGGGTAGGTGAGATAGTGAATTCAATATCGCCTATTGTCAGCTGTAAATAATCCTCTCCCATACAAATTTGACCTGATGCGGTCTTTATGGGGTGACTAAAAGTTTGGCGGAAACGTTTGGGTTGGATATTTTCTTCTAACCAAAAAAAACTGAGTAGAGCAGAAGACGAGTAATGTGGGTGGTTAACGACTGCCCAGCAAAGGAAACTTAATTCATAACATACCGAGCCGTAGTTGCGGCACACGATATTTTGGGATATTTGCCCTACGTCTTTGCTATGGTATTTATAGCCATCAAGACCGGGCGTGTCTTTTAGTTGGGCAAAAAGCGCCTTTAAGGTGTCGCTAATACCGTAGTTAATTATATTGGTCATTCGGCCTAATTTGGTTGTCTGCTCGCCCCGTTGATACTCCAATTTAACGGACAATCAGCACTCAATCAAAGACTTTTATCGGTCTTGAAGGATAAACAAGCCCTAATCTGGATATATCGATTCCCACTGTCTGACCTTTGCCATTTTAGTGTTGATAGTGGCTTGCACAGATGGTGACTTGGGGAAATGCCCAAGTTTTTCGGTAAATGACATTGCTCTTTTACCCTGGTAGTTTCGAGTTATATTATGTAATCGCAAGGCCCGTAAGGTTTCAATTTGCGGATTTTGAGCCTGGGTGTCAAACACTTCTGTGTCGACTTGAAATTCGGCCGTACTCCCATCAACATATTGAATACCTGATTGATTTGCCTGTGAGGCAAATAGCGATCGATTGTCATTTTGTAAAAAGTCATGCTGTAAAAAATCTTGTTGCGTCGCCAATACTTTATCCACATAAGCTCTTGTGGAGGGCATAACTCTGAGCTCTCCATGTCTATTTTTGACCCCAGAGCCGCCATTGTAGTGCGACAAAGCAATGTCTAAGCGGCCATCATATCGTTTGAGCAGTTTTTTCATAAATGTAACCCCTAGCTGTATATTTACATCAGGTTCAAATAAGCGACTGCGAGATACACCAAAAACTTGTTCTGCGGTGCGTGGCATTATTTGCATCACACCTTTTGCACCAGCGTGGCTTAATGCTTGATGATCAAAGTTAGACTCAACCTTGGCAATCGCTAAAGCCAAAGAAGGAGGCATATTTTGACGCTTGGCCTCAGCAATAACGCGCTGTTGAATATCTTCGGTGTCATAGTAATAAGTTGCTGCAGCAGTGGAGGGTAAAAGTATCGCGAGTACACTTAACACTGTGACTATGGTGAGGGAATTCATTGCATTTTCTCCAACTGCGTTTGCCAACTTTGATTAAGCATGGTTATAGAAAGGTTTGGGTGATTTATTTGTTGGCGCAGTGCCATAATGTGTTTCAAGGGCAAGTTATCTTGTACCGCAAGGATCAATGGTTGCTGCGTCTCAAAACTGGAAAAATTGTCGATGTGTAAATGCTTGAGCTGTTTGTTGTAAAATTGCCCATTGAAGTAAAAGGCATACTGCTGTTTTGGGTTTTTCGATGTTTTATTTGAGGAAGATTTGCCACTGTTGCTCACTAGTTTTATTTGTTCATCCTTATTCAAGGATGGCTGGCCGTTTTGCACAGCCGCATTTTTTAGTGTTTGTTCAGGCAAACCAATAGAAAATAGCGCCAGAATTAACAAGGAAAAAAACGCCATGGATAATCCCAGTGCGACTTCGGTCATGGCCTGAGTGCTGGTGTCGTGATTGGTATGTTGATGCATTGAGTACCTCCATCGCAGGTTATGCAAAACTTAGAGGTATTTTTGTTAGATGTTGAGTGGAACAGGTATAAATAACCTGAGCTCGGGATAAACCATGCCGTACATTACCACTATTATCGCGCCTATCTTCGTTGAACTTGCTCACAATAGCGCGCTATTCCCTCTAAAGCTCGCCTCGATAAACGTTTAGCAGCACTGGATGCGTTCAATGTCTTTGTAAACTAATTGACACCATCTAACGAATTGTTTTAATTGTAATTACTTCTAAGGTCGCGGCACGCCATACATCGAGTTAAGGTTAAATAACCTAATCGTATTAGCTTGAACAAGATATAAGATTTTTGAATGAAATAGAGTGATATGGCTTGAAAGCAAGCTCTGCGGTTCCCATACTTTTCGCGGAGCGGTTTAGTCCTTTAGTGAATTGCAGACACTGGGAATGTGTAGGTTGATTAAATAAAGTTGGCAAGCATGCCAAAGGGGACGATTAGATAATGAAAGTTTGCTCTGACCTTAGAAAAAACCTCAGAAGTATTGGGAGGATTACCTTTTCTAACCGTTTAGATACCAAGTACGCGCTGAAAGTAGATATCTATCGGCGAAAATCGAGCACCGCCACAGATACGCCTATTTGAATAAAAGCAGTTCATCATCATAAACAAAAGAAATATTCAAAACGGGTTTGTAACACAGTGGAAGGCGTTTTTTCACTCACTCAATGATATAAAAGAGAGGTTAATATGGAAAATATGCAGCAAAGTGTATTTTCATTTTATGAAAAACGACGTTTATTTTTCTATACACTTCTGTCCTTATATGTTTACAAATTTTTAACAATTATCTACAGATAGCACAATCTTGACTTCCCTTAGACTTGCAAGTGTGCTCAATCTTCGCTAAGTTTTAGATTCGAATTTCACTAATTCGTAGTAAAAATGTGATTTTGGCGACATGAAAGTTACCCCTCGGCAAGTAGCCACGCATAACACGTCACTATAATAATGAAATACTTATTTCAAACTATTCAGGGAACACTACAATGAAAAATTTTAAGTTTACCGCTCTTTTTGCTGCCACCGCTATCGCCCTAGGTTTATCGGCCAGCGCCCAAGCCGCAGATGACCGTTATGTCATTCAGGTTGATGAAAGTAAAAAAGGTTTAGTAAAGGTCTTAACCAAAAAATTAGGCGGTGTGATCAAGGTCGATTCTTATGGCTTTATCGCGGCTACCTTCTCAGGTAAATCCTTGTCCGAAGTCAAGGGTTTGTTAAACAACCCACACATCAAGCTCATTGAAGACGATCAATTACGTAAAGCATTTAACCTCTATGATGATTTAGTTGACCCTAACACTAATTCATCGCAGGTTACCCCTTATGCGGTTATACAATCCCAAGCAAATCAGCTTCTTTTGCAAGATGGAATGAAGGTTTGTGTAATCGATTCTGGTTTGGATATGTCTAGTGGTGACTTCTTAACAGATCGCGTCACAGGTGACAATGACCCAACAGGCACAGGTAACTGGTTTGAAGCCGGTGGTGAACATGGCACACACGTAGCCGGCACAATAGCCGCGGCCGACAATAATTTTGGTGTGGTTGGTATGGCACCGGGGGTACCTTTACACATTATTAAAGTGTTTAACGCAGCTGGTTGGGCCTATTCTTCTGATTTAGCTCAGGCGGCTAATTTATGTGGCGAAGCTGGTGCCAACATTATCAGTATGAGTCTTGGTGGTGGTGGTGCAAACAGCACCGAAGAAAATGCTTTTAAAAACTTTACCGCCAATCGTGGATTAGTCATCGCTGCGGCCGGTAATGATGGTAATTCAGTGCGGTCTTATCCTGCGGGTTACTCATCGGTGATGATGATTGGCGCCAATGATAACAACAACAAAATTGCTGATTTTTCTCAGTTCCCAAGTTGCTCATCTGGAAAAGGAAGAAGAGTCACCACCGATGAAGAAACTTGTGTGGAAGTCACAGCAGGTGGTGTCAATACCTTGTCTACTTTCCCCGCAGGCTTAGCTACTGCTGCAGGACTAACTGCTGATACTGTGGCTTATGATACCTCTGCAATGGAAAACCTTGGCACAGCGCAAGGTGACACTATTGATATGGGTATAGGCGACACAATGACTCCTAACTTAGCATTAGGTCAAATCTGTGTGATTGACCGCGGTACGATTTCATTCCACGATAAAGTGAAAAACTGTGAAGGTTCTGGTGGTGTAGGTGCAGTCATTATCAACAATGAACCAGGAATGTTGTATGGCACTTTAGGTGATGAAACCACTAACATGACTTCTATTCCAGCAGTAGGAGCAGCACAGGAAGACCGTTCAGCCTTAGTGGTAGCAACATCAATGACTGTAAGTGTGACCGAAACTGACTATGGTTTCTTAAGTGGTACGTCTATGGCAACACCAGCGGTATCAGGTGTGGCTGCATTAGTATGGTCGAATCATCCAACCTGTACTGGTAGTCAAATTCGCCAAGTGTTAAAAGATACAGCTCTAGATGCAGGCACAGCAGGCAAAGATGACTATTTTGGTTACGGTATAGTGCAGGCTAAGGCTGCTAATGATTATATCGCTGAAAAGAATTTTTGTGATGGCGGTACTACACCTCCAACAGGTGGTGATTTAACCCTTACTGCATCAGGTTATAAATCCAAAGGCTCGCAATTTGTTGATTTAACCTGGTCTGGTGCAGATCCTGAAAATGGAAACGTTGATGTTTACCAAAACGGTTCTCCTTTTCAAACAGCTAACGATGGTGCGTTAACGATTGATTTAAACGCTAAAGGTGGTGGCACATACACTTTCAAAGTGTGTGAGGCTGGTACCTCAACTTGTTCGGAAACGGCAACAGTAGTCTTTTAAGCTAATCATAAAAAAAGCGAGCCTATGAAGTGATCTCCGAAAGTTAGATAAAACTTTCGGAGAGTTTTCTGTATAAGTCAAAATACTCAGGCTCTTTTAAAATAAAATTAGCCATTCTTTACCAGAATAAATACAGTTAAATGTTTCGTCCAGCTCAAATTTCAGGCAGCGCCATTGGGACGGCGAGTTTGAATATGTTGATAGTAGCGACGCCAATCTGAACCCAGCAGACATGCCAGGAGCAGATAACATAGTATCGAGATTGCCTCCTAGCTTTGTTACCAGCAGTGTTAACCCAGAATTAAAGGCTAAATACATGGCTATTGGTGAATCTACTCGGATGACCTTAAAATTTCGTAAGCCTTAATTATTTAACATGTGAAGATTGAGCTGGGCTATTTGGTTGCCTTGAGCAGCAGCTTGTTGGTAAAGATTTTTTGCTTTATCCAAATCGATATTCACACCTAGGCCTCTTTCGTAGAGTTTTCCTAAGCTGTTTTGAGCATCAGCATCGCCTTGATTAGCAGATTTTTGATACCAATAAGCCGCTTGTTGATAATTTTTCACCACACCTTGGCCGAGTGAATACAGGTAAGCCAGATTGTACTGGGCGTTCATGTGCCCTTGCTCTGCGGCTTTTTGATACCAGATGATTGCCTGCGAATAATCTTGATTGATCCCATTCCCTTTTGAATACATAAAACCAAGGGTTGCCTGGGCTTTAATGTGTCCTTGTTGAGCTGCTTGAGTATACCAAATAGCTGCTTGGGGCATGTTTTGCTCGGTGCCTTTGGCATCTTCATACATTTTACCTAACAGGTACTGAGACGACACATCGCCGAGCTTTGCGGCTTGTTGGTAATAATATAACGCTTCGGGATAGTTTTTTTGTTGATAATAATAATCATCTGCTAATGCTTTATTTTCTTGTTGTTTTTGCTTTCGCTGTTGTTGCTCTCGTAGCAAGGCCAATTGCTGTTTTGCCTGATTTCTATAATTACCTGTGGGATGTGAGGTTAGATATTGCTGAAAAGCTTGACTGTTTTTTTTATTCGATGCTTGCTGCCAGCTGTTATTGTCATCCTGAAACGCTTTGATGGCTGCTTTTGCTTGAATAAAATGTTGCCCCTGAGGCCAAATAGTCAAATATTGCTGGTAACTTTCGGGCGTATTGATGCCGCGAGCTTGTTGCCACATTTGCTGATCTCTGAGTGCTTCTTTATTTTCATCGACTTCAAGTTGTTGCGATGGAGTCATAACCGTCAGCGGTGAAGGTTGTTCGGGTGTTGGTAACGGTGAAACCTTCTGCTCTGAACTGGGAAATAGGTCAGTAATAAATTGGCTCAGGGTTTCCCATGAGTCAGTTTGCTGGGTGCGAATGATATCGAACTGACGTTGTGTATTATCGTATTCAAACTTAAGTGGCACAGCATATTCCTGGTTGAGTTGTTCTAACTTAACGCCTAACTCAGAAGCGGTCAGCTCAGATATGTATTGGTAGGTGCGGTTTGAATTTTGGTTTGTGCTCTGAACTGAATTTTGACCTGAACTCTGGTTAAGCATCGGAGTTTTATTTTGTGAATCTGCCAATAATAGGTCTGCCACATAACCTTCGATGTTTTTTAAATAACTATCAATTTGTTGTATTTCGGTGCTACTGAAATTATGTAGGTTTAACTGATATTGAAAACGCCTTGGCAACGCGTCGAGCTTTTCGCTTAATACCGCGCCTAAGTCCTGTGAGAGCAACGCCAAGTTTTGGTTTAACCACATATTCAAACAATCACCTATGCAGTTTTTGGTTGGACTATTAACCCAATTATCCACTGTAAAAGCGTCCTGCTGAGCGCCACTTTGTAAATCTAATAAACGCCCTGATAAACTAAAATACCATTTTTGTGCTGCTGATTGGCGTTGTTTAAAGGCATTGAGTTGATACAACAATGCGAGGTTCACTGCTTTACCAGAACGTGCTGCAGCCTGTCGAATAGCTTGGTCGGTCAACGTCGAGCAGTCTTCGAGTATACAATTAGGTAAGCCTAAATAATGTAAATTCAGCACATCAAAATCAGCGTTGCTTAACGCAATGGTAAGCCCTTGGGAAATTGTTCGATGATAGTCTGCAAGTGCGGGGAGTGCGTTTGGGGTGTTGTAGTTTGTATCTGGCAACACCACAATTTGCCAGCGTTCAGCGGCAACACTTAGCTGCACAAATAAGCACAATAGGCCAAATATATAGCCTATTGATGGTCTTTTTGTTTTGAGCTTATTTATTTTACTCTTAATAGTGCGCGCCATAGTTGCTTTAAGATTACTCGTATTAATTTTTTACTGTCTGTTATTAAAGATAAAGAATCATAGATTTTGAATATAAGCATATTACCAGCCATCGGCAATATCACGAGTAGGGTTTTCACCCCGTAGAGTAATACGTTTTAAGCTAAAAGCATTACCTTCAAAATTAAGAGTCGCTCGCATGTTCAACTCTTCTAACAGTTTAATGATATTTCTACTGAGTTTTGCCGTATCAATAGTGGAGCGATATAGCAACGTGGTGCGGGTATGGCGCTGCTGTGTGGGTCGATGGGAAATATAACCTGAAAAAACCAGTAAATATTCCTCAATGTTCAGCATATCTTGTGCACTAAAACCATCAAATTCTAGGTAGTAATCGTTGAACATTGCTACTGCGGAGTGCGCGTTGTCATCAGTGCTATCAGGATTTAAAAGCCAATTTAATTTTTCAGCTAAAATCAAACCTAACTCGTCACCTAAGACTTTGGCTTCATCACCTATTTCTTCAAGCATACAAGTTTGTTTGTCACAAGCGTAGGGAACTGCCCAGCTTTTAGGGCTTTGCACTTCAAAGTTATCTAAGAATTGCCCAGATTTAGTATTTAACATACGCCCTTCAATTCTTGCCCTGACTTTTTTTGCATACTCGCTAATGTTGACTGATGCATAAGTGCTAAAAACCACAACGATATCTATGGGAGGGCGGGTGATAGAGCGCGCAATATCAAGTAGCTCTGCATCAGAGCGACGCACACGTCCCTGTTTAAAACTATCTAAGGTGATACTTGTTTCGTCATACACATCAGCGATGTGATTAAGCTGCTGACTGATACTGGCATGCACTCGCTTATTGATACGACTATCTCGGGGAATCGAGTCTTTATCAGCGTCTTCTATCATTATCAGCAGGTTAACGCTATCAGCCGCATAAGAGTATGAGGCATATGTGCACATGCTAAGTGTTAAAGACAACACCACAATTTTTAATAACCAATTCATGTATGGTTCCTTGGTTTTACCCGTTAACAAACATTGCTAATGGATATGCAAAACTTAGGGATAGTTTTAGGTTACGCAGCCAATACTGGTGTATTTAAACATAATATTGTTGGCTGGAGTAACACTCAATATGCAATTTTGCAATGAAAAATAAATGCCCCTCGTTACCGTAACGTAAGTGTTTCAGGGGCGATAGATGCTGCAACCCATGTTGCACTCTGCTGCTCTAAGGTATTCACCGCGAAGTTATTATTGCACGGAGGGGGGAACATATCATCGGCACAGAGGTCAATTTCCCATGGTAATTGCGTTTCAGCTCCCACCATTTTGGGTAATCCTGCGATAAAATCATCGCGTGTAATAGGTCCTACCACCACTCGATATTGGGTCGCCGAATCAGCCTGGTTTTTAATGATCTGCGGATTAAAGTTCATATATTTATCATTTCGCCGTTGGGCATATTGAAAGTTGTTAAAACTGCCTACCACGGCAAATGTCTGAGCAGATAAATGCTCTGTTAATGGTGTCTTAGTCTCTTCTATAGCGATTGAAAACCTACGTGTATTTGCGGTGTTAAGCGTGGCTATAACAGCAGATGGTAAATCTTCATATTCTTCTGGTACTGAATTGAAGGTGCTTTGTGCAGTTGTTACCTCCGTTTTTATGGTGTTTGGCACTTCAGTACGGACTAACAGAAACTCATCGTTTGTATCACTAGTGGGTAGTGCGTTTTCAGCACAAATGGCTTCGTTCGTCATGACCCTATGCAAAGCACAGTCACGGTTAGTCACCAAAGAGAAAGCGTTATCAGACAAAGATTTGCCGGTGGCAAGGTAACTTATGCCGCTTATTGCCATCATTTCAAGGGTTAAGGCGCAACCGCTTAAACAACTACATAATCCAATCAAAACAAGTAACTTCATTTGTGAACCCACTATTGCCGCTAATCATCGCCGCCATCAAACTAACGGCCGTCATGCCATTGCTTTGATTGCAGAGTTACATTTTATTCGTCAATTTTACTAATTAGCATGTTGGTAGCATTTTTCACGCCAGATGATGTAAATCTTACTGCGAACGATTATCACCAGTCGCGGACTGATTTTTGAGATGCTTTGGTAGGGGCAAGTGCTGGGTTGGTATGGTGCAATTAACACATTTAGGCAATAACAACAGGTTTACGCGAGTTGGTGAAACGCGACTAAAAGCGATTTCCTAGTGTCTACTGATGAGTGGCTCGTTAAGGGGTAATGTTGAATCTATCTATAGAGACATTGCCTACTAGGGTAATGTTGTGTATACCCTAATAAAAAGTGGCTCACATTGGGCGTATTCAATTAAGTGTATGCAGGTTTTACTGGGCAGCCCGTGACAATCTGTCGTTGACTGCTGCCCAGGCATCAGATTGTGGTGGTTGTTCAACTATGATTTGGGTTGGGCGAGTCTGATCAACTTGATATAA
>Ga0307492_10000722_pt1 | contig 13813 bp, 13 predicted proteins | sample SI3LmetaG_FD_202365 | JGI IMG/M metagenome (GOLD analysis project Ga0307492, IMG submission 202365) | Sea-ice brine microbial communities from Beaufort Sea near Barrow, Alaska, United States - SI3L | ecosystem: Environmental > Aquatic > Marine > Coastal | place: USA: Alaska | collected 2017-05-06 | reverse complement strand
ACCCCACCCACCCCTAATTTGACTCGAACCTAAGGTTGATCTGATATACCTTCGTTTGACTAGAGATGTTTTTTTAGGGCTATATTCTCTAGGCTCCATTGATACTCTTTAACCGTGCCACTGGAATCACTATCTCTGTGCATCTCTAGGAACTAAACGGAGTGCGCGAAGTTACAGATTTTTCATTAAAAATAATAGTTGTACTTTGGCTTGCTGAAATATAGCCGTTAACTGGGATGATGTTACGCCACAGTTATAGTGTGAATAGCGAAAGTTAATCCTAGGGACGAGTATGTATAAATCTATAATTTTGGTAATACCTTGGCGAGTTCCTCCTCATTGGTTACAACCCTGGAGCAGGAGATGCATGACCTTCGGGCCCATGCAATCGGGATTGCAATAGAAAACAATATACTCGCGCTGTATAGGCCAGAGCAAAGAATTCAACCCGACTGGCAGGAGATTTGGGCGCGGTGTTTCTCGCACTACGAGATGACCTTTACGGAGGAACTCGGCCGGCGACATCTGCAACGGTATTGGTGCTAATGTCCGCCGATAGCCCAAATAGCGCTAAGTTATTGCCGGCTGGAAATATTAGTCTGCCTGTTGACTATGGGCTTTGATCGAGTCCGCAGGTTGCCTCATCCCCTCATCCCCTCATCCCCTCAACCAGTCCAACAAGATTCGACTCACCTCATCGGGCTGCTCCATCGTAGTCATATGCCCAGACTGTTCAATCGGCAGTAGTTGGCTGCCGGGTACTAAGTCGGCCATTTCTTGATGTCGCGCCAGAGGGCTCCAACTGTCTTGGCGGCCCGAAGCGAACAGGGTTGGGCAGGTCAGGTTACTCAGTACCGGGGTGGCATCGGGGCGCTCGATCAGGGCCGTCAATTGCGCTTCAAAGCGCTCAACCGAGAAACCCTCAATCATATCCAAGATGGCATTACAGAGGCGTGTATCGTTCAGCCGGTCTGGGTGCACCATGCCTTGCAACCAGTCCTGGCCCATCACGCGCATGCCCTGCTCGCGGGCGATATTTAACAGACGCATGCGGCCGGCCACCTCCTTCTCGCCCGGTGAACCGAGGGCTAGGGCCTGGTAGCCGGTATCGAGCAAGGCCAGCTGGCTGACCCGCTGCGGTGCTTGGCGGACTAGCTCTAGGGCCACCCGCCCGCCCATCGAATGGCCGGCCAGAGCGAAATGCTTGGGTGCCTGGGCCAGTGCCATCTGGGCCATCTGTGCGATCGACGCAGAGCTATCGTAATGCGCGACAATGCAGGTTAGGCCGCGCTCCGTTAGGGCGGAGATCTGGTCCTGCCAGACGGTGCGATCGCACAGTAGACCGGGTAGCAGCAGCAAGGCCCCAGGTCCTTTGTTATCTCTGACTTTAGTAGGGGCCTGTTTTGTGTGGTCGGTCGAGTTCATCGTTGTTGTCCCTGCGGTGAGGCATTGAGTGCAAAGGCGGCGCGGCGCTCCTGCAACCACCAACTGCCCTCCTGCCAAACCAGTCGGTCGTGAAAGGCACCGATCAGACAGCGCTGTACCGTAGCACCCAAGATCGGGTCAGCCGACTCGGCCGCGTCACTCGAATAGAGGGTGACGTAAGCGCTGCTGGTGGCCTCGGTAGCCGACTGGCAGGCGATACGGAGATTGGAGATCAGATGGCGATTAATCCGCGTTGCCGGTGTTGCGCTATAGGATAGGGCGATAGCCGCCGGCCCAACCAGGGGTTCCGGGGTGGTCGGGCGGTATAGGGCACCATCTGCAGTGAATAGGGCCGCAAAGGCGGTAAAATCGCGTTGATCGACCAGATGGCTGGCTTCAATAATCAGCTGGCTGATGGCACCGTGCTGGTACCAGTATTCGGCTTCGGCGATGGGCTGCATAGGGCTCTCTCATTTTGTCTATTCAGCCACTAGCATACGGTTATCAAGGCGCTTAGGGCCGCTGGAACGCACCGTTCCGGTTTGAAATCACCCTTGCCCAGTCCTTTTGTTAAGCCAGGACATGCGGATTGCGCGGCCACAGCGCAAAAATTAACGCGCTGGCACAGCTAACCCAGCTTAAATAGGACACCTAGAGCTTAAGTTGGGCACCCAGAACAGCCAGGCCCAGACGGAGACGCGGCCAAAGGGTGCGGCTGTATCGACCTTATGAGGCTGCTCTGATCGGATTTGACCGGCTCTAGAGACTGTTAGTCGAACTCTAAGCGTCTACCAGACTGGGCCGATTGGTGTGCCAGTTCGATAATTCGAATGACCGTATAGGCATCGTCCAGCGAAACCGGCGGCTCCGTTCCCGTCTCAATGGCAAGTCCAACTTGCTGCCAAAATCCGGCATAATTTCCCGACTGGGTGATTACGGTCCGGTTGTGTTGCAGCGTATATAAGATCCCCCAGGAGCTGTCGGGTTCTTGCCCCCAGCGTGGATCGGTAAGGTCGGTACCGCGCTTTAGGTTATCTTCTTGCACGTCGACGCCGTGCTTAATAAAGGTCCCCTCCGTGCCTTCGAGCACAAAGCGCGGGTTGGGCCCGGCTTGGTAGCTCGTACTGCCTAAGGTCACCTGGATATCGTCATAATCAAGCCAAAGATCAAAATGATCATCGACCAGCGCATTGTGACGTAAGGTTGCCACCCGGGCTGTTACTGAATTGGGTTTACCAAACAAGGCTACGGCCTGATCAATGAGGTGTGGCCCTAGATCCCAAAGCATCCCTGCACCTGCGCCAGGCTGTTCACGCCAGCGTTCACGGACATCTGGACGGTATCGATCGAACCGGCTTGTTAGTCGTTTTACTTGCCCAATCTGATTATTATCAATAATGGATCGCAGCGTCAGAAAGTCACCATCCCAGCGACGGTTCTGAAACACAAAAACCTGCTTGCCGGTTTTCTCTGAGATTGCGATCAAATCTGCGGCATGCTGTGAATTCACCACCATGGGTTTTTCCAGTACCACATGCATGCCATGTTCCAAACAGTATTTTGCTTGCTCAAAATGCAGGTAATTCGGGGTTGTGATCACAGCCAGATCGATATCCTGAGCAGGCAACTGTTCAATAGCGGAAATGCACGGCAGATCCGCAAAATCTTGAGCAACAGCCTCTGGATGGCTAGTGACCATATGTGTCCATTGAAAGTTTTCTTGTGCCAATAAAAAGGGTATGTGAAAGGTCTTGGCAGAAAAGCCATAACCCACAATTGCAGTTTTGATCATTTCTAGTTCCTTTTAATTGCTGGCAGCGACTCGGCCAATTGTTGCTGTATTGGGATGGATTTCCAAACGAATGCCGAGAGAATATGTCGACTCATTGGGTCGAAAAGGGGCCATTATTGAGGTGTGTCGACTTAAATCTTAAAGCAGGGGCGCGCACAATAGGCTCTGCAAAAACGAGAATCGACAGGGTTTGTTGCTGTCGAAACTTCGTCGCAGGCAGATGAGCTATTAAAGGCCGCCGTAATTGACCTTAACATGTTGACCCCGTTGCGCTGACTCCAACACCGCAAGAGCAACAGCAAGAGATTTGGTGCCGGCAACGCCATCACAGGCCGGCGCGCGCGCCTCGTTTATGGCACTGACAAAATCAGCAACAGCGGCAGTATAAAGGCCCTGTGGAGAGACAGTCAGTTCTGTTCTTGCGCCATCGCGCTGTAGGTACACGGTGCCGATGGGCTGCTGGGTCATAACGTTCTCACCGACCAATGATCCCTCGCTACCGTGAATCTCGATGCCGTTGCCAGCATGGGGCGTCACAAAACTCTCATGGGTATAGGCCAATACCCCGCTCGGATAGCGCCAGACGCTCATGGCTTCGTCTTCCAGCCCTTGGCCCAGTGCCTTGATATCGGTCATCGACGTCACAGTGGTTGGGTACTCGCCCAACAGGAAGGCCAGGATGTCACAATTATGTACTGTAATATCGAGCACAACGCCACCACCGGCACTTGGATTATCCAGTCGCCAGCCCTGTAAGTGGGGCGGCAAGTAAACAGCATGAAATACCCGAGCTGAACGCACTTCACCGATAAGCCCGTCAACTATCGCTTTACGAATCGCTTGATGGCTCGCGGCCCAGCGCAGGTGGTGATTGGTTGCAAACTGGACATTGAAACCCTTACAGCTATCTACCATCGAAAGCGCTTCTTGCAGCGTGAGTGTCAACGGTTTTTCACAGTAGATATGACAGCCCCGCGCGGCGGCGGCCTCGAGTTGAGCCTTGTGTTTATCATTCACTGACGAGATGTAGATGGCATCTAAACCTAGATCGAGCAGCGCATCGACAGAGGTAAATGACTCAGGTATGGCATGCTTTTCAGCATAGGCTTTGCCATGCTCAATGCTGCCAGACTGCACACCCATGATATGACCGCCATTGGCGCGTATTGCATCTATCATCCACTCTGCTGCGATTGTGCTCGCACCGATTAATCCCCATCTCATCGCACTAAACCTCTGGCTATTGGTACCCATTGTGCAAATCACTTTGGCCGACAATGGCCTAGCTCGAGCGGCCCAAAGTACTGGGAACCATTCTTGGGTAACGTTTACATAAAATCAAGAATTATTTTTTCAAAGGTTTACAGGGCCTATTTGCTGGAGTAGTCTCGCTAAAAACAAGTAGGTAAACGTTTACATAAAATGGCAAAATCAACTCTAAGGGAAGTCGCAAAGCTTGCCGGCGTAAGTGTCGCAACCGTATCTCGTGTGCTGAACGGGCAGATTGACCGTGTTAAGCCCAGCACACGAGAGCGGGTCAATGCCGCCAGCGAAAAACTGGGTTTCAAGTTAGACCGCGCAGCGCGGCGTTTGCGTACCGGCGAGACGCGAGTTATTGCCTATATCCTTAACCGTAGCGATCCCTCTGCCCAGTTTGTTAGTGAACTTTTGCTGGGTCTGTCCGATCGAGCATTGCTTGATGAATACCATGTGGTCATCGTGCCGGAAGCTGAAATTTCGCCCATAGGTTCGGTCGAGTATTTGATTGAGAGTAAGAACTGCGATGGGGTCGTGTTGACCCACACTCGGCTTGATGACGCCCGTGTGCGCTGGTTGCAAGCCGAGAATTTCCCCTTTATCACCCATGGGCAGACGCGTTGCAGCATTGAGCATGACTTTGTCGATTACGATCATTTGGAATTCTTAAAACTTTGCTTTGCCGAGCTCAAGCCCAACAGCAAGCGTATTGCGTTGATTTGCCCGCCGACTGAACTGACTTTCTTCACCATCATGAATGAAGCGTTCCAGACGGTACTATTGCAGCATCCAGAAATGCACGGTAGCGTCATTACGCAGATTAACGTGGAGTCGACGGTCGAAAAAATAAGTGACTGGGCGCGGCGTGAGTCTGGGCGGTACGATGCAATCATTAGCTATCATGATGGGATCATCGGCGCCTTGATCGCCGGTACTCAGCCTGACGCGGCCGTGCAGTTCATGACGCGGGTATTTGGGCACAATAGATCGCACGTGCCAGAAAGCGTATTTTTGTTACATCAGGACGTTTACCAGGATGGCTGGGCACTTGCGGATGCGCTCATAGGCAAGCTACAAGGCAAGCCTGCCACTCCCTACAACAGTCATCCGAAGAGATCCGATGAGATCACGACCTAACTCTAAATTGGGTCGAAGACGAGCACTAAAACGTGGAGCAGGGTATGTCGAGTAATGAAACCTTAGAACAGCAAATAATAGCAGCAAAGCGCGACTTACGTGGACGCATACCCGATCTAGAGGCGCGCTTTGCTGAGGAGACTGAACGCTTACGTATTGAGGTTGCAGCCGTTCAAGCCGAGATGCGTGCAGGACATGCGATTGTGGAACTGGACTTTGCGGATATTCAGGCGGGTACGATTAGTGACGAGACACGGCAGCGGATTCGTCGTCGGGGCGTTGTTGTTGTGCGCAATGTGTTTGATGCAACACGCGTGGCCGGCTGGAATGAAACGCTTATGCGCTATGCGACCGATAACGATTACCTGACCAAGCAAGCCGAAAAGGCCGGCTTGGATAACTACTTTGGCGGCCTGGCTTCAGGCAAACCACAGATATATGGTCTCTATTGGTCACGACCCCAGATGGAAGCACGCCAATCCGAAGAGTTATCGGATGTGCGCAGCTGGCTCAATCATCTCTGGCATCAACCCACAGAAGGTGCGCCAGAGTTCGACCCCGACCAAGAATGCATGTACGCCGATCGAATTCGTCAAAGAGAACCCGGCGATGCTTCACTGGGGCTGAGCCCCCACATCGATGGTGGCTCGGTGGAACGCTGGCTCGACCCGAGTTTTCATCAGGTCTACCGAGATGTGCTCTTTGGGGAACCGGCGGCCTACGATCCCTTTAACGCCCAATTCCGGACCGGAACCAAGGAGATTCCATCACCCGCGGTCTGCCAAATGTTCCGGACTTACCAAGGCTGGACGGCACTGACCCGCCAAGGGCCGGGTGATGGCACACTCAACGTTGTGCCGATCGCCCGCTCAGCACCCTGGTTGATATTGCGTGCTCTGTTAGACGATGTCGCCGAGGATGACCTCTGTCGCGCCAAGCCTGGTCGTGCTCTGGGTCTTTTTAAAGAATTCCATGATCTACTAATGCAAGCCTATGTGCCGATCCCAGAGGTCAATCCGGGTGATACCGTTTGGTGGCATCCGGATGTGGTGCATGGCGTAGAGAATGAACATCGTGGCAGCGGTTATTCCAATGTGATGTATATCGGTGCTGCCCCCGATTGTGACAAAAATCGCCGTTTTCTCGAGATTCTTCGGCCTGCATTTGAAGCGGGAAGAAGCAGTCCCGATTTTGCCCCCGAAGATTACGAAGTCGATTTCAAAAATCGTTTTGAGCTTGGGGATCTGACCGCTTTAGGCCGTAAACAGCTGGGGTATAACTAAGATGATTCGACACATAGTTCTCTTTAAGGTGCGTCCTGAAATAGATGTTAAACAGTTTCAGCTATTAATGCAGGAAATTGCGGACCTGCGCGCTGCCCATACTGGCATAGTTGGCTTTGAACATGGCCCAAATAAAACGCCCGAAACGCGCGATCAGGGCTATAGCTATGGTTTTATCTTGACGCTTGGTTCATGGGCGGACCTTGCTTTATATCAAAACGATCCGAATCACCAAGCAACAGGCCTGAAGTTACTAAACGCCTGTCATCCCGATCATGCTGGTGTTCTCGCCTTTGATATGGAAGTGGCTGATAAAAGCTAAGTATCCACTTTGAGGTCGCAAAACGGATGCGGTCTTGTAGTGTTGGAGTAAAAGATAACAGCGCATCACCGGGTTGTCGCGACCGGTGATGCAGTTCTTATGCGGCACTAAAAAACAAAAACGATAATGAGAGGATTCAATGAAAATCAAAATCAATAAAAAAATTGTAATCGCCAGCGCTCTGTTAGCGTCTGCGTCAGCCTTGCATGCTCAAGACGTAGAAGTACTGCATTGGTGGACTTCGGGTGGCGAAGCTGCAGCCCTGAATGTACTGAAAGAAAACCTCGGCAATGAGGGCGTCGGCTGGATCGACATGCCCGTTGCCGGCGGCGGCGGTGAGTCTGCGATGACGACCTTACGGGCTCGTGTGACCGCTGGCGACGCGCCAACCGCCGTGCAGATGCTGGGCTACGATATTCAGGATTGGGCTGCTGAAGGGGCGTTGGGTAATCTCGATGCGACCGCCGCTGCGGGTAATTGGGACGCTGTTGTTCCGACTGCGCTACAGGCTTTTTCAAAATATGATAACCATTGGATCGCAGCACCGGTTAATATTCATTCCACCAACTGGGTCTGGGCCAACAAAAAAGTACTCGATAAGCTAGGACTTCCGCAACCGCATACGTGGGAAGAGTTCGTAGCAACGATGCAGGCTGCAAAAGACGCAGGCATGACCGGTTTAGCGCATGGCGGTCAGCCTTGGCAGGACGCTACCATGTTTGACGGCGTCGTGCTGTCTGTTGGCGGTGCCCAGTTCTACAAAGAAGCCTTTGTCGATCTCGATGAAAAAGCCTTAACCGGCGCGCGTATGGTTGAAGCCTTTAAACGCATGGAAACACTGCGTTCGTTCGTAGACGATAACTTCTCAGGCCGTGATTGGAACCTTGCTTCGGCAATGGTCATTAACGGCGATGCGGCATTCCAGATCATGGGTGATTGGGCCAAAGGGGAATTTATCAACGCCGGAAAAGTACCGAATAAAGACTTCTTGTGTTTCCGTGTACCAGGCTCTGAAGGTACGGTGTCGTTCAATGCTGACCAGTTTGCAATGTTTAAAGTAGACTCCGCTGGCGCGGTCGATGCTCAAGGCAAGATGGCCGCCGCTATTATGGATCCATCATTCCAGATCGCGTTCAACAAGGTGAAGGGTTCAGTGCCGTCGCGTACGGATATCGATCCATCGCAGTTTGATGCCTGTGCGCAGAAAGGTATGGCGGATCTGAAATACGCGAATGCGACGGGCGGTCTTGTCGGTTCTATGGCTCATGGCCATGCACAACCCGCGGCGATCAAAAATGCTGTGTTCGACGTAGTGACCAACCACTTCAATGGTGAGTTTGATGCTGAAGAAGCTGTAGAAGAGCTGTTAAATGCCATCGATGCTGCAAAATAATTTGCAATAGATGCATTAAATATGGGGGCTAGCCAATGGCAGCCCCTTTTCTCTGTTGTCCGATCGCGCTATCAATGCTGCGCTTACGACAAAAGCAGAGTAACTTTTTTACCCGTAGTGGGTAGGAGGATATATGGCGAACTACACCGGACAAGTTGATTTTCAAACCCGACTGCAGAATTGGTTGCCGAAAATTGTCTTGTCTCCATCCATCGCAGCTATGGTGGTATTTGTTTACGGTTTTATAGCCTATACGGTCTACTTGAGTTTCTCTGACTCTAAAATGTTGCCGAGTTATGACTGGATCGGGCTCACTAATTACACCAAACTCTGGAATTTAAGTCACTGGTGGGTGTCTATCACAAACCTCGCCATCTTCGCGATACTCTATATCGGTATCTGCACTGTGCTGGGTCTTTCCTTGGCGATATTGCTGGATCAAAAGATTCGCGGCGAGGGCATACTCCGGCCAATTTATCTCTATCCGATGGCGTTGAGTTTCATCGTCACCGGCACCGCATGGAAGTGGATTCTCGACCCGGGTATCGGGTTGGAGAACAGTATGCATCAGTGGGGTTGGGAGAGTTTTGAATTCAACTGGATTAAAGATCGTAATATGGCCATCTACACAGTTGTTATCGCAGCTGTTTGGCAGACTTCGGGTTTCGTCATGGCCATGTTCCTGGCAGGCCTGCGTGGCGTTGACAACGAAATCCTCAAAGCGGCCCAGATTGACGGCGCTTCAAATTGGAAGCTCTATCGACGCATTGTTATTCCGATGCTGCGTCCCGCATTCCTCTCCGCTTTTGTAATATTGGCGCACTTATCGGTCAAATCCTATGACCTCATTATTGCCTTGACGGGTGGCGGTCCAGGTCGAGCGACCGAAGTGCCGGCTACCTTTATGTACTCCTATACCTTTACCCGCAACTCTATGGGTATTGGCTCTGCCAGTGCGGTCATCATGCTGATGACGATTGCGGCTATCATCACTCCTTACCTATACGCTGAGTTAAAGGAGCAAAAATAATGTCTGCTGATACTCAAGATACTGCCGTCCGGACCACCCGCTTTACGCGTGTATTTATCTACGGCCTGCTGATTCTCTTTGCGGCCTATTATATGATGCCGCTGTTTGTCATGATTGTGAACTCGCTAAAACCCCTCTCCGAGATCACCAGTGGCAACATGATGGCACTGCCGACGGTTTGGACCCTCGAACCTTGGCGCCAAGCCTGGTCATCTGCGCAGATTGGTATCGAGCCGACCGGTTTGAAACCCTATTTTGTGAACTCACTGTTGGTTGTGGTTCCTGCTGTCTTTATTTCCACCGTGATCGGTGCGATGAACGGCTACGTGCTGACTAAATGGCGCTTCCGTGGCGATACCCTGGTATTTGGCGCGCTACTGTTCTCCTGCTTTATTCCGTTTCAGATTGTACTGATTCCCATGGCGGTCATTCTCGGTAAGATCGGTATAGCCGGATCGATTCCAGGCCTGGTATTGGTGCATGTGGTGTACGGTATCGGTTTTACGACCCTCTATTACCGCAACTATTACGCTGTATTCCCAACTGAATTGGTCCACGCTGCGCAGATCGATGGTGCCGGGTTTTTCCGTACTTTTTGGCGTATCATGCTGCCGATATCGGGTCCGATCACCGTGGTATCGGTTATCTGGCAATTCACCAATATTTGGAACGACTTCCTCTTTGGCGCCTCGTTCGGTGGCCAACAACAGCCGATGACGGTAGCGTTAAACAACCTGGTTCAGTCTTCAACGGGTGTAAAAGAGTACAACGTGCATTTCGCAGGCGCTATTTTAGCAGCGCTGCCAACTCTATTAGTATACATCGTTGCGGGGCGATATTTCGTCCGTGGACTGATGGCCGGTTCGGTAAAAGGATAATTTCATGGGCTTTCTAGATATTAAAAACGTAACCAAATCGTACGGCGATGTCGAAGTACTGCATGACATCGATATCTCTATTGAAGAAGGCGAGTTCCTGGTGTTGGTGGGACCTTCTGGCTGTGGCAAATCGACCCTGCTCAATATGATCGCAGGCCTGGTTGAGATTAGCAGTGGCGAGATATCCATTAAAGATCGCACAATGAATGGCGTACACCCGTCCAAGCGAAATATAGCGATGGTGTTCCAGAGCTACGCCCTCTATCCCAATATGAGTGTGGCACAGAACATTACCTTTGGTCTGGAGATGCACAACGTTGAGAAGTCTGTTCGCGAGAGCGCACTTGCGGATGTCGCAAAGTTGTTGCAGATTGAACCGCTGCTGAGTCGAAAACCGGGCCAACTCTCGGGTGGGCAGCGCCAACGTGTTGCGATGGGGCGTGCCCTGGTGCGCAACCCAGATGTGTTCCTCTTTGATGAGCCACTCTCTAACCTAGACGCTAAACTGCGCGTCGATATGCGCACTGAGATTAAAAAACTGCACGAAAAACTGAAAACGACGATCGTCTACGTGACCCACGATCAGATCGAAGCCATGACACTCTCAACCCGTATCGCCGTGATGTTTAAAGGCTATGTGCAGCAATTAGGCACGCCGAAGCAGATCTATGACGCACCGATCAACCTCTATGTCGCGACCTTCATGGGCTCACCGTCGATGAACCTGCTGCCCGTGGATGTGGTGGATGGCCCCGAGGGCAGTCAGTTTGATCTGAAGATCGACGAGCAGACCACACAGACCATTCAGTTGAACGGCCGCAGACTCCCAGCAGGACACTATACCTTGGGCTTGCGCCCAGAACACATTACCGATCCAGAGTCTGCCGATGTGCACAACGGTGAGTTCTTGATGATTGACTCTGAGGTGGAAGTCGTGGAACCCGCCGGTGCTGATACCTTCGTCATTACCAGCTTGCAGGGTGTGGCGGTTAACACCCGGATGCGCGGTGATATCGAAGTTGCAACGGGCGATATAACCAAATTTGCCATCGACATTCGTCGTCTGCACTTCTTTGATTCTGAAACGGAATTGCGCATTGATTTAGAAGTGATTAACGAACGGGTCGTCTGATGAGTAGTAAGGCTATTCATTTCCGCAATGGCCGGGTTTCAGGTGACGTATCGTTGCTGGGCGGCATGCTCGGTCCGGCTGAATTTCTACTGCCCGATAATAGGGCAGTGCAACCCTTTTCAGTCGCGCCGTGGATTCAAGATCCGAGAGCTCTGCTCGATACCATTCCGCCCATACTGCAAAACATGCGGGGCGAGTGGCCGTGCGTGCCCTTCGGTGTGCCGGAGTTGAGGACAGACTTGCCTACTGAATGGTTGCAAGGCCTGGACTCGGTGGAGTCCATTAACGATGTATTTATGCATGGTTTTAGTGCCAATCATGTCTGGACCGATCTATCTACCTCAAGCCAGGAAGTCGCCTTAGCCATAGAATACCCATCGGGCCATCCTGTCAGAAAGCTAAGCCGGAACATATCCGTTTCGAACAATAATCGACTGGACTTTGATTTGGTGATCGAAACCGATGGACCGGTGGATCTGCCCATCGGACTCCATTCCGTTTTTAAACTGCCCAGCACAACAGGCCGTGCCAAACTGGTGGTAGATTCTTTTCAAAGGGCCCATACCTTTCCGGTCGCTGTCGAGGCGAACAGGTCTATATTGGAGCCGAACCGACAGGTGGCCGATTTAGAACGGGTGTTGCGGTTGGATGGTCGATCAGTTGATCTGACACGTTTACCCTTAGCCGACCATACCGAGGAGCTTGTCTTACTGGAACTCAGTGAGGGGACGGTTAAGCTGCAAAACTATGATGAATTATATGAAGTCGTCTTTACCTGGGATATTAAACAATTCCCAAGTTGTCTGTTATGGATTTCAAATTGCGGTAGAGAGTCCTATCCGTGGAATAAACGCTTTCAGGCTATAGGCATTGAACCCATTGCGGCTGCTTTTGATTTGGGGGTAATACACAGCCGAAATGTATCGTCCCCTCTGCAAAAAATGGCTATTAAGACAAGTTGCTCATTAACGGGTCATGATCGTTTTAGCTATCAGATTGCTGTAAATAGCATTGACGCACAAGGACGGCCTTAACAACCTGGCAAGCGACAACAACCAACGTCTGTTCGCTACGCCGCTGCAGTGCTTGGCGAAGCCGCTCAAGGCGCCCGCGATGCCCATTGCATCGCCGGCGCGGGCTCTGCTCTTTTTCTATACAGGCCAGAGCATAGGGTCGCCATGCCCTCAGGGCCGTTGGCGCGCACCTTTTCAGTATGACTAGTGCTGCGGCCCAACCCTGTGGACTAACCCAGGATCAGCGGATTCAACTGCCACATGGCAAAATTTAACGCGCTGGCAAAGCTCACCCAGAGGAAGTAGGGCACCAAGAGCAGACCGGCCCAGACCGAGACGCGCCAAAACAGCACGATGTTGACGGCAATCAGTACCAACAAGAGCACTATATCGACGAACGCCAGGGCACCGAGATACCAGGCAAAAAACAGCCAGCTCCACAGGGCATTAATGACCAGTTGGACCAGAAAGACCGCGAACGCAGGACGATTATTTTGCAGCCCACCCACGCGCCAGACCAGCCAGGCGGCAATGCCCATAAAGGTATAGAGCAAGGTCCAGACCGGTCCGAATAACCAGGCCGCCGGCGCCCAGGTCGGTTGGATCAGCTCGCCATAAAAGTCACTCGCTTGCACCGCGGCCGCGGCGCCAATGCCCGACGCCAGATAACATAGAACCAACCAGCCCACTAAGGCCAGGATGGGTCGGTATTTTGCTTGTGTAGTCATTTAGAGTCCCTCTATGTAGACGCTTGGTTTACTGCTGGGGGTATCGTACGCCGGGCTTGGGGTGCGCGCTATGGGAATTGGAAAAGCTTCGGCTCGAGGGTACAGATGGCGCGCACATTAATCGCTTGTGCCCTAGGACCCCTCAGAGGCGAGGCGAATTTCCAGAGACCCCCAGTCCATTCGCGATACGACATTGACGATCGCATCTACATCGTCGGTTGCGCGCATTTGCGACAGTAATTAATGGGTCTTTTAGGAAGCTCGTTGCCCACCTGCCAATGCATCCAAATAGCTTCGTGCTATTTTTCGCTCTCTGGGCTTGCCTACTCGCAAACTGTCACAGTGTTGAGGTTTTTTCAATTGCGATTTGATAACGGGGGCTACTGCCAAAAAACCGACAAATCGAGTGTTATATGTTGGTCC
>Ga0307492_10000721_pt1 | contig 13814 bp, 12 predicted proteins | sample SI3LmetaG_FD_202365 | JGI IMG/M metagenome (GOLD analysis project Ga0307492, IMG submission 202365) | Sea-ice brine microbial communities from Beaufort Sea near Barrow, Alaska, United States - SI3L | ecosystem: Environmental > Aquatic > Marine > Coastal | place: USA: Alaska | collected 2017-05-06 | reverse complement strand
GTAACTCACGACTAGCAATATATTTTTCTGTTCCATTAAACGCCATGTAGAATCTCAAACCTTATTAACAATTGATTAACCATAAGATATAGCGAAATAGCTCTTTAAATGAAGCTTCTCACCCTTATCTCTATGTATGAATATCTTTATGATAAAACAGTTTTACGAGCTATACGTATCAATAATATTTATAGGGCCTATTGTTGTTTCATATATATTAGAAAAACAGGCTCTATCATTAACCAATCGTCGGTGTAACAATCAAGGTTATACTGTAAAAAAATATAATTAAGCAAGGAAATATCTATGCAAGTATACGACGACCATTCACTCGCCATTGGTAAGACACCTTTAGTTAAACTCAATCGGGTGACAGGTGGCAATGTTTACGCAAAAATTGAATCAAGAAACCCAAGTTTCAGTATTAAATGTCGTATCGGCGCAAACATGATTTGGGATGCAGAAAAAAAAGGACTGCTTAAGCCGGGTAATGAAATTGTTGAGGCGACCAGCGGCAATACTGGTATAGCCCTTGCGTTTGTTGCAGCATCAAGAGGTTATAAAATAACCTTAACCATGCCTAGTTCGATGAGTTTAGAACGTCGTAAGTTGCTTAAAGCCATGGGTGCAAACTTAGTTTTGACTGAAGCTCCAAAAGGTATGAAAGGTGCAATTGCTGCTGCCAATGAAATTGTGGCTTCTGATCCATCTAAATATATCCCTATGCATCAGTTTGAAAATCCAGCTAATCCTGAAATACACGAAAAAACCACGGGTCCTGAAATCTGGAATGACACTGATGGAAAAATTGACATCTTCGTTGCTGGCGTTGGTACAGGTGGAACTCTCACAGGTGTTAGCCGGTATATAAAAAATACCCAAGGTAAAGCAATTACCACAGTAGCCGTTGAACCAACTGATTCGCCCGTTATTACGCAAGCCAAGGCAGGTGAAGCTCTTACTCCTGGGCCACACAAGATTCAAGGCATTGGTGCTGGCTTTATACCTGGCAACTTAGACTTAGACATGGTTGATGCTGTTGAACAGGTAAGTAATGAAGATTGTATGGCAATGACACATCGCTTAATGAAAGAAGAAGGTATTCTAGCGGGTATTTCTTCTGGTGCTGCCGTCGTAGCGGCCAAACGGTGGGCAGAAAAGCCTGAGAATGCTAACAAAATTATAGTTGTTATATTAGCCAGTGCATCAGAGCGTTACTTAAGTAGTCCTTTATTTGCAAATGAATTCTCTGATTCAGAAAATATTCAGTAATTTTATAAACATGTATTTTAAATAAACAATGTTTATATTTACTTTGTTTAAAGAGGGAGGCTTTTGCCTCCCTCTTCTTTTGATGGATCAAAACAAAAAACAAGATAAGATAAAACTATGAGAGCAGGCTCAATTATCAATATGGAATGTACCATGCTAAAAAAAATCACTTATATTTTAATATTTTCAGTTCTACTCAGTGCATGTGACAAAGCGCCGCCTAAACAAGGTGGTGGTAAATTTGGCATGCTAGATAGTGGCAACCCTGAGTTTGCTGCAATAGATTTTTTTGATCATATTTATCACAGCAAAGGTATCGATGGTGCTATTGAGTTAAGCACGCCTAAAATGGAACGTTTATTACGCTCTTATCACACTAATAAAGGAGTCCAAAAGCATGTGTTTAACATGCGTTTCGATAAGGTAACCATCCAACCTAAATCACGTAGCTCAGGTAGAAATGAATTTGCTAAAGAGGCCCAGATATCCTTATTTTTTGAGGGTGAGTTAGATGGCGACGTTTTAAAAGATATACGTCTTGTGGATCTGGTAAGAATTGGTAAGGACTGGAAGGTAGATGAAGTTAGTTTGAATTGAGTCATAACTAATCTAGAATCTTACTGCTACCCCTTCTCATCTGGGTTCTGCCCCACCAATTAGCACTCCGACGATTATTTGAATACCGTGCAAGCCACTGTTTAAATCTCTGATTTGAACCTTGTTGCCCATTTTCTCAAGCATTGGCTTTAATCTCTCAATTTGTGTGCCTTTTTCTAGTGATGTATGATCATTCCTATTGGTCACTTTAGGTAAATTGATGGCTTGTTGGATGTCTAGCCCCCAATCCAATACACCCATAATAGTTTGCGCCACATAACTCACTATACGACTACCACCTGGCGAGACTAACACTAGGCTAAGCTGACCTTCAGTATCAAAAATCATTGTTGGGCTCATCGCACTACGAGGCAGTTTATTAGGCTCAACCCGGTTCAAAACTGGTTCATTACTTTTATACAGATTAAAAGAAAAACCAGTCAATCATGAGCTCAGTGCCTAAAGCAAATTCAATACTAGTGGTCATAGATAATGCATTACCTTCTTTATCAACAATACTAAAATAGCTGGTGTTGAACTGTTCAAAGGTTTTACCACTTGAAAAATCAGTTAAACAAAAAGTTTGCCTGCCGACGTTTTACCCATGTCTTTATGAGGACTCATTTTTCTTGAGCAGTCGGCGAGATAACGTTTACTGATCAAGGCACTAAAAGGTAACTTATCCAATAAAAATTAGTTACCATGACAGTATTAACAATTTATAAATATCATATGTTCAATTTACCTGTTCAAGCAAAATACATTTTAGCTCCTTTGTTGGTTGTCATCGTTAGTATTGTTATGGCCTTAACCGAGCCGGTGAGCAGTCATTTGTTCGCTTACGACAGAAATCAGCTTGATAATTTTCAGTGGTGGCGTCTCATAACAGGGCATTTCCTGCACACCAACACCCCCCATTTATTATTAAACACCGCTGGGGTCGCCTTGTTATGGGCCTTGCATGGTCATTACTACAATGCGTCTCGTTATTTAATTCAATTATTGGTATTGTGTTTAGGAACTGCTATTGGCTTATATTTATTCGACCAACAGATGCAATGGTTTGTAGGCTTATCAGGCGTGCTTCATGGCTTATTTATTATCGGTGCTTATTTTGATATTAAGCATTCTTTCAAAATCGGGTGGTTAATGTTGATTGGTGTCTGGATTAAGGTTATTCATGAACAAATCTTTGGTGCTAGTGAAGAGGTAGCTGAACTCATAGCCGCCAATGTGGCCGTTGATGCACACTTGTTCGGTACTATCACTGGCAGCATTATAATCTTGTATTACTTTCTAGTACGGAAGCCTCAACCGACAAAGCAATAATGCCCGTCAAATTGTCAAAAATAGAGCGTGGATTTGTTTTACAAGGTCACAAATACGCTAGACATAATTGCCGAGCTTGGTATCGTAATAACCGAAAACACTTCATCCCTTAAAACCGTTATACCCCCTAAAATGCTTGTGATTTTAAGGGGCTATTTATAAAATATAAGTTTATAAATAGGTTTCAAACAGTTTATAAATCCTTCTGTACTCGTCTAACCATGAACTAGGTTGCACAAATCCATGTGATTCCACTGGGTAAATAGCCGTTTCAAAATCTTGTTTTTCTAATTCAATCAAGCGCTGAACGAGTCTCACTACATCCACAAAGAAAACATTACTGTCTATCATGGGAGCGTTGATCAGCAATGGTTTATCTAATCCTTCAGCGAAATAGATAGGCGAGCTCCTTTCGTAGGCAATAGGATCAACATCAGGCATATTAAGTATGTTTGAAGTATAACCATGATTATAGTGCGCCCAGTCGCTAACAGGCCTTAATGCAGCCCCAGCTTGAAACAAATCAGGAGAATTAAATAATGCCATAAAGGTCATAAAGCCCCCGTAAGAACCACCATAAGTCCCTACTCTCTTGGAATCCACCTCTAAATTTTCAACTAACCAGTCAACACCGTCTTCTAGGTCTTGAATTTCAGGAGTCCCCATTTGCCTATAAATAGCGGTGCGCCAATCTCTACCATAACCAGCCGAGGCCCGATAATCCATATCTAGCACCACATAACCTTGTTGTACTAACAAATTATGGAACATAAACTCTCTGAAATAACCCGACCAACCCAGATGCGAGTTTTGCAAATATCCAGCACCATGATTAAACACAACAGCCTTGGACTTTTGACCAGATTGCATATCTCTGGGCGTATAAACGCGTGAATATATTGGTTGTTCCGTGTGTGTGGATTTAATAGGCACTATATCGGGGGAAAGCCAATTAATATCTAAAAATGCCTGACTAATTGTATGTGTTAGCTGAACCGCGTCCTGATTGGTAACCGACTGCCAATATAGCTCTGGTGGGCGCACTAAGCTGGAATGAGTCAACAATAACGACTGTTCATCTGGGCTTAATTGATAATCTGTCATGCCATTAAAATTAGTTATTTCTTGTAAAGTATTGTCAGCTAATGCCACACGGTATATCTCGTATATACCCGGATGTTTTTTATTTCCCTTAAAATACATAAATTGATCGTCAGAAGTTAACGTCAAAGAATCCACCTCAAAGTTACCGGAAGTTACTGCCCTTGCTTGACCATTTAAAGGTTTAATATACAGCTGTGAATAGCCAGTTTCTTCAGACAAATAGTACAAATCAGTACTTGTATTTAACCAACCAAAGCTGTTGAACTTATAATTAACCCAAGCGTCATCATGCAATCGATGTTGATTTACCAACGTTGCGTTAACAGTATCAACAGTAGCAAGCCAGCGGTCTTTGTTGTCCCATGCTTCTAGCATAATGGCAACATTTTCACCGTTGTTATGCCATTGAATAGCACCTTGCGACCAGTACCAGTCCTGCATAAGACTAATATCTCTAGGTAGGCGATTGGCGCTATATGTTCCACCCTTGGCTTGTGCGTTCTCTCGCTTCACCGCTTCCAATACGTCTTCATTATACCCAGGCAAGCTGTTATAGCTGAGTTTGCGTTTTGACCTATTATCTAGATTAAGTAACCAAATATTGTGTTGTACTGGTTGCTCATCTGCGACCCTGCGGCGCACATTGTCGGTAGCTATCCTGCCATCGTCGTTGATGTAGTTTGGCATAATATCACTATCATCGCGCCAGCTTGATTCAGTCTGTTCCACTAACACTAGCCACTTACCGTTTGAAGATAAGCTGGCTGCTACGGTTTCATTATCTTCAGGAAAATAAAAATCAGCAGGGGCAAGAGTTTTATTTTGTTGAGCAAGTTGTTGCTCTTTTTCAAAACGTAGTCTTTTTTGCTGACGTTTTAACGCGACCACCTCTATTAATTGCTGCTGCTGCTCGGCAATATAATCCTCTGGCTCTTCCACAGCACTAGGTTCATCGGCAAATTGCCATGACACTAATTGCTCATATAACCCATGCTCCGGGTGGATCGCATAAATAGCATCACCACTTTGGAAGCTTAAACGACCGTCATTTAGAAAGACTAAATTATTCGGCTGCTTATTGTCTTTTGTAAGCTGTTTTACCTTATTATTAGGTAGGCTTTTAACAAAAATATTACCTTCAAACACCCATGCTGCCAGGTCTTTGGTTTGGTTTAATATTCGACTGTTATAGTCGTGTAGATGTAACTGCGTTAATTCAACCTTATTACCCTTACCTTTTTCGTTTATGGGTTTCTCCCATAAATCAAATACTGGTGAAGCTAATTGTTTTTGTTGGTAATAGACACTCTGGCTATCGTCTCCCCAATATGCAGAAGTCGGTTGACGACCCATCCAATCAGGATCAGCCATAATCATTTCTAGAGTTAATAGCTTGGACTGAATGCTGCTTGTAACTGGCAGAGCGGCTTTGATTAACTTTGCCGGTGCGGCGGCACTATTACTAACAATGGGATCAGCAGTTTGGGTTGCCGAACAGGCAAATAGGAAAGAGGTAACACTGACTAATATTAAGCCGTTTTTTTTAAGTGTGAACATGCAGTATGCCTTAGACAAGATTGAAAAAAAGTGCAAACCTATTAAAACGCATTACTGGGTCATTTAGCAAAACAATAAATACAAAATCTTTATAGATTTTAGTGTCTTACGTTACGCATTATTTACAACAATAAATTCGAGAGAAGGTTTACACTTTAACGAGAAGTCTATTTAACATCTGGCAATAATGATTATAAGCAGTCTGATCAAAGGCCCTTGAATCCCTATTCATAAATCCGTGTTGATAGCTGCTTTGTTCCACCTTAATGCCTGATTGTTGTTGCAGCACCTGAATAACATCGGGTAATGAAAAATGCGGCTCAAACTCAGGGAAAATGATATGACATCGGCAATTGATATGGCTACCTGAATAATGACGTATTTGGCTAGGATAAAATAAAATAAGCGTTAAGTTGTTTATTGATATGCCGTCATTTGATAGTTCAGACATAGCCTTATAAATTGCGGCAGCACCAGCACTAAAACCAATGACTTGCTTTATATCTAGATTACATTTTAAGTGCTGCTTCAAACTATGAATATAAGCAGTAATCCCACCATAATCTTGAAAGCACTGATACGCTTGCGCTTCATTTTTAAAGACAGTCTGAGGTTGCTGATAAGGCACCACAGTAAGAACTGAGTCGTCAATATTGACATCATTAAGCAGTGATAAAAAAGCCTCACTCATACCAAATATATCACTCGCGATCAGACACGTTTTTTTACTATCGAATAAAGTATCGGCCACGTTAGCTCTCCAACATAATAAGCCTTACATTATAAACGGCTATAAAAAAGGCAACTAAACAATTGCCTTTGATACACTAATATTCTTTAAAAGCTTAACTTAAAAAACCTCCATCAACCACTACAGTAGTGCCTGTAGTGTAGCTAGATGCATCCGAAACCAAATATAATACAGTGCCTGCCATCTCTTCTGGTTGTGCGGTACGTCCAAGAGGAATTTGCTTTAGGGCTGTCTTTAATATTTTTTCATTCCCCGTTAACGCTGAAGCAAATTTGGTCTCAGTTAAACCTGGTAATAGAGCGTTAACCCTAATATTTAACGGTCCACATTCTTTCGCAAAGGACTTCGTCATACTAATAACAGCAGCTTTAGTGATTGAATATATACCTTGTCCCATACCTGGTGAAATACCGTTTATAGACGCAGTATTCAATATGACTCCCCCGCCCTGCTCTTTCATCATTTTACCGGCTGCAGTCGACATAAAGAAATATCCACGAATATTTACATCAACCGTTTTATCAAATGCCGCTAAATCAGTATCTAAGATATGACCAAAGTATGGATTAGCCGCTGCGTTGTTAACTAGAATATCCAAACGTCCATATTTCTCGCTAATTTGCTCAAAAATGTTGTCAATCTGCGCCATTTCACCTACATGACATGCCATAGCAACTGCATCACCACCGTCGTCGCGAATACTTTGTGCAACGGCTTCACAACCATCAATCTTGCGACTAGACACAATCACTCTTGCGCCATAGGCAGCAAGTAAACGTGCTATAGACTCACCTATACCTCGGCTTGCACCTGTAATTAACGCGACTCTACCGGTTAAATCAAAAATATCTTTTTTCATAAAATCTCCTCACTCTGTGAATACGTCAATGACTTGTTGTTATGATTAATCTGCATCTACTTTAAGTACTAATTTACCCATATTTTCACCGTTAAATAACATTAATAATGTTTCCGGGAAATGCTCGATGCCTTTAACCACATGTTCTTTAGCGACTAATTTCCCCTCAGCAATCCAACCAGCCATTTCAGCCGCTGCTTTAGAATAATTAGCAACATTATCAAATACCACTATGCCTTCCATCCTAGCCCTATTGACCAATAAAGTAAGATAGTTAGACGGTCCTTTTACAGCCGTTGTATTGTTATATTGACTGATAGCACCACAGATTACTATTCGTGCCTTCATACGAATTTGGGTTAACACATCATCAAGTATGTCACCACCAACATTGTCGAAATACACGTCAACGCCTTTAGGACAGGCAACTCGTAGCGCTTTTTTCACGTTCTCATTTTTATAATCAATGGCAGCATCAAAACCTAACTCATCTACAAGGTAAGCACATTTGTCAGCACCGCCAGCAATCCCCACGACTTTGCAGCCTTTTATCTTAGCTATTTGCCCGACAACTGAGCCTACGGCTCCAGCGGCACCTGATACCACAACTGTTTCACCAGCTTTAGGTAAACCAGTATCCAACAAGCCAAAATAAGCAGTCATTCCAGGCATACCTAACACCCCTAGATATCGCTCTAATGGTGCTAAGCTTGGATCTATCTTATGGAGTCCCTCAATACCCACTACGGCATACTTTTGAACACCACAATGGCCATACACGTAATCACCTTCTGAAAATTGACTACTAGTTGACTTAAGCACTCTGCCAACGGTTCCAGCACGCATCACGCCACCAATTTGAACCGGTTCTATGTAAGATTTTCCGTCATTCATCCAACCACGCATCGCGGGATCCAAAGAAATGTACTCCACTTGAACTAAGACTTGATTGTCGGCTAATTCAGCAACATCGTTTTCTACAAAATCCCAGTTTTTTCTAGTAGGTGTTCCCACAGGTCTTGATGCCAATAAGAATTGTTTATTTTTCATAATGTCTCCATGTCTATTTATGTTTTAACATCTAATTGATGAATCGATTAAAACCATTCAGCTTGCATTTCACTGCAGCTATCATCCATATCATTTAACAACGCAATATCTCTTTGCACTGCAGGTAATTCCCAGCTTACAAAATATTTAGCCGCTTGCACTTTTCCTAAATAAAATGCCTTATCTTCATCAGATAGATTTGCTGATGTTAATGCTATCTCAGCTACATTTGCTTGGCGTATCCACAACCAGCTCATCACAACTTGGCCGAATATATTCATAAAGCACGTTGCGTTAGCTAACAAAACAGGTTGTTTTTCAGACTTTAAATGTTGTGCAAGTGTAGGCAGCAAGGACTGCATTTGTTTTATATAGGGTAATAAAGTTGCTATCAACTTCTGACTTTGTGCACCCGTAACTTGGGCAAAATCGTTTTCCATTCTTTGTTGCAATAATTTCAGTCCAGAACCATTTGCTTGCCACAGTTTACGTGTGAGTAAATCCAAAGCTTGAATACCATTAGTGCCCTCGTGTATTGGATTAAGCCTATTGTCACGCCAACATTGTTCAACTGGGTATTCTCGCGTATAACCAGCACCACCTAACACTTGTATCGCCAAGTCATTGGCTTTTGGTCCGAACTCTGATGGCCATGCTTTTACTATAGGCGTCAACAAGTCCAACAGCTCAGATGCTTGTCGTTTTTCATTATCTGTGGTGAGTGTATGAGAATCATCGACTAAGCGCGCGGCGTAAAAACATAATGCCATGGCACCTTCTACATAGGATTTTTGTGCCAATAGCATCCGTTTAACATCGCCATGTTGAATAATAGTTGCAGCTTTATCTGTTGGTTTGTTGTTAGGTGCAACACGTCCTTGGGTGCGTTCCTTGGCATACTCTAACGAATACTGATACCCACTGTAGCCTATCATCGCCGCACCAAAGCCCACGCCCAAACGAGCTTCATTCATCATCAAAAACATGTAACGAAGACCTTGATGCTCTTCGCCTATTAGATATCCGTGGCAGTCTTCGTTTTCACCAAAGCTTAGGGCGGTGGAGGTGGTTCCTCTATATCCCATCTTATGTATAAGACCTGCTAAGGCAACGTCATTTCTTTGAGTTGGGTTTCCAGCTTCATCGAGACGAAACTTAGGCACCACAAATAATGAAATACCCTTAACACCCGCTGGAGCGCCCTTAATTTTAGCTAAAACCAAATGTACTATGTTGTCGGACAGTTCATGATCACCGCCGGAGATATAAATTTTATTGCCTTTAAGGCGATAGTTTCCGTCTTCATGTTTAATTGCTGTGGTATGAATATCAGCTAAAGACGAACCTGCATGGGGCTCTGTCAACGCCATGGTGCCAGTAAACTCACCCGTTAACATTTTAGGCATAAAAGCATCTTTTAGCTGTTGTGATGCAAAGTTGCGGATCACATTTGCAGCAGCCATAGTCAAAAAGGGGTAACCGGTACTAGAGGGATTGGCTGCCATAAAATAACCAGAACAAGCAGTCATAATGGTTTCTGGTAATTGCATACCGCCCTCGTCGAAGTCAAAGCGTCCTGCAATTAAGCCTGATTCAACATAGGCGTCAAAGGCTTCTTTTACCTCAGGTATCATATGTACTTTTTGACCATCAAAGGTTGGCTCGTTAGCGTCACCTTTGGCATTATGTGTGGCAAACTTCTCAGTGGCAATTTTGTTTGCGATATCCATCACAGCATCAAATGTTTCGCGGTTATGCTCAACAAACCTTTCTCGCTCACAAAGGTTTATGGTGTCTAGTACTTCGTATAATTGAAACACTAATTCTTTACGTTTAACCAATTCGTTGTTCATATCCTTCAACCTTTAAAAGTGTTTACAGCTGAAAACTGCAATTAAGTAAATACTGGTAATAGATTGACAAAATTATCACTTCGCTATTATTGTCATATATGACATATTAATGGTCATTTACGACAGTTATAACGGGTTGTTATTTGTGACTAATCACTGCAGTTATTTACAGTGTTTAAAGTAACCATTCTTGGCTTTGATCAGGCTTATGCAAGTGCTATCACTGGCGCCCTTGACTTGTTTGCATTAGCCGGAGTGACATGGCAACGGATGCAAGGCCAACAACCATCGCCATTTTTTGAGGTGCAAATTGCATCGCTAAAAAAACGTCCTGTACGCTGCATTAATCAGATAGTAATCAATAGTCATATTGCGATTGAAGATGTCGAACATACCGACTTATTACTGATCCCCACTATCGGTGGCGAACTCATTAATGTGATTAACAACAACCAGCCCCTATTGGCACATATTCAAAAACACTTTGATAACCATTCTGATATTGCTAGCAATTGTAGTGGAGCATTTTTATTAGCAGAAGCCGGTTTGTTAGATGGCAAAGAAGCGACGACTCATTGGGGATATGCCAGCCTGTTTAAATCTCGCTATCCGAAAGTCTATTTGTGTGCAGAAAAGATGATCACTTCTGCACAGAATATCTATTGTTCTGGTGGGGGTATGGCTTGGTTTGATTTAGCTTTACTGTTGATTGAACGCTACTGCGGTCATGATGTAGCCACTACAACTGCTAAAGCACATGTTATTGATATTTATCGAGGTGAACAAGTTGCTTATGCCAACATTCTCACTAAAAAATATCATCAGGATCCTGATGTGTTGCTCGTTCAAGAATGGCTAGAATCAAACTATAATCAAAGAGTCGCTGTGAGCGATTTACCTTTGTTGGTCAATTTAACCTTAAGAACCTTTAATCGACGATTCAAAAAAGCCACCGAACAGAACCCGCTAGAATATTTACAAACCTTACGTATTGAAGCGGCTAAAAAACAGCTTGAAACAACCCATGACAGTATCGAACGGATCGTCACTCAAGTTGGCTATGATGACCTAAGCTCATTTACGCGTTTATTTAAAAAACACGCAGGATTATCTCCTAGTCAGTATGCAAAAAAGTTTAAACGTTAAGACTAATATTTTATATTAAAATAATTTTGCATATTTTTTGCACTAAACTAAATTTGATTAAGACTTATTGTCATAATTTATCAGTAAAATAAATACAAACGTAACCGTACAATTAATACATAGATATATAATGCATATTTATCAATATATTGAGTCGTTACTTCAACGTTTCAGTTTGATTTATTGATTGCACCAAAACGTAACGTTGCTGCCCGTTTTTTGAACATCATGGCTATTTGTAAAGAGTTCTTAAAAATATTTTAATGTATACATCAGGAAAAAAGGAAAAAAATATGGCTTTTAAAAAACAATATTTAAAATCTAAGGCAATGTGTAAGGTCACATTTAAATTACCAAAGAAACAGGCCAATGATGCAGATTTGGTTCGTTTAGTGGGTGATTTTAACCAATGGGATTTATCATCAGCACCGATGAAAAAACTCAAAAATGGGGATTTTACCGCCACGGTTAATTTAGCAAAAGACTCAAAGTATCAGTTTAGATATTTACTCGATGATAAGACATGGGAAAATGACTGGGAGGCTGATGCTTATATTCCTTCTCCGGTATCTTATGCTGATAACTCGGTTGTAAATATTTAAAAAATTAGTTTCATGAAGGCGAAATCAATAATTGGTTTCACCTTCTTAAACGCTTTTTTTCAGATTCAACATCATTAATATTTTGCAGGAATATAATCTCATGTTGTCTATATCTAAACGCATCTCTCTTTTTCGTCTAGCTAATAAAATGCGTCACGCTAAAAATTATGTAGATTGGAAACGATTCGCCATTGAGCACGACTCAATTTCTGGTCTTGAAGCATGGAAAAATAAAGAAGTATCGAATAGTTACGATCACCTGAACATTCGTACCAGAATCGATATGCTTAGGAGATTAAGACAAGAGAAGGATGATATAGGATTACTTTTCGCCCTCAATGAGGGAATTCATGGGAATCAGGGCGGTATGGGTAAACCCATTCTTTATAAAAGGGCAAAATTTGGTACAAAACGATTAATCGAAGAGTATGTTGATGAGATAGTCAATGCTCTCGAACACATTTCTACGCTACCTGAATCCAGTGATGTTTCGAGGGAAGACAAACAAGATTTTTTTGAACGTGCAAGTCACTGTTTTGGCCGTTCAGCTTTAATGCTAAGTGGTGCCGGATCACTTGGGCACTTTCATCTTGGAGTAATCAAGACATTATTCGATAATCAGATGTTACCAAACGTCATTTCTGGGTCAAGTGCAGGGGCAATATTTGCTGCATTACTTGGAACCTATTCAAATGATGAACTTACACATGTGCTTCAAGGTGACATGCTGTTGGACCCTTTACAACTTAATATTGACAACAACCCTAAACGCTTGGTTCGCGACCAAGTGGACTCTGTTTCTTTAAAAATGACATTGGAGGCCGTGATCCCTAATATCACTTTTCAGGAAGCTTATGAGAAAACAGGCAGAATGATTAGCATCACTATCGCACCCTTTGAAGAACACCAAACTTCCAGATTAATGAATGCGGTTACTTCGCCTAATGTTTATGTACGTTCTGCAGTCATGGCATCTTGTGCCTTGCCTGGAGTTTTCCCGCCTGTTATGTTGATGGCTAAAAATGTTTATGGCGAAACCCAGCCATATTTGCCAAACCGTCGATGGGTAGATGGAGCCGTTACGGATGACCTTCCTGCAAAAAGGCTGGCCAGACTTTATGGTGTGAACCATTATATCGTTAGTCAGGCGAATCCGTTAGCATTAGCCATTATGAAGGGGGAGGAAAATACTCCCATCCCCAAAAGCGCCAAAAATATTATACGTTTTTCTTCACATGAGTTTTTAAAAACTGGGGAACAATTTAGTCGGCGTTATCTTCGCAAGCTCCCGGATATTGGGAGAGCTATGAATATGTTCTATTCAGTTTTGGCACAAGATTATAAAGGTGATGTAAATATTGTACCTAGTTTCAGCTTTGTAAGACCTCAAAAGCTTCTTGGTCAACTCACTACAGATGAAATTAAGGCGCTAGTTACAGAAGGTGAACGTTCAACTTGGCCACAATTAGAACAGATTCGAATTTGTTCTAATATTAGTCTCAAGTTAGAGCAAATTGTGAACAACCATTCAGACCATAATATTAAACGTTTTTATAAAAAATCTCGCCGAAAAGCTGAGCGCCCAATGAATATCTATGTTACTTAGTTGATCCATTAGACTCTGCCGTTTGATGATCGTTACTATCTAATCAACATTCAATTTAAACTGCATATCCTTTGATAAACAGAGCATC